>OLGB01000277.1_pt1 | contig 76293 bp, 62 predicted proteins | sample 1605691 | NCBI WGS metagenome assembly OLGB01 (sample SAMEA3888925, study PRJEB22519) | human gut metagenome | biome: human gut; feature: human-associated habitat; material: faeces | place: Denmark | collected 2010
TTTTTTAAAAACTTTTTTCAGCTTAATTTTTAGTGATAAAATGTGCTGTGCTAAGCTCGTTTCACTTGGCACGTTTAGTATTCTAACACCATTTAGCTATTTCGTCAACACTTTTTTTATTTTTTTCAAAAAATTTTAAAAAAGCATAATAACTATAGATATTATCTAAAATTATTATGCTCTTATACTTTATTTTTTCTTTTTTCTTGTTGTTGTTTTTCTTTTTCTGGTTGCAGTTGTTGTTTTAGCTTTATTTTTTCTTTTTACTTCTTTTTCTAATTCCTCGTCAGACTCTTGTGATTTCTCTCCTGGTTTTGTCCACGAAATATAATCACATGACTTTGGATTATTCTCACATATATAATATTTCCTCTTTCTTTTGGTTTTTCTAATTTGAACTTTTGCACCACATTTTGGACATGGTTCCTCGATTTCTTCAACGATAGGTTTAGCATTTCTGCATTCTGGATATCCTGGGCAAGCTAAAAATTTTCCGTATTTGCCCATTTTTATAACCATGTTTCTACCACATTTTTCACATTTTACATCTGAAACTTCATATTCTAGTTTTACATGTTCTAATTCTTTTTCAACTTTTTCAATCACTACTGCGAATGGTCCATAGAATTCTCTTATGGTTTCCTTCCATTGTTTTTTCCCTTCTGCAATTTCATCGAATTGTTTTTCCATCTCAGCTGTAAACTCTACATTTATTACATCTTTAAAGTTTTCTACTAATAATTTGTTTACTATTTTTCCAAGTTCAGTTGGAGCTAATTGTTTTTGAATCTTTTCAATATAATTTCTTGCAAGTATTGTTGTTATTATTGGAGCATAAGTACTTGGTCTTCCAATTCCTTTTTCCTCTAATGTTTTAACTAGGCTTGCTTCTGTATATCTTGGTGGTGGTTCAGAAAAACTTTGCTTTGCATCTATATCTTCTTTCTTTAATTCATCTTGTTTATTTAAATATGGTATATTTGCAATTCCTAGTTCTTCTGATTTTTTCTCATCATCAGTATCTTCAACATATAAAGTCATAAAACCTTTGAACTTTATTGATTGTCCACTTGTTCTAAAGTTATATTCATTTGCATTTATATCAACAGTTATTGTGTCATATACTGCTGATGCCATTTGGCTTGCTATGAATCTGTTATATATTAATTTGTACAATTTGTATTGATCTGATGATAAGTACTCTTTTATTTTTTCTGGAGACAATTCTAAATATGTTGGTCTAATTGCTTCATGTGCATCTTGTGAATCGTTTTTTACTTTATAATATCTGTTTTCGTAGTACTCTGGTCCGAAGTTTTTTTCAACAACTTCTTTAGCCATTTTTCTTGCTTCTTCAGAAATTCTTGTTGAATCTGTTCTCATGTATGTTATTAAACCTGCTGTTCCTTTTTCAGGTATCTTTACACCTTCGTATAATCCTTGTGCTACTGACATAGTCTTTTTAATTGCAAATCCTAATTTTCTTGATGCCTCTTGTTGCATTGTACTTGTTGTAAATGGCGGTGCAGGATTTCTTTTCTTTTCTCCTACAGTAACATCTTCAACAATGAATTTTGCTTTATCTAACTTTTCTAATATTTCATCTACTTCTTTTTTAGAATGTAGTTCTATTTTTTCTTTGTTTTTTCCTATTAGTTTTGATTCGAATTCTTTTTTAGTTTTTTCTTCTGATAATATTGCTGTTATGTTCCAGTATTCTTCTGGTTTAAAGTTTTCGATTTCTTCTTCTCTTTCACATATTAGCCTTACTGCTACTGATTGTACTCTTCCTGCAGATAGTCCTCTTTTTACTTTTTTCCAAAGTACCGGACTTATTTTATATCCAACTATTCTATCTAATACTCTTCTTGCTTGTTGTGCATCTGTTAAATTCAAATCTATTTTTCTTGGCTTTTTTACAGCTTCCTTTACAGCTTCTTTAGTTATTTCATTAAATGTAATTCTGCATATTGAATCATTTGGTATTCCTAATAAGTATGCTAAATGCCATGCAATTGCTTCTCCTTCACGGTCAGGGTCAGTCGCCAGATAAACTTTTTTGGCGTTTTTTGCATCCTTTTTTAAAGAATTAATTAAAGCTGCTTTTCCTCTTATATTTATATATTGTGGTTCAAAATCATTTTCTATATCTATTGCCAATTTTGATTTTGGTAAATCTCTAACATGTCCCATTGATGCCACTACTTTAGTATTTCCACCTAGAAATTTCTTAATTGTATTAGCCTTCGCAGGTGACTCAACTATTATCAATTTATCGGTCATTTTTTGACCTCCTTTTTTCATAATCTTTTTGTATTGTAATTTATTTTATATTTTTTTTCAAGTATATAATTAATATTCTGTTGACTGTTTTCATTCAGAGCAAATTATTTTAATATATGTACTTATTATAGTAACTTTTTATAGTAACTTTTTTTCATACATTTGTAAGCGTGTGAAACTTACATTTTTTAGAGCAGAAAAAATAGCTAAAAGCTATTGCTATTTAACTATTTTCTTTATTTCTTCATATATTTTTTCTTCAACATTATATTTTGCTATTTTTCTTGCTTGATTTCCCATTTCTTTTAGTTTCTCAGGATTTTCTAGCATTTCATCTATTGTTTTTGATAAATTTTCTGAATTAACTTCTTCATTTAATATAATTTTTGCTGCTCCTAAATTTTCGAGTACTTTTGCATTGTCTAATTGTCTATTAGCTGACATACTTGGAAGTGGGATAAAAATTGCTGGTTTGCCAACCAATGCAAGTTCTGTTATTGTCATCGCTCCACTTCTAGCTACAATTATATCAACTGTATTCATAATTTCACTCATATTATATATGTATGGAACTATTTTAGTATTTTTTATTTTGTCTATGTCAATTTTCTTTTGGTTAAATTCTTCTTTTATAATATCATATTGTTTTTGTCCAACTGACCATACTATTTGATAATTTTTATTCTTATTTTCTTCAATTAATGCAACCATAGCTTCATTAATTGCTTTTGCACCTTGGCTTCCTCCAAATACTAATACTGTTGGCATCTCTTTTGATAGTCCTAAACTTGAATATATTTTATCTTTTTGCTCGTCTGTTAAATTTTCTTCTTTTACTTTAGTTGGTGTTCCTGTTACAACAAGTTTTTCTTTATCTGAGAAATATTTTTCAGCATCTGCAAATCCTAATAAAATTTTATCTAATTTCTTTGATAAAAACTTTGTAGCTTTTCCTGGATATGCATTGCTTTCATGTATTACTGTCGGAATTCCTAATTTATGTGCTGCAGAGATTGGTCCTCCACATATGTATCCACCAGTTCCTATTACTACGTCTGGTTTAAATTCTTTTATAATTTTCTTTGCTTGGGCAAATCCTTTTATTGTTTTTATATTGTTTGATATTGTTTTTAATGATATTTTTTTACTAATTCCATATGCATCTATTGTTCTTAATTTGTATCCTGCTCTTGGAACTAGATCATTTTCTATTCCTCTTTGTGTACCTATAAATATTATTTCTGAGTCTTTTTCTTTTTCTTTTATTTTATTTGCTATCGCAATTCCAGGATTTATATGTCCACCTGTTCCTGCTGCTGCTATAATTACTCTCACTTTTTCCTCCTTAAACTTCACTCCTATTACCTGCTCTTGAAACACTTAGTAGTATTCCTATAGATGTTAATGTAATTATTAAAGCTGTTCCTCCATAGCTAAAAAACGGTAAAGCCATTCCTGTTACTGGCATTGATGCTGTTACAACAGCTATGTTTACTAATACTTGTATTGCTATCATTGATGTTATTCCTGCAGCTAGTAAGCTTCCAAACATATCTGGTGCTTTCATTGCAATTGTTATTCCTCTCCAAATTAATATTGCAAATAAAATTATAACTATTGCACACCCAATAAATCCTAGTTCTTCTGCTAGTACTGCAAAAATAAAGTCATTGTGTGGTTCTGGTATGTATAAATATTTTTGTTTACTTTCTCCTAGTCCTACTCCAAATAATCCTCCAGATCCAATTGCATATAAACTTTGAACTATTTGCCATCCTTTGCCTTTGATATCTTGCCATGGATCAAAGAATGTTAAAATCCTCTGCATTCTGAATCCTTGACCCGCAACAATGATTGCAAATATTCCAAGCGCTGCTAATGGTATTCCTACAAATATAAAATATCTTATTTTGCATCCTGCTAGTATCATTAAAATTGCTGCTAACATGCAGATTACTAATGTTGCACTAAAGTGGTTTTGCAATATCAATATAAAAAATATTGGTATTAATAGCCATAATAAAGGATAGACAAATCCATATTTAAATGTTTTTAGTTTTTCTTTGTTTTTGGTTAGCCATGCTGAATAAAATATAATTACTCCAACTTTTGCAACTTCTGATGGTTGAAAAGATAAGAATCCCATATCTAACCATCTTTTTGCTCCTCCGGCTTCTCTACCTAATGCACATACCGCAAGTAGTAAAATCATGCAGATGCAATATATTATTTTATAGTTTTTTTGCCACAACTTATAATCAATTTTTGAAGCTACAAACATTAAGAAAATTCCTATTACCGCTGCTTCCATTTGTTTTATTAAATATTTATAACTATTTCCAGTTTCAGCTAGTGCTGTTGGTGAACTTGCAGATAAGACTGTTATTATACCAAGTCCAAGAAGGATAAAAACTGTTATTAGTAAGGTAAAATCAAGCGGATTTTTTAAAATTAACTTACTTTTCTTTTTTGCCATTTTTTCTCCTTTTTATTATATAACAGAAAATAATCCTATTATACATAATCCTATTGTTACTAAACTAAATATAGTAACAATTTTATTTTCTCTCCATCCACATAGTTCGAAATGATGGTGGATTGGAGTCATTTTAAAGAATCTCTTTTTTGTCCTTTTATAATATGCTACCTGAATTATTACAGATAGTGTTTCTACTACTGGTACTGCTGCTAATATTATTAATATTAATGGCATTTTTAAATATATTGCACAGCATGATACAACTCCACCTAATAATAATGAACCTGTATCGCCCATAAATACTTTTGCTTTGTTTAGGTTGAATATTAAGAAACCTAAACATGTTCCGCATACTATGCTTCCTAATATGATAACTTCTTTTACATCAAAAATTATTGCTATTACTGTAATTGTTGTTACTATTACTAATGTTACTGATGTTGCTAATCCGTCAACTCCATCAGTTAAATTTATTGCATTTGTTGTCGCCAACATAACCAATATTGTAAATGGAATATATATTAACGTTGGTAATTTTATAGTTGTTTTGAAAAATGGTATTAATATATCTGTTCCTATGCCTAATATTCTTTCAATATATACTACAAATAAAATTGAAATTACTAATAATCCTGCCATTTTTGCTCGTGGTTTCAATCCATCAGTATTTCGTAATACTACTTTTTTATAATCGTCGATGAAACCTATTATTCCAAATCCTATTGTTGCTATTGTTAAAGGAATTAATTTTCTACCTATCTCTGGTTGTTTTCCCATGTAGTGCACACATGCTACTATTGATGCGCCTATTATTGATATTGCCATAATAATTCCACCCATGGTAGGTGTTCCACTTTTTTTCAAGTGTGACTTTGGTCCATCCTCTCTTTCAGATTGACCTACTTTCAATTTTTGCAATATTGGTATTGTAAATATTCCTAATATTATTGTTGCCAAAAACGATATTAGCAATATTTTTAGTTGAAATTCCACTTTGCCTCTCTCCTTATTTCATATTGTTTATAATTTCTTTTACTATTTCTCTTTCATCAAAAGGATATTTTACTTTATTTATTTCTTGATATGGTTCATGACCTTTTCCAGCTAATATAACTAGGTCTTTTTTATTTGCCATTTCAATTGCTTTTTTTATTGCTTCTCTTCTATCTACTATTATTTCATATTTTCCTTTAGTTTTTGATATTCCAGCTTCTATATCTTTTACAATTGCTTCTGGATCTTCTGTTCTTGGGTTATCTGATGTTACTATGCTATAGTCTGCAATTCTTCCTGCGATTTCTCCCATTAGTGGCCTTTTTCCTGTATCTCTATCTCCTCCGCAACCGAAAACAACTATTACTCTTCCTTTAGTATATGTCTTAACTGCTTGTAATATGTTTTCTAAACTTTCTGGTGAATGAGCATAATCTATCATTATACTTAATTCTTTTTTGTTTGGTACTAATTCACTTCTTCCTGGAATTTTTATAGCTTCTAATGCTGTTTTAATTTTTTCTGGTGTGCAACCATAATACATAGCAACTGATATTGCTGCTAATGAATTATATACACTAAATCTTCCTGGAATGTCAACTTTTATTCTTTCATTTTTTCCGCCTAATTTTGCTTTGAAGTCAACTCCTATGTTTGTGATTGTTATATCTTTTGCTAATAAATCACATGCATTGTCGATTCCATATGTCTTAATTTGACATTTTGCTTCTCTTTTTACTCTTGCTCCTCTAAAATCATCTATGTTTACAAAGCCCATTTGACACATGCTGAATAATTTCATTTTTGAATTAAAATAATCTTCCATATCACTGTGTTCTTTTTGGCTTATATGTTCTTTTGAAAAATTAGTAAATACTCCAACATCGAAATTGCATCCTGCAACTCTTTGAAGTTTTAAAGCTTGTGAAGATACTTCCATTACAACGTATTCCACTTTTTCTTCAACCATTTGTGCAAATATTCTTTGTAGGTCTAAACTTTCTGGTGTTGTTCTATCGCTTTCGCCTAAACTATCTTCTCCTATATAGTTTTCAATAGTTCCTATTAATCCTACTTTTTTTCCTTCAGCTTCTAATAATGTTTTTATCATGTATGTTGTTGTAGTTTTACCTTTTGTTCCTGTTACTCCAATTAATTTAAATCTTCTTGAGGGATTTTTAAAAAAGTTGCATGCAGAAATTGCTAATGCAAATCTTGTGTCTTTAGCTACTACAAATGTAACATCAGCTGGTAAATTTATATTTCTTAATTTTTCAATGTTTTCAACTAATATTGCTGACGCACCTTTTTCTATTGCTTCTTCAATATAGTCATGACCATCTACATCATAACCTTTTACTGCAACAAATAAGCTTTCTGGCTTTACTTTTCTTGAATCACAAGCGATATCGCTTATTTCAATATCAACATTTCCTTTAGCTTTTAAATCACTAATGCCATTTAAAATTTCACTTAATTTCACTTTTAACCTCTCCTATTAAAAAAAATCTAGACTTATTATATACTTAAAAAAAATTTTTGTATAGTATTATTTTTCAATTAGTATGAACAATTATTGATGTTTCTTCATCTACAAGAATTTCTTTTTCTGGTATTTGTTTAGTTATAATTTTTTCTTTATCAATTTCATTTTCATCTAGTTCAATTTTCAGATTATTTTCTTTTAATATTTTTTCCGCTTCTTTTATAGTTTTTCCTTTTAAATCAGGTACTTTGATTTGTGCTTTATTTTCTTCATCTGCTTTCTTTATATTTAAATATGGTAATACTTCTGCAAATATTTTTCCGGCTACTGGTGCTGCCACACCACCTGCTTGGATGACTATAGCAACACACAAAAAAACTATATGCTTTATACATATAGTTTTACAAATTCTTTTATTTTATATGTTCTATTTATTAATTTTTTCTATAATTTCTTCTAGTGAAATTGGACCTTCTCTTAAAATTTTAATTTCTTCTGATGTACAATCTATAATTGTGCTCGCTCTGCCAAATGATACGTTTCCCTCCAGCATTCCGTCTAATGTAGGACATACTTTTTCTATTTCATCTAAAGTAATACATGTTGGCTCTCCGCTTTGATTAGCACTACTCATAAAAATTGGACTTTCTATTTTTCTAATTAGCTCTTCTAATGCTTTTGATGTCGCCATTCTTATAGCAATTGTTTTTTCCCCATTGTTAACATATTCAGGTATTTCTGGCCTTTTTTTTAGAATTATGGTAATCGGTCCTGGCATGAAATTATGAATTATTTTTTCTGCTTTTTCATTTACTATCGCAATACTCTTTATCTGTTCTTCATCTGAACACATAACTGGAAATAATTTAGTGGCAGGTCTGTTTTTAGTTTTTGCTAAATTATCATGTGCTTGTTTCGAATTCATACGTGCACATACGCCATATACAGTATCTGTTGGAACACTGATTACTCCATCTTTTTTTAGTATTTCTGCTAGTTCATCTATTTCAGTTTGTTTATATCTTTTCATGTATGTCACTCCTTTGTTTTAAGTATTTTATCATATATTATATTAATCTTTGTTCATACGTAAAATTTGTAAAGCAAATCACAGTGCGTTGTTATCTTTCTATTATATTTAAAAAGCCCCACGAGGGGGCTCACTGTAAATAGGTTAAGATATTGATTTTAAACATATAATTCAATACCAACCATAAGACGCCTGTCGCTATAACTATTGCAACGGCGTAGCCCAAAAGCCGTACAATGACATTTGAGTCATTAAACATCTTGTTTAGTACCTTCAGCATGAAACTACAAAAAATTGCAATCGCAACTAAAAAGTAAATGTTCATCATATCCATCTTGTTATCCCTCCTAGGCTTTTTAAAAATAAGTTTACAGTTATTTAAGTATACTACATATTTGGCTTATTCGCAACTTTTGTAGTTAAATTTGATTCTTAGACTTCCATCTTCTTTTACGTATATATATTGAATTAATTCTGATATTATATTTCTTGTAAGCTTTGATATTTGATTTTTCTCTTTCAATTCCTTCAGAAGATTATTTTCTTTTTTATTCTCTTTCTTTTCTTCTTTTAATTGACTGATATTTTTTTCTATCAATTTCTGCTTTAAATTGTATTTATTTTTATATTCTGTATATTCTTCTTTTGTTATATCTTCATTTTTCCAATCTTCATATAAACTTTGCTTATAGTTTGTTATTCTTTTTATTTCATTTTCTTTTTCTAAAATTAAGCTTTCAATTCCATCAAAGTTTTTATTGTTATTAAATTTCTCTGCTTCTTTTGTTACCTCATTTATATCGACATATTTTTTAATATACATATTAATTAATTTTAGTATTGTTTCATATATTTTTTCTGTTTTTATTGTGTGTTTTGTGCATAATTTATTTGATTTTTTTCTATATGTACTGCAAATATAATATTCATATTTTTTTCCTGTTTTATTAGTACTACTTTTTTTATTCATTGCCATTTGACATTCATTACATTTTATCAATCCCGCCAATATCGATGTTATCTGCTCTTTGGGAGATGTTCTAATTTCTTTTTGATTTAGATCTTGTGCTTTTTCGAATGTGGCTTTATCAATAATTCCTTTATGTGTATTTTCTACTCTAATCCAATCATCTTTAGAAACTTTTTCTACTTTGTGAATTTTATAACTTTTAGATTTTCTTTTTCCTTGTACTGTATTTCCAATATATACCTCATTTTTTAAAATATTTCTTATCGTTGAAGGTGTCCAATTATATTTATCACCCTGAATTCCATAATTTTTATAATTTTGTTTTAGCTTTATTTTTTTATATCCTGTTGGATTTAATATTCCCAAATCATTTAATTTATGACATATTGATATTTTTCCCATTCCTTTATACACATACCAGTTAAATATATTTTTCACCATCTCTGCTGATTCTTTATCTATTATTAATTTATGTTTATCTTTTTTATCTTTTACATAACCATATGGGGCAAAAGCACCTACAAACTCGCCTTTTTTCTTTTTTGTATCCAATGCTGTTCTAATTTTAATAGACGTATCTCTACAATATTCATCGTTTATCAAGTTTTTAAATGGTACAATTATCGTATTGGTGCTATCAGGATTTTTAAAACTGTCTATCATATCGTTTATTGCAATAAATCTGATATTATATAAAGGAAAGATTTGTTCTATGTAATTTCCTACTTCAATGTAGTTTCTTCCAAGTCTTGATAGATCTTTAACAATTACGCTATTTATTTTTCCTTTTTTCATATCAGCTAATAGCTTTTGAAATCCAGGTCTATTAAAATCTGTTCCTGTAAATCCATCATCCACGTATGTTTCAAATATTTCTATATCATCTTGTTTGTCTACAAATTCTTGCAATAATTCTTTTTGACTTGTTATACTATTGCTTTCTTTTTTATTTTTTCCAATATCTAAATCTTCTTGTGATAGTCGTATGTATAACCCTGCTGTCCACATTTTTTTACAAATCATAATTTATCCTAAACTATTCATGTTTTAAAATATTTAATATACATTCTTTCAATGTTTTATTAGTGTTTGAATACTCTACTTGAACTAATGTATCTCCAATTTTAAATATTTCTTCTTCATTTGTAGTTATTTTATTTTCTAAATAATCCATATTTCCTATCCACCTCTTGAGTTACATTGAACAAAATCAAAAATTAATAACTTTTTTGTTCATGCACGAATTTCGCTTGGAAAATTTTGTGCATTGTTATAATGTGTTGTTTATATTGTCCAATCTCCTCCTTGATGCCCTCCTTCACCTGTTGGATTATAAAGTGTTACTAACATTACTATTTGAGGATTTTCAATAGGTGCTACTCCTATAAAGGATGTAACATATTTTCCTGTATTTACTCCATCTTCTGATGTTCCCGTTTTACCGCCTATTCTATATCCTTCTACTTTTGCATTTTTTCCGGTTCCTTCTGAAACAACCGATTCCATCATGTTTAAAACTTTTTCTGCAGTTTCTTCAGATATTACCTGATTTTTGTATTCTGGTTCTATTTTTTCTCTTTCTTCGGTATCTGATTTTATTATCGTTTTTACTAATCTAGGTTTTACGTACTTTCCTTTATTTGCAATTGTTGAAAGCATTGTTACCATTTGAATTGGTGTAACTTCAAATCTTTGACCAAAGCTTATTGTTGCAAGTTCTACTGGCCCAACTTTTTCTTTTGCTAAAAAAATACTTCCTGCTTCTCCTGGAATATCAATTCCTGTTTTTTGTAAGAAGCCAAATTTCTCTAAATAACTGTAATACGTTTCCACTCCCATTCGCTGTCCTAGTCCGATAAATACTGGATTACATGAATTCATCAATGCTTCTCTTAGAGATTCTGGCCCATGTGGTCTATAATATCTCCAGCATTTAATTCTAACACCAGCAACTTCTATTCCTCCGGTACAGCAAAATTCTCCTGATTTATCTGTATCTGTAATTTTTTCTTCTAGTGAGGCTGATGCTGTTACTAGTTTAAATGTTGATCCTGGTTCATATGTATCTGCAATTGCTTTATTTCTCCACATAGCTTGCAAACTGTTATTTTTCTCTTCGGCAGATAGATTATCCCATACAGATTCTAGCTCTGGATTATTTATTTTAAATGGTTCATTCAAATTAAAATTTGGATATGTCGCCATTGCTAATATATCCCCATTTTGCGGGTTCATTATTATAATATTTCCACCATCTGTACACTTATTGTCTATGCAAGCTTCTTCTAAATGTTTTTCAACTATTTGTTCAATATTTTTATCTATAGTTAATTCTATACTATTCCCTTCGATTGCATCTGTATATTTTTCTTCTGTATCACCTATGTTTCTTCCTTTTGCATCCGTTGTTTTACTTATACTTCCTTTTTTACCTTTTAATATTTCGTCATACTTTGCTTCAATTCCGTTTAACCCTTGATTATCTGAACCACAAAAACCTATTATCTGTGAAGCAAGTTTGCTATATGGATAATATCTTTTTGTATCTTCATCTATATTTATTCCTTGATCGACATCATTTTCTATCATCCATTGTCTTATTGTATTACTTTTTTCTTTTTCTATTTTCTTACCAATTATTTCTATTGAACTATTTCTATTTACTTTTTTTAAAATTTTTTCATAGTCTATTTCTAAAACTTCTGATATTTTTCTAGCAACAAGTTCTTTCTTTTCTTTTGGAATATTATTTGGATTTATTGTTATCATCTCGCTACTTGCACTCATTGCTAGAATTTCACCGTTTCTATCATATATTACCCCACGTTTGGCTGATATTTCTCTGTCTAAATTTTGTTGCTCTTGTGCCATTTGTTTTAATCTTTTTCCTTGAATCACCTGAATCCAAAACAATCTTATTAGCAATATAATAAATATTATTATTACTATAAATAGCATTATTCTTATTCTCTTTTTTGTATTTAAAAAACCCATGATAATCTCCTTTATAAAGATTATTCATGAGTTTTTAATATTATTATTTATTTTATTAAAATATACTTTTTATTTTGTTTATTACTTAATTTTTAATATGGTTATTTAATGTTTCTTCAAATTTCTTTCTAAAGTTCACATTATTTTCGATTTCTTTTTTAAAAATATCTCCATATAAAGGTTGTTCATTCGTCTTAATTTCAACAATGTCTATAAATTCTTTTAAAATTTCAGAATAATTTTCCAAATCCTGATATTCAATTTCCACGAACTTTCCAAGTAGTTCTATGTCGTCTATAAAAATTTTTAAACCTTTATACTCTAATATTTCTCTCGTTCTATTCATATATAAATATGGTTTCATACCAAGAGCTTCAAAAAAGTCAACTCCATCTTTGAAATTTTTTAATTCAACTTCTGTTTCAATAAAAGATTTTTCATCTCGTCTATTTTTTATCTCCATCCATATTTTATTTTGTGTTTTTCTCACCCTACAAACATAGCCAAATTTTTCTAAAGATTCAAAGCCTTTATATCCCAATGTTAAATCTATTTGTTTTGTTTTTGGTACTAATACCTTTGAAATTTTTTTTATTTTAAAAGCAATTTCATCATTTATTTTATATCTAATTTCTTTCTCTATTCCCATCAATATCTCCTTTTTCTACGCAAAATTATATTTATATATATTAATGCACGATTTAATATTTAATGTAATATTATCATTCTTCAGTATACTATTAATAGTATTCCAACTATATTTTGCTTTATTTGTTATATTTTTTTTACGATAATCAGCTACCATATTAATCTGAGTAATTTTATTGCAATTGTCATCTAACAATTCGTACTCGTTTATATATTCTCTTAAATTCACAATATCCATTTCATATTTTATGTAAAAATCTTTTATAATTTTATCTTTATCAAATTTTAGTTCTTCTATAAAAGGAATCTCATACATATCTTTATTGATTCTTTCAATTGAATTTTTAACTAATAAAATCTCATCTTTATCATTTTTTATAATTATTCCTATTCTTATTTTCTTGTCTATTCTATCTTCCACTTTATCAAATAAGTTCATTTTAGTTAAAAACCTCCTCTCGTCTTATTATATTTATATATAAGAATGGTATATTTTACTTCATCTGTTACTTCATTACTTTTTTGTATTTCTTCATAAGATAACCATCTATACTCATCATGTTCTGTCAAAAATATATTATCACTTTTTTTTACTATTGCTTCAAAGTTATATTGTCTGCTTTTCTTTCCGCTTCTTGATAAATAATCAAATGCATTTATAAATATTCCTATTTTATTTATTTCTAATCCAGTTTCTTCTTTTACTTCTCTTACTAGTCCTTGATCTATTGTCTCTTTTTCTTCTACGTTACCACTTGGTAATTCTAAAATTCCTCCCATAAAATCATCACTTTTTCTTTTTAGAAATAATATCTCATTGTTTTCATTTGAAATAATTCCTCCAGCAATTCTTTTCATAATTCCATCTTTTTTTCCTTTTTTCTCTAAATCTTCAAAAAAATCCATTTAATCACTTCTCCTAAACTAATTCTTTTATAATCTTATTTGCATATTTATTTTTTACACTATTTATTTTATCTATATTTTTGAAGTATTCATTAGCTATTCGTATTGCTATTTGATGTGCTCTTAACTTCATTCCTTTTCCCGTTGTAGCATATTTATAAAGTTCATCATTTGGATTAATTTCTAATTTGTACCTCTTGTTATAATGCCCAAATAATAATGCTCTATCCATTATTTTTTTATTATTTGTTATTAATATTCCGCCTTCTCCTCCTGTTAAAGTTACCTCATCCCAGTTAAATGTTTCTTTACACACTTCAAATAAAAAACTATAGTCTTCTGGTGTTAGTTTTGCTACCTCATATTTTTTCATACCTCCTTTATGGCAAAAGTTACAATTATAAATACAGTCTTGTGTCAATACTATTCTTAATGCTTTATTCTTTCTTTGGATGCTCTCTTTTACGTCCTGTTTAATCATTTCGCAAAAATGTCTTGTGGCACTTGTTAAGCAATCCTCTATATATACCATTCCTATTTTGTTTTTTGGCAAATTTATTCTATTTTTTGTATTTAAAAAACCCATGATAATCTCCTTTATAAAGATTATTCATGAGTTTTTGATATTATTTATTTTATTAAAATATACTTTTAAATTTATTTATTACCGTATTTATAAATCCATCATTTTTTTCTATAACAACTGTTTCTGTTGCTGGTTGTATGTAGTCTTTCTTAGGTAGATTTACATACACAGTTTGTTTATTGCTTAATTTTTGCATTCCTAACAGTTCTTTCGCTTGTTGCTCTACATTGTTGTAATTCAAGCTATTTTCAATATCTACTTTCATTTGATCATTTTCTTTTTCAATTGCCATATATTTTTCTTTTAGTTCTTCAGTTTTTGAAAATGATTCATCTATTTGTGAATTTCTATAGCTCATTGTTAGTACAGCAGAAAATACTATTAACACAGCTGCTATCAATTTAAATTGATCTTTTCTTCTTATTATTGATGCTTTTGAAATATTTTTTGTTTTATTTCTATTTCGAGGTGTGACTGATTTTTTAGGATATTTTTTTGTAACTGGACTATATTCAGGTTCCAATTTTCTTGGGCTAGTTTCGTATTGATATCTATTATATCTTGGTACAGCCAATATCCTTACACCTCCTTTTATATTTTTTCGAAAATTCTTAGTTTGGCACTTTTACTTCTCGAATTATTTTCCATTTCTTCTTTGGTTGGTAATATTGGTTTTTTAGTAATTATTTTACCTTTTTTAATTGCTCCACATGCACAATATGGTAAGCCTGGTGGACATATGCATTTTCCTTCTGCATCTATGTATGCATTTTTCACTGCTCTATCTTCTAAGGAATGGAATGTTATTATGCATAATCTTCCGCCTGGTTTTAAGCATTCTATTGAATTTAATACTGTTTGATATAGTGGTTTTATCTCATCATTTACTTCTATTCTAATTGCTTGAAATGTTCTTTTTGCTGGATGCGAGTCTTTACTTCTAAATTTAGCTGGTATTGATTTTTCAATAATATCTACTAGTTGCTTTGTTGTTGTTATCTCTTGTTTTTTTCTTTCTATGCAGATATTTTTTGCAATCTGTCTCGAAAAACGTTCTTCACCATAATCATATATGATTTTAGCTAACTCTTCTTCTTTATAATTGTTTACAACAATTTTTGCATCTAGTTTTTGTGTTTTATCCATTCTCATGTCTAAAACATTTTCACCTAAATAGCTAAATCCTCTGTTTCTTTCATCTAGCTGATATGAAGAAACTCCTAAATCTAGTAAAATTCCGTCTACTTTTTCAATATTTAAGTTTTCTAATATGGCTTTTATATCATCATGATTTCCATGATAGTATATTACATTAGAATGCTCTTTTAATCTTTCTTTTGCAGCTTTCAAAGCATCATCATCTCTGTCTATTCCAATTAATTTCCCTTGATTTGAAAGCTTTCTTATTATTTCACTACTATGTCCTGCTCCTCCTAATGTACCATCTACATAGATTCCATTAGGTTTGATATTTAATCCATCTATACATTCGTCTAGTAGTACTGATTTGTGAACAAAATCCATTAGAACCTCTTTTACATTTATAATTGCTAAAAAGTTGGTATTAAATTTATACCAACTGTCAACTTCTAAATTAAGTATATCTTACATCTTCTGAGGATAAACCTCAGAAGATGTTTTTCTTTTGTTCTTTAAAAGATTTTTCTTTTTTACTTTACTAATTCTTTTGTAATTTTAATATCTTTTGAATCTTAATGATCTTCTGTGAACTTTAAAATTCTTTAGTATTAAACTCTTTGGCAGCTGTTTGGCTGCCATCTTGTCTTTGGTACTTTAATATCTTTTGTATTTAATTAATTTATCTTTTGTTTTTTATATAAACTTTTGCAAGTTATATACCTAGCATTGTCATATTTTCTGCGATGTCTTCTACTGAAATATTTTCGTCATTGTAAGAATTCCATTTTTCTTTATTCCAAATTTCAATTCTTGTTCCAACTCCAATTATTACAACTTCCTTTTGCAAGTTAGCTGATTCTCTCAAATTGATTGGAATTAAAAATCTGCCTTGTTTATCGATTTCACATTCTGTTGCTCCTGATAAGAAAAATCTCGTGAATTCTCTTGAATTTCTATTTGATAGTGGAAGTGACTTTAATTTTTCTTCGAAATTGGCCCACTCTATTAATGAGAATGCAAATAAGCAACCATCTAGTCCCTTAGTCACCACAAACTTATCTCCTATTGTTTCTCTAAGTTTAGCTGGCATAATTAGTCTTCCTTTGGCATCTATTGAATGCTCAAATTCACCAATTAACATGCTCCACATCCTTTCTGGTGGTTCACCACTTTCTACCACTTCTCCCCACCTTCGAATAAATTTTAATATATAAAAATATTAAATGCAAGTATTTTTTACATAAATTTAATTTTTTAACACAATTGTAATATGAATTTTATTTGTGTAATATACTTTTCATTTAATTATATAATTTATTATTACTTTTTCTTGATTTTTTAAGGTTATATATTTATAATAATATTGCAATTACATAGGAGGTTTATATGGGAAATGCTACAAAAAAGAAAAAGCACTCTCAAATAAAAAGTTTTTTAATAACATTATTCTTTGGAATTGTTTTGATTATTGGTGCAATCATTAGTAACCAATTTCCAGATCAGGTTAATAACTTGATTGAAGAAAATCTTAACATTTCAGCTAATACTACTAATACAATCTCCGTTAATACAGTAGGAAACACAGTTGTATCTGCTGATTCAAAATTGCAAATCTACTATTTTGATGTTGGACAAGCTGACTCAGAATTAGTTATTGCTGATGGTCAAGTAATGCTTATTGATGCTGGTAATAATGAAGATGGTCCGCTTCTAGTTAATTATATTAAAGGTCTTGGCATTCAAAAAATAGATTATTTAGTTGGAACTCACCCTCATGAAGATCATATTGGTGGTTTAGATGACATTATTAACAATTTTGATATTGGTAAAATTTATATGCCTGATGTAACTACTACTACAGCTACTTTTCAATCTGTTTTAGAAGCAATATCTGCCAAAGGTCTTTCTATCACTCGTTGTGAAATTGGAAATACTTTTGGATTAGGTGATGGTATTTGCACTATAATGTCAGTTGAAAATGAACAACAATCTAATTTAAATCTAAATTCAATTGTTATTCACTTAGCTTATGGAGAAAAAACTTTCTTATTTATGGGAGATGCTGAAAAAGAAATTGAAGAAAAAATATCTTGGCCTAAAGTTGATGTATTAAAAGTAGCACATCATGGTTCAGATACAAGTTCTACTGAAAAATTCTTAAATGTTGTAAAACCTGAAGTAGCTGTTATTTCTGTTGGAACTAATAATACTTATTCTCATCCAGCAAAAAGCACTTTAGATGCTCTTTCAAAAATTGGAGCTAAAGTTTATAGAACAGATAAAGATGGAACTATATTATTGACTAGTGATGGTAAAACTTATAATATTCAAACTTTTTCTACAGCTTTAGATGGTAACCCTTCTACAGCAAATAAAACAAATACTGATAGTCAAGAAAATACAACAAACGAAAATTAAAATTAAAAGAATCTAGAGTTATCTAGGTTCTTTTTTTCATAAATGTTCTCTTATCATTCTATTATATAAAAATAATAGTGCACAAAAATTTACAAAGCAAATTTTGCGTACGAAAAAAATGCGGACTATTTATAACAAGTCTTATAAATAGTCCGCTTTTGTTCTTTAAATCTCTTTATAATTTTCTCTTAATAATTTTATTTCTCTACCGTATCCCTCTAATTCATTTGGTGTTTCAAGGAAGAATGGTAGGTTACGTAATTTAGGATGATTAATTATTCTAGTAATTGCTTCTAGTCCTATATTTCCTTCTCCTATTTTTGCATGTCTATCTTTGTGTGATCCAAGTGTATTCATACTGTCATTTAAATGTATTGCGTATAATTTTTCTAGTCCTATAATTTTATCAAACTCTTCTATTACTCCATCTAGGTTATTAACTATATCATATCCACCATCAAATATATGGCATGTGTCTAAGCAAACTCCTATATGATTTTTTAATTCAACACCATCTATTATTCTTTTTATTTCTTCAAAAGTTCTTCCAATTTCTGTTCCTTTTCCAGCCATTGTTTCAAGTAAAACTGTTGTAGTTTGCTCTGGTTTTAATATTTCATTTAACATTTCTGTTATATATTTTATTCCTGTATCTACTCCTTGTCCTACATGGCTACCTGGATGAAAATTGTATAAGCTTTCTGGAAAATATTCCATTCTTTTAAGGTCGTCTTCCATTGTGTTTTTTGCAAATTCTCTTATTTCTTCTCTTGCTGCACAAGCATTTAAGGTATATGGTGCATGTGCTAAAAGATTATTTATTCCTTTCTCTTTTGCTAATTCTTTAAATTTTTTGACATCTTCTTCATTTATTGGTTTAGCTGCTCCTCCTCTTGGGTTTCTTGTAAAAAATTGTATTGTATTTGCATCTATGCTTGCAGCTTGTTTTCCCATTTCAAAAAATCCTTTTGAAATAGGTAAATGACATCCTATTTTTAACATATTCTTCCTTCTTTCTTATATTTATTATGCATATATATTATAAAATATATAATTTAAAAATTTTTATCTATTTGAAAAATCACTATAATCTCTATCAATTAGAAATGAATAGTTCTTTTGAATTTCTGGATATTTTTGTGCTAATTCATTAAAGTATTTTTCTACATTTATTTTTTCATCAGAATTAATACTCTTTCTTTTATATCCAGCCAATTTGTAATTTTCATCCTCTATTTTTATTTCTTCTTGTAGATTTTGCCTTTGATTATTATAATCGGTAAGATTTAACGAATTTAATAATTCTAGTAATTTTACTTTTCCATTTCTTCTTGCTTCAATTTCATTATACATCATATAATAATTGGCAGTATAATATTCAGGATTATATTTTCTTATTATTTCTTCTTTGAATTGTTTTTTTCTTAATGGATTTCCTTCTATTTTTTCTTTTGGCTTAAAATCTAAATTTTGTCTATGATGTGTGTTTTCATGGTATATAATTTCCAGTAGGCTAATATCTTTTGATTCTAACATGCTACTTACAGATTCTTCTGCTAATATTGTTACATAACTCTTTTGGATTGCGCTTCCTTTTAAATCTTTTTGCGAGTAATCTTCTCTAAAAAATGTGCAACATTCTTTTACATCATTTTTTGCAATATCTTGTAATATACTTTCAAATACAATTTGATACCTTTCTTTATTTTCTACAATGTATTGCTCTGAATTAAGGGCTTGTCTTAAAAAATAGTTTATGCCCTCTTGTGGCATGATGTAGTTTGATGTTAATTTAAGTGTTTGTATATTTCTTAATAATAAATTATTTTTTTCCTCGATTGAACATTGATTATTTTCTTCTATCATTTTTTTTATTTCTTCTTTAGTCTGTTCTGGATTTGTTTCGTGTAATTTTAAATTTTCTAAAATTATATTTGAAATATTTTCTCTATCTTGTACGGGAAGTCTTTCTTGTATCTGTAATAAATCAAGAATCATCTTATTATTAAATAAATCAAAATTTGGTTGTTTCGTTAATTTGTCTATTATTTTGTACATTATTTCAAAATATGGTCTACTTTGTTCTGTTGGTGTGATGGATGCATATAACTCCGTAAAATTATCCATAAATTCTTGAACAAATTTAAATTTCTCAAATTCAAACCCGTTTTTTTCTATAAATTCGATTGCTACTTTTATTAATCTGTGACTGTATACTCTGTTTTTTATATAGAAAACCAATAGTTTATCTAAATTTTGAATTTGTTCTTTGGTTAAATTTTCTTTTTTAAAATATTTATTTATTATATTATCTTCTATTTTTTTAGCTATCTCCATTTTGGGAAATAGTTCATTTATAAATTTTGTTTCTTCCTCTAAACCACTTATTCCAAATCTTTGTATTTTTAATATTATATTCAATGCTTCTTGAAACTCGGGTAATTCTTCCATATTTTTAAAACTGTAATCAAATAATGATTTTTTATAATTTTCTAATACCATTTTAATTTTATCATTAAAAAGATTAATTCCAACTTTTTCAAAGGTGTTACTTAATATTTCTTTAATATACTCATTTAGCTGGTTTATTTTTTTATTTTCTTCCACGCTTCTCTTTTTTCCTTTTATAAATTACTATATATTTTAATATATCATAACCTTTTTGGTTTTTCAAATTTTACTTTTTTCTTAGAACATTATCTCTACTATGAATATGAAAATTTTACATTTATGTTAAGTTGTGGTATAATGAGTTTATCTATATATTTAGATATCTCCTAAGTTGTCATCACGGAGATGCAGTTACTATAAAACTTTTTATTTTTAAGGAGGTCTCGTATATGATAATTTTCGGACTCACATTCATTGCTTCAATTGGTTTAGTTACTAGTGTTATTACTTTTATTGTAACATCTATGCAGGCACTCTTGTCCTTTGGAGCGCTGTTGGTTTTTGCATTTGTGGCTCTTGCCATTGGAACGCATAGCCGTATGGCTTGGACTGCAATGTTCCTGACGATTGTTGCAATGGTGGCTGTCGAAACTTTGGCACCATATAGTGCGATTATCGCAAGAGTACTGGCAGTGATTATCGCTGGTATAGCAACATACTTCATCAAGACTCCTGTCTTAAGGTATGTACGCCGTGACCAGCGTAGCCATGATCCAAGATTATCACCGATTATCCGGACGATTATCCGGATAATCTGAAAAAACTAAAAAGCCATCTGTGGTAAAACACAGATGGCTTTTTAGTTTTGCTTGATTTACTCTTCAGTTATTCTGAAAAATTCTTTTTAATCATTTTTATATAGTATTTTTTATGTGTCGTTTCATTTATTCTAATATAGTTGAATTACTTGCTCCTTTTCCAACTACTTGTGTCATTAAGCTATTCCATGTAATATTTCCTATTTGTCCGTCTTGCGATAATCCATTATTTCCTTGAAATGTTATGACTGCTTCTTTTGTTCTTCTTCCAAATATTCCATCTAGTCCGCCTGTTCCTAATCCTAAAGTATTTAGCGCATCTTGTGCAATTAATACATATACACCTCTACTTCCGAATTGAGTTAACGGATATCCACTTGCTATCCACCTATTGTCAAAATGCACCCATCTTGGAGTATCTGCCGCTGGTTCTACATATCTCCAGTATCCTGATGCTTTTGCCAAATTTCTCATATAATTTCTTGAACTTTCACTTAAATTCTGTCCAACGTCAAATGCAACTCCTGCATAATGCTGAGATAAAATTCCATGTCCGCCTTCCCAACATCTCTTAAATGCAAATCCAACATAGATTCCTCTTCCATATAGAGTTCTAAAATTATTCCAGCTTTGCATTGTTCTTTTGTCTGTCCATAATAAATTGCTTTCACTTGAACCTCTGAATTCTCTTACTCTTAATGTACCTTGGTTATAAGGCATTGGCTCTGCCTCTCCTCTGTAATATGTTTCCATCCTGTTTGTTTGATTATTATATACTAATATTTTAGCCAAAAAAATCACCTCTAATATATAATATTAGAGATGATTTTTTATGTTACTTTTAATAATATATTTCACATTTTGTATTGCTAGTATCTATTAGCTCTTTGAATAATATACCATCTTCTGGTTCTCCTACTATTGACCCATAGTGAGTTGGAATTACATACTTTGGTTCTATTTTACTAGCTAAAGCTGCTGCTTCAACATAGTTCATTGTATATGTTCCTCCAACTGGTAAAAATGCTACATCACACTTTACTGCACATGCTTCTTTTGTTTTATCTGTATCTCCAGCTATATAATATCTGTGTTCGTCAATATCTATTATATATCCTACCCATTCTTTAGATTTCGGATGATATGGTTTATTTTTATTATATGCTGGTATTGTTTCGATAACAATACCTTCAAAATTGAAAGTTTCATATGGCTTACAATAATGTACGTTTTCTTCATATATTCCTGTTTTACTTATTTCATTTTTGCAGTCTTCTGTTGTTATTAATACAGTATCTTCTTTTGCCACTGCTTTTATATCATCTGGTGAAAAATGATCATAATGTGAATGTGTGCATAGTATTAAATCAGCATCATGTGCTGGAATGTCTATTTGAAATGGATCAATATAGATTACCTTTTCTTTTTGAATTTTTATGCTACTATGTTTTAATACATTTACTCCATCTAATTCGAACATTTTTTCCTCCTATTTTTGCTACGTTTATCCTATGTTTTTATAATATTCAGCTATTAAGTTATCTAATCTTATACTTATTGTATATATAGTATCATAATCTTCGCCATTTTGGATGCTTCTATTTAGTTCTTCCCTTAATTTACAAATTTTTTCATCTATCATGACAATCACTCCTTTTATTCTACAAAAGTATTGTTTTATTCGCTTATAAAATACCATATTTTTACATGGGAGTCAACTTATTTTTCTTATTTACTATTTTTTTCGTTCGACAAATTTTAACATTTTTTTCTCTATTTTTCCGTTATTCGTTGCCTTTTTTCGGAATAACATAAGATTCGACCATTTTTCCTTTGTTGAATGCTTCTTTTAATGTTTTTTCTACATATTGTTTTGTCACTAAATTGTAGTTCTCTATATTCTCAAATGGTTTTATTTTTCTAAAGTAATTTGAAATTGACATGATGGCTATTATGGAAACATCATTGTATTCTCTTACATATTGTCCATATATTTTTCTTTTGGCTCTTTCAAATTCATCGTCACTTATTCCATTATTTTTATATTTTTCTATTTTTTCTTCTATTATTTTTTTGGTTTCTTTTAAATCATTCGTTTTTCCTTGAATTAATATGTGTGCATAATCTCTAGCATATTCATATGTTGCAGATACGTTTTCGAATATTAATCCTTTTTCATATAATTCTTTATAACATTCTGAGCTTGTTCCAAATAGTATTTCTAATATTATTTCAAGACTTAAGCTTATTTTGGATTTATTTTCTTTTATAGGTTTTAGCTTATATCCAAGCGTAAATATTGGAATAGAAACATCCATATTTGCTATAATTTCTTTTTGATTTATTTCTTCTGGTTCGTTAACTTCTATAACTTTAGCTTTGTTCTTTGATGATAATGTTATTTTTCCTTTTATTTTTTCTATTATTTCTTCAGGATTAAAATTACCACACACTACTAGTATCATATTGTTTTGAACATAAAAGTTATTATAGCATTTATATAAAATTTCTTTATCTATTTTTTGTATTGTTTCGACACTTCCTGCAACGTCAATTCTTATTGGATTAACTTTGTACAAACCTTTCATACAATTTATATATGCTCTCCATTCAGGTTCATCATCATACATATTTATTTCTTGCGCAATAATACCTTTTTCTTTTTCCACGTTTTGGTCTGTAAAATATGGATTTTGTACATATTTTAATAATTCATCTAAGGCTGGTTCAAAATTATTTGTACATTCAAATAAGTATGCTGTATGATCATTTGTTGTGTATGCATTTGCCTCTACTCCAAGTGATGATAATACATCTAAGCTATTTGTTCCATTTTCTTGTTCGAATAATTTGTGTTCCAAAAAATGCGCTACACCATCTGGAATTGTTGTTTTTTCATTTTCTCCATCTATTATAAATTCATTATCATTTGATCCATATTCTACTGAAAAAATAGCATACTTTTTTCTTGTGTTTTCTTTTGGAATGCACATAATTGTTAGACCAGTTTCTAATTTTTCTATATAAACTTTTTCTTTTAATATTTTATTTTCAATTATCTGCATTTTCTCCTCCATTTCTCAAGAAATATATTGTGTTGATTTGAACTTTATTTGCAATTTCTATAATTTCGTCTCTTGTTACATTTTTTATTTTTTCTTTGTATTCATCTATTGTAATTGATCTTTTTGATAATTCCTGTCCAAATAAAAATAGTATTTGTGAATCTTGTTCTTCACTTATTGAATCAACTCCTGCTAAAATATATTCTTTAGCTTTTGTTATTTCTTCGTCTGTAAAATCTCCTTTTTTCATATCGTCTAATAATTTCTTTATTAAATCTAATGTTTTTTGATATTTATCACATTCGATTCCACATCTTATAAAAATATTATTTTTTTGCACTACGTATTCTGATTTTGTAGTATATGCAAGACTTTCTTTTTCTCTTACAATTTGAAATAATTTTGAACTAACTCCATTACCAAATATAGCATTATATACTATTGTTATATATCTAAAATCATCAAATCTGTTTGGCAATATATCTAAGCCTATTACTAATTTACCTTGAGTTACATCTAGCTCTTCTTTTATTTCTTCTGGCTTTTCTATTATGTCTTTTATTTCTTTTTTAATATCATTAATTTTAATTTTTTCTTCTCTTGGTTTTATTGTTTGTATTAACTCATTTTTCTTTATTATCTTCGCTATTTCTTCTGCTTGGAAATCACTGCTAACAATTATATCTATTTTACATGTATCAATTACTTGTTTGTATTGCTCATACAAGTTTTTATTATTTATTGCTTGTAAATCTTTTGTGTCACCATATTTGCTTAGACCATAACTCTGGTTTTTATACATTGCTTTTACGCATTTATCATACGCATAGAAATCTTTATTGTCTTTTTGTGCATTTATTATCATTTCTAGATTTCTTTTTTCAAGTTCAACTTTTGTTTCATCGAATGAATCGTTTTGAACTTGAGGGTTGAATATTATTTCTGTAAGTACATTTATTACTTTCTCTAAGTTATTATTTTTATTTGGTAAATAATTATCATTTATACTTTCAATAAAAAACTTTAAAACTAAGTTATCACCTGTTTTATCTACGCCGCAGTCGAAAGCAGCTCCATATAGCATTTCTAATTCTTCAATAATTTTTTGATATGATTGATACTTTTTACAACCACTTCTTAAAACAGCTGGTAACAATGCATTTTTAGTTATCGTTTCTTTTTCTAGTGGCAAGCTTAAGAAAAATACTGTAAAATCAGTTTTAAAATTTTTGTTATTAATTAAATGGAGCGTAACTCCTTGCTTAATTTCTTTTTTTAAATATTCCACAAATTTTCTCCTTGTTTTTTATTTAGTATTTGCTATTTTGATTTTTTTATGCTAATAGTTCTTTTACAACTTCATTTATAGTTCTTCCATCTGCTTGAGCTCCAATTTTTTCTTTTGCTGATTTCATAACTTTTCCCATGTCTTTCATTGAAGTAGCTCCTGTTTCTTCAATTACTTCTTTTACTATTTTAGCTATTTCTTCTTTTGATAGTTGCTTAGGTAAATATACTTCTAGATAACTTATTTCTTCTTTTATTTGGTTTACTAGATCTTCTCTTCCACCTTTTTCATAATCTGCAATTGAATCTTTTCTCTTTTTTACTTCTTTGGCAATTAATTCTACGATTTGATCATCTGTTAATTCTATTCCTTTGTCTTTTTCAATTTGTAATATTCCTGCTCTCGTCATTTGTATTGCATTTTTCTTTATTTCATTTTTTTCTTTCATAGCTTCTTTTAAATCTTCTAATAATCTTTTTTTCATTTTATTTCCATCCTTTCATATCTCTTTTTCTATCTAAAGATAATATCATATTTAAATTGTTTTCACAATGTTTTTGGGTTATGCATAGTGTTTGTTTTTATTGGCTTTTTTCTTCATATTTATTTAATATGTTTTTATTACTTTTCTTTAGATATTAAAAGGACACGTGTATATACGTGTCCCTAATTTTTTAAAATTTTCTTTTTCTTGCAGCCTCGGATTTTTTCTTTCTCTTTACACTTGGCTTTTCATAATGCTCTCTTTTTCTAACTTCTTGTAATACTCCGTTTCTAGCGCATTGTCTTTTAAATCTTTTTAGAGCATCTTCTATATTACCATTATTAACTTTAATCTCTGACATTTTATCTCCCTCCTTCCGAAGCTTAACACCATCTTGTGGGATTACTTTTTTTCTTATCTTATCGGTTGTATGTATATCTCCGATGTTAATTATTATACATTAAGTTTCATAATATTGTCAATACAAAATTTTCGTTATGTACAAATTTTAATTAAAAAGATTATTCTTTTGCAATAAAAATACGGCTAATTGTTAGCCGTTTATTTCATTTTTTAATTATTCAGCTTCTGGTGCTCCTACTGGACATACGCCTTTGCATGTTCCACATTCTATACATGCTTCTTTGTTTATTTCATAGTGTTCGTTTCCTTGTGATATGCATCCTACTGGGCAAGCTCCTGCGCATGCTCCACAGCTTATACATTTGTCTGTAATTTTATATGCCATTTTACATATCCCTCCCTTCAAATTATTTATATTATAACAGTCTTTTTACTACTTTTGCAATATTTTTTTTGACTTGTTTTTCATTTATATTTAGTAGTTTTCTGTTTTGCATTATTAATTTTCCGTCAATTATTACTGTGTCTACGTCGGCTCCATTTGCTGAGTATACTAGGTTTGTGCATAGGTCATTTTCTGGATATAAATGCGTTTTATTTGTGTTTATAAATATTAAATCAGCTTTTTTTCCCACTTCTATTGTTCCTATTTCGTCATCTAATCCTAATACTCGTGCACCTTCTATTGTAGCCATTTTTAGAATGTCATATGCTTTTATTGATGTTGGTTCCATTGTATTAATTTTTTGCAAATATGCTGCTGTTTTCATTTCTTCGAACATGTCTAATGTTGTTGTACTTCCAATTCCATCTGTTCCGATTCCAACGTTTATTCCGTTTTTTCTAAGTTTTGTAACATCGCATATTCCTGATGATAGTTTACAATTGCTGATTGGATTGTGTGAAATTCCACCTTTTATTTTCTTTAAAATTTCTAAATCACTATCTGAAATGTATATACCATGTGCTAATACTACTGGAACGTCAAATACGTGCAAATCGTTTAAATATTCTGTACCTGTCTTATTATATCTTTCTCTTATTATTTTGTCTTCTTGTAGAGTTTCAGATAAATGAATGTGTATTCCTGTATTTAGTTCTTTAGCTAAATCAACACATAGTTGTATTGTATCAGGACTACACGAATATGGTGCGTGTGCTGATACGTATATTTTTATTTTGCTATCTGGATAATTATATTTCTCGTGGTATTCTCTTGTTCTTGTTATTTTATCTTTTATAGATGTATCTGTTATACACCACGCAATCACTCCTCTTAATCCAGATTCTTCAACTGCTTCTATTGTTTTATCCATTCTAAAATACATGTCATTAAATGTTGTGGTTCCTGATTTTATTAATTCTATGCATGATAAAAATGAATTCCAATATATATCTTCTGGTCTTAATCTATCTTCAACTGGAAAAATTGCATTTTCTAGCCAGTCCATTAATTTTTGATCATCTTTATATCCTCTAAAAATGCTCATTGCCAAATGTGTATGAGTGTTTACTAATCCTGGCATAACGACTTTTTCTTTGGCATCTATTACTTGTGCTCGATCATCTTTTATTTCTTCTTCAATTTTAGCTATTTTATTAGCTTCTATTAATATGTCTGTTTTTCTTATATTTGGCACATCATCTACCATATCTAATAATGTTGCATTTTTAATTAATGTTTTCATTTTTCTTCTCCTCAATTTCACTATATGTCATCATTTGAATTTTTACTATCCATTTCTTCAAGTTTTTCTAGTTTTTCAAGTTCTTTTAAATCCTCTTGATTTTCGACATCTAGTTTTCCTTCATCTTCTGCATCTTTTATTATTTTAATATCTTTTGCATTAAATCTTTTATAATATGTTTCTTCTCCGTCATTTAGTTTAACTTTAATTATTTCTTTAAGTGTTTCTATTCCGCAAACTTCGCCTGTTCCTTCTTCTGTTTTTACTATTGCTCCTATTTTAGGTAGTCTGCTTAATTTTTCTTCATATACATTTTGCTCATATTTTAAACAACACATTAGTCTTCCACAGCATCCAGATATCTTGGATGGATTTAGTGATATGTTTTGTTCTTTTGCCATTTTTATTGACACTGTTTCAAAATTTCCAAGGAAAGAACAACAGCATAATTCTCTTCCACATGGTCCATTTCCGCCAATACGTCTAATTTCATCTCTTACTCCAATTTGTCTTAATTCTATTCTTGTTCTAAATACGGATGCTAAGTCTTTTACTAGTTCTCTAAAGTCAATTCTTCCATCTGCAGTAAAATAAAAAATAAGTTTACTTCCATCAAATTTATATTCCGCATCAACTAGCTTCATATCTAATCCATGCTTTTCTATTTTCTCTTGACATTTTTTTAATGCATCTGGTTCTTTTTTCTTATATTCTTCATATGATTTTGTGTCTTTATCTGTTGCAATTCTTATAACTTTCTTTAGTGGGCTAGTTATGTTTTCTTCATTTATTTTTTTATTGCCTATCATTATTTCGCCATATTCGTCACCAAGAGCTGTTTCTACGATTACTTTTGTTCCTACTTCTAATTCTAAATCTTGTGGATCAAAATAATACATTTTGCCTGGCTTTTTAAATTTAACGCCTACTATTGTTTTCATTTACTTCCTCCCATATTTTGAATAGCATATAATCAATACTCATGTCATAATTACTATTTGATTTTAGATGATTTATTGTTTCTTGTATGTAGTTTACGCAGTTTAAATATTTTATATTATTTTCTTTTTTTCCAATATAAAATAGCGATACCATGCAATACTCTAGCATTCCATAAATTTCTTCTTTATCAAATATTTCTTTTGTTTTTGTTAAAAAATCTATTTTATTTGTTTTTTCTATCGTTTCTATAAATTTATCTAATGCATCATAAATTTCTTTTTTCTCTAGTATCTTTAATGCTTTTCCCACACTACCGTCAAAAAATTCGAACATTTTTTCTGAAATATTCGCATCTAAATTTATTTTTGATTCTAATGCTTCTTTAAGCTCTTGTGTTGTTAATTTCTCAAAGATAATTTTTGTACATCTTGATTTTATTGTGTTTAGTAGCATGTCTGTGTTTGAGGCAATCAGTATAATTATTGTATATTCTGGTGGTTCTTCTAGTGTCTTAAGCAAGCTATTTTGAGCTTCTTTTGTCATTTTATCTGCATCATTTATAATGTAGATTTTTTTATCTGATAAAATAGGCTTTTCATAAACAGTTGCAATCATTTCTCTTATTGTACTTATTTTTATTGTATCGCCTTCGTCATTTATTAGTTGAAAGTCTGGATGATTATCTGTTTCAAAGCAAATACATGATTTGCAATCGCATTTATCTTTATGTGCTAAACATAATATTTGCTTTGCGAATTCTTTTGCTATTTCTTTTTTTCCTATTCCATTTTCGCCTAAGAATAAGTAACTGTGCAAAACTGTATTGTTCTGCACAATTCTTTCAAGCTCTTTTCTATTTTTTATATTACCTTTTATTTTAGTATTTATCATACTTTACACCACTCTTTATTTTTTGTCTGGATTTCCCCAAGTATTTAATGGCCAAAATCTAAATGCCACTTTTCCTTCAATTTTATCTATTGGAATACAACCAAATGATCTACAGTCTGTACTTTGTGGTCTGTTGTCTCCCATTGCAAATATGTATCCTTCTGGAACAATAAAATCTGTAAAAGCTCCATCACATGGTGTTGTTACTACAGATGAATCTAAGTAGTCTTCGTTATATTCTTCGCCATTTATATAGACTTTATTATTTTTTATTTCTATATGTTCTCCTGGTAATCCTATAACTCTTTTAATAAATGTTGTTTTTCCCCATTCCAGTCCATAGTAAACAAACTTTTGAAAAATGTTTCTATCAACATTCTCATAAATTGCTATTGGATTAGACATATCTGCATCTTCTTCACTTATTTTTAGTACGCTTGGTGCTTCAAAAGTAATAATTTCTCCTCTTTTTATATCTGAGTGAAATGTTATTGCTAGTCTATTTAAAATTAATCTTTGATCTGGTTTTAATGTTGGATACATTGATTTTTGTTTTACTATTGTTGGTGTTCCAATAAAGCATCTAACTATTAATGCTAATCCAACTGCTATTACTATGCAATATACCCATTCTAAAATGTTCTTAACTTTTGAATTCAATTTTTTTACCTTTCCTCGATATTAATTTTATTTTTCTTCAGCTTTCTTTTTTCTTGTTGTTGTTTTTCTTGTTGTTGTTTTTCTTGTTGTTGTTTTTTTAGCTGTTGTTTTCTTAGGTTCTTCCTTTATTTCAGGTTCGTCATCTGTAAACATTGAAAATTCATCTTTCTCAACAGGCGTCGAATTTAGTTTTTCTTTTTTTGCTTCTTCAACTTTCTCTTCTTTAGTTTTCTCTTCTGCTGTATCATCGCTTGTAAAAGCATCTGGGCTTGTGCCCTCTGCAAATATATTTATTTCTTGAGAGTTTGATGGCTCATCATTTGATGTAACGCTATCTGTTTCTTTTTTGTCCACAAAAGTTTCTTCATTCTCTTCTTCATCTGGCATTTCTAGATTTTTATCACTGTATGGTCCTTCATCGTCCTCTTCATTAGATTCTTCATCATCCATGTTTCCAAAATCAATTCCACTTAATTGATCTAATTGTTTTTCTTCTGGTTTGTTATTGAATATTTGTTCAATTTTTTCTTCTGCTGAATGAGCATCTACTTCTTTTAAATTTTCTTCTATTTCATCATCATCCATTTTTTCTTCATTATCATCGTCTTCTTCAGTTTCGTGTTTTTTCTTTATTTTATAATTTGCTGGCAAATTGTCAAGTTTGTACATAATTAATAATACTAGTACTATTACTGTTATTGCGGCAATTATTATTATTGCCTTATCTGACGAATTTAATGTTGTGTTTTGAAATATCTCTCCCATTTTCTAACCATCCTTTTTCGTTTTTTATTCAACATCCTCTTTTTCTTCTCTTTTTGTAGGTATTCGTATTACTACTTCTGTACCTTTTCCTAATTCACTTTTTATATTAATTTTTGAATTATTCTTTTCCAAAATTTCTTTAGCTATTGATAAACCAAGTCCTGTGCCTCCCATTTCTCTGCTACGTGCTTTATCAACTCTATAAAATCTTTCAAATACTTTTTCTATATCTTCTTCTGGTATTCCTATACCATTGTCTATTACTTTTATATATGCATCATTATAAACGAATCCAACATAAATTTTTATTTCACCATTTTTTGGGGTATATTTAATGGCATTTGTTAATATGTTTGTTACTACTCTTTCTATTCCGGCTTTATCTGCTACAACATGTGGTACATCTGCAGTTACAAAACATTCAGCTTTTTGATTTTTTTTATCAATTTCAAAACTTAGACTATCATATGTTGCTTTTACAACTTCTGCGAGATCAAATTCTTCTTTTCTATTATTTATCATATCAGCATCATATCTTGATAATGTTAACAAATCGCTAACTAATTCTGCCATTCGTTTTCCTTGTGTTGAGATTTGTTTTAGAAATTTTTTTGTTGTTTCTTCATCGCATTCATCTTCTAGTAATATATCTGAATATCCTAGTATTGAAGTGATTGGTGTTTTTAACTCATGTGATACGTCTGCTACAAACTCTGTTCGCATTGTGTCTAGTTTTATATGTTCTGTTATATCTTGAATTACAACAATTGCACCTTCTGGTCGTCCTTCTTCGCCTTCAAATCCTGCAAAAAACAAATTTAAAGTTTTTTCACCAACACTAACTCTTTCTTGTGTTGATGTCCAATTTTCTAAATAAATTATCTTTTCCAAATTTATATTTGAATCAATTTTTTCAAATACATCTTGAAAGTTTTCTTCATTGCCAGTCAAGTCTAGTAACTTGTCTGCAGCTTTGTTTTTGTGAATTATTTTTCCTTCAATATTAAACGCAAGAATGCCATCATTCATGTGCAATAGAATTGTTTCAATTTGTTTTTTCTGTCTTGAAACTTCTTTTAAGTTTTCATTCAATTCACTATGCATCATGTTAAAAGCTTTTGTAAGCTCATCTACTTCTGTTTTAGATTTTCCATCATCTAGATATTTTATTTGATATTTTCCACCTTTTGCAACTATTTCAGCGCTTTTTGTTAATTTCAAAATTGGGCTTATTACAACTTTTGCAACAAATATTCCTACAAGAACTGATATTACTGCAAATACAATTATTAGGCCTATTGATAGAATTTGTGTATTTCTCATTTGCATATTAATTTCTTGAACAACGTCTTCATTATTAATAATTGCTTTTTGTAATTGACCTAATTCTGATGTAAATAATACTCCTTGAATTCCTATCATTAAAATTCCAAGTATCATAAATATCAAAACTATTTTTATTTGTATGCTTTTTAACATCTTTCACTCCTACGCAAGTGTTTGCTCATATTATATCACTATTATTGGAATATTCAAGAGTTTGTTATCACTTGTAACCTAGTTGTAACACATTTTTTTGAATTCTTACTACTACTTTATTTTTACACGAATTTACCTTTTTAATAAAAAGAAAAAAAATTGTAAAACAAATGTAACTATTTCACATCTATTTTACAACTTTTTTCTTTTTGTAATATTTCTATTATTTATTTCCAACTACGTAGTATCCTACGCCTCTTTTAGTTATTAATATTTTTGGATTGGCTTTATCTTTTTCTATTTTATCTCTTATTCTGTTTACTGTAACGTCGACTGTACGAATTGCTCCAACATAATCATCATATCCCCAAACTTTTTTTAATAACATTTCTCTTGTTACTACTTCACCTGGTTGTGCTGCTAAATATTTCAATACTTCAAACTCTTTTATTGTTAAGTCTACTACTTCGCCTTTTACTTTTGCTTCTACTTTCTTCAAATCAAGAGTTAAATCTCCTACGACAATTACGTTTTCTTCATTTTCTACACTCTCTGTTTTCATTTCAGCTTGAGCAACTAGTTCTGCTTTACGTAGGTTTGCCTTAATTCTTGCCATTACTTCTCTATGCTGAAATGGCTTTGTAATATAGTCATCTGCTCCCATCTCAAGCCCAACAACTTTATCAAGTTCTGTATCTTTGGCTGATATCATTAATATCGGCACATTTAATGAATACCTAATTCTTTTGCATACGCTAATTCCGTCCATTTTGGGTAACATTACGTCTAATAAAATTAAATCAGGTTTTTCTTTTAAGGCTATTTCTACAGCAGATGCTCCATCATATGCTTGCAAAGTGTTATAACCTTCTTTTTGCAAATGATATACTAATAAATCTACTATACTTTCCTCATCATCTACTACTAGAATAGTTTTTCTATTAAAATCTCTTCCAACATCTACTTCTTCCACGAGGATACCCCTTTCTCTTTTTTATTACATCCATATATTATTTTATATCATAAAGAAAAAATTTGTACAAGTTTTTTCTCATTTTTTTTACAATTTTATTTCAAGATTTTCAATTTTGTTATCATTTTTTAATTCAATATAATTTTTTTCAAGTTCAATTCCGTTACAAAAAAATTGTTTTTTTCTGTCGCTGTCTGCTTTTTGCTCAACTTTTATATTGTATAAATTTGTTCCATATCTGTATTGTATTTCGTAATTTTTCCAATTATCTGGCATATTTTCTGGGAGATATAACTTGTTTCCTTTTTTCTTTAATCCTAAAATATTTTCTAAACATACTTTATAATACCAACTGCTAGAACCTGTGTACCAGCTCCAGCCTCCTCTCCCTGTCATATATTTATTGGTATATACATCGCCTGCAATTACATATGGCTCAATTTTATATTTTTTTACTTTTTCTATATTTTCTGTGTGAGTAATTGGATTTATCATTTCAAGATATTTTACTGCTTCTGTAATGTATCCCATTTTAGCAAAAGCCATTATAAGCCATATACTACTGTGAGTATATTGTCCGCCATTTTCTCTAACACCTGCTGGATACCTTTTTATATAACCTGGATCTAAATCATCATCTTTAAATGGTGGTGATAGTAATTTTATAATTTTGTTTTCTTCGTCAATTAAATATTTTTTGGCTGATTCTAATGCAATATATTTTTTCTCGTTATCTCCCGCTTCAGAAATAATAGACCAGCTTTGTGCAATACTATCTATTTTCCCTTCTTTGCACTGACTACCTCCTATTATATTTCCATCGTCCGTAACGGCTCTTTGATACCATTCTCCATCCCAGCCTTTTGTGTTCAATCTCTTTTTTAACTCATTTTTTATTTCTTTATATTTTCCTATTTTTTTTATTTCATTTTTCTTTTCTAAGATTTTTTCCCATCTGTTTAAAATATCGTATAAGAAAAATCCAAGCCAAATACTTTCTCCTTTTCCTTTATGCCCTATTCTATTGAAACCATCATTCCAGTCTCCTGTGCCTATTTTAGGAAATCCGTTTTCACCAAAATTTAAACTTCTTTCAATTGCTTTTATGCAATGTTCATATATTGTTTCTTTTTCTTCTGTATATTCATATCTTCCGTATTTTTCATTTTCGTCATCATTAAGCTGAATTCCTTTTGTATACTCAACTTCTTTGTCTAATATTGATTCGTCTTCTGTAAATTCTATATATTCTATTACGCTATATGGTAACCATAATAAATCGTCTGAAATTCTTGTACGTATTCCAGTTTTATTACTAACATGCCACCAATGCATAACGTCTCCTTCTATGAATTGATGTTTTGCTACTTCTAAAATTTGATTGTATAATATTTTTTCATCTATCCATTTCATTCCTAACGCATCTTGTAGTTGATCTCTAAATCCTATTGCTCCTCCTGATTGATAAAATCCTGTTTTCGCATTTAATCTACTTGTTATCGTTTGATATATTAACCACTTATTCATATATAAATTTATTTTCTCTGATGGTGTTTTAATTTTTATTTTTTCTGTTTTATCTTTCCAGTATTGTTCTATTTTTTCTAATTCTTTTTCTGTGTTATAGTTTTCAACATATCTTCTTAAATCTTTTCCGAGTAATATATCAACTGATTTTCGTTCAAAGCCGCCTAGTTCGACTGGAATTTCTACAATTATTTCATTTTTTATTAATATATTTCCTTCAGGTTTCAACTCTTTTTTATTTACTCCGTTTTCCGGACTCATTTTTGATGAGAAGAAGTTTTGATAATTATTAGTATATGATTTTATTTTTTCACTTGATGTTATTTCTATTTTTTCTTTAAAATTACTTTTACATATATTTTCAAGTTCGATAAAATTGTCTTTTTTATTTGCTTTTATTTTACCGATGTTTTTTTGCCTTTCCTCTCCCATACTTACATTTATAGCATAATATAAATGTAGCCTTCTTTTATTTCTATCTTTATTTTTTATTGTTATGTGGTTTATTTTTATCTCTTCTTCTAACGGAACTAATATTGTATTTTCTTGAATTAGGGAATTATTTATTTGCATATATTTTGAATATCCCATTCCATATTTAACTTGATAAGAATTTTTTTCAGCATTATTTCCTAAATCCCAATATTCATTATTATCTATATCTTTAATAATAATTTCTTCTGATTTGAAGTCTTGTATAGCATCATTTTCCCATGTTGTAATTCTTTTTAATCTGCTATTTTCTATCCACGTATATCCTCCACTATTTTCTGTAGTTACAGTTCCAAATTTTGGGTTAGCAATTATGTTGCTCCATGCTCGTGGTGGTATATTGTTTTTTTCAATTTTTAAAATATATTCATCTTTAGTAAATCCACCTATTTCATTGTCATATTCCAATTCGTCTTCTGCTATTTTTTCGCTTGTGCCTATTTCTTTGTATTGTATTTGAACTTCTTCTTTTTTATTGTTTTCTATTTCTTCAAGATTGTTTTTTATTCCTCCAATATTTCCAAATAATTTGATGTCTGCAATTGTTTCGATTGTTTCGATATCTTTAGGTGTTAGTTCATTTTTGTTTAATACAAAAATTTGATTATTTCTTAAATATTCTAATCTATGATTTTTTATAACTTCATTTATTCCGTCTTTCACAAATGTTTCATAACTCATTTTTTCATTATTTAATACGCATAAGTCTATTCGTATATTTTTAACATTAAAAAATTCAATTGTCTCTAATAATTCTTCTAATACATATAATTCTTCTATATTTTTTATTTCTAATAGAATAATTGGATTATCTCCAGAAATTCCGAATTTCCAAACTTCTTCAATCTTATACGTTGTATTAACTTCTCTTGGTATGTCTTTTTCGATTAGATGTCCTAATATTTTTTGATTATTTTCTATTTTCTCTCCATTGATTTCTAGAAATTTTATTTCTTCTTCGCTCTTTGCTTTTGCAAGCTCGGAAATTGTTTCAACTTTTTCTGAATTAATTTCTGTTAAATATTTTATGATTTCATCTTTTTCTTCTGAAACATGCAAAATACAATTTATTTTTTCTTCTTTTTTGGGTTCTATTTCTACCTTAGTTCTAAAAGCTATTATTGGTTCTACCGTTTCTATTTCTTCGCTTGAGAATTTACTCGAATCTAATATTGCCTTTGGAATTTTACTATTACGTCCAATAAATTTTTCTTTTTCAAGTTCGAACTCTAATTCTTGGTTTTCATTTGTAATTATCTTTATTCCTAAATATATTTCTTTATCATTTATTTTTCTTGAGCATAGCAAAATTTTCTTATCTGCCAAATAGTTGAATTTTAAAAACATGTTATTGTATGCTGGATGTGCAATGTCGTCTTGAATATTTGATAATAGTGGTTCTAAGAAAAAATAGGTTTCTATTGTTTCTTTTAAGATTCCTGTATTTTTTAAATTTATTTGTCTTATTTCTGCTGATTCGTCTGGCGCTAAAAATACTTTAACTTTCGTTTCTATGTTTTCTTCTTGTTTTATAAATTCTTCTTTTCCTTGTGAGAATATAACTTTATCGCTTTCAAAACTACTCCATATTTTTTTTGTTTGTATGTTTTTAAAATATACACCTATTCCTTCATCGCAGTCTATTCTGTTTCTAAACCTATTTACTTGAATATTATTTAATTTACTATATCCTCTACCGTGAATGTCTATAATATTTGTGTAATAATCACTTGATATTGCATTATATCTATCATATTTTTCATCTGATAAATATAATGTTTCTTTATCATCATAGATGCTTACATATTTTCCTTTGCTTACATTATTTCTCTTTTCTTTTGACAATACCACTGTGTCTGGCATTCTTTCATTTAATAAAATTTTTATCGACTCTATTTCTGGATTTTTCATAAATCTTTTTCTTAGTATGTCTTTGTTTAATATGTTATTTATTGTATTTAAAATTAATCCTTGATGATGTGCCATATACGTTTTTACTGGCTCATATTTTTTTCTTACATTTATTCTTTCTCTCGTGAAATCCAATGCATCATAAAAACCATATTTAGATCTCATATTATATTTTTCAATTTCTTTTAAATTTTCAACGACCTGACTTACATCATATTCTAAAAATAAAATTGTTGCATACGGGCTAATAACTAGTTCTTCTTCTAAGCCTCTTTTTAGTCCTAACATTGGAATACCAAAAGCTTTATACTGGTAGTTTCCTTGTAGGTCTTTTAAAGAATATGCTGATTCAGATATTCCCCATGGTACATTATTTTTATTTGCATATTCAATTTGACATCTTCTAGCGAATTTACATGCTTCATCTATTAAGCTTCCTTCTGGTATTTCCATTATTAAATTTGGCATTGTATATTCAAACGCTGTACCTGACCATGATATTAGTCCTTTATATCCGTTTAGTGATGTTAATGTTCTGCTTAAATTAATCCAATGTTTATATTTTATATCTTTTTTTGCTATTGCTATAAAGCTTGCTTGTCTTGCTTCAGACGCTAAGAAGTCATAATAAGAATCGCTTAATTTATTGCTAGATATATCAAATCCTATTGAAAATAATCGTTGTTTTTCTTCATATAAATAATTAAAGTCTGTATTATTTATGATTTGTTCAACATTTTTTAATAAATCGTCATCTATTTGTTTAGTTATTAAAAAATTTCTTAACACATATAAATATCCAATGAAATTTCCGCTATCAACTGTTGATACATATTCGGGCTTCAGTGGTTCTAGTGTTTTTATGTTGTACCAATTATATAAGTGTCCATTCCATTTTACTAAATTATTTATTGTATTGATTACTTTCTTAATCATTTCTAATGCTTTATCTAATGTAATAATTTTTAAGTCGTATGCTGAAATTATTGATAATATTTCTAATCCTATATTTGTTGAGGAAGTTCTCATTACAAACTCGTTTTTTCTTCCTAATTGATAATTGTCTGGAACTAAATAATTATTTTCTTTTTTAAAACTTGTTTCAAAGTATTTCCATGTTTCTTCTGCGATTTTTTCTAAATATTCTTTATCTTCTTTTGCAATTTTTCTGTTTCTTGCAATACTTTGTCCTAAAATCCATGCTATATAAGGTGCAAAAATCCATAGGGTTCCTACTACCATTCCTAGCGGATTTAGTAGTCCAAACATTATTATTCCTATCAAAATATTAAAAAGCATTTTTTTGCAATAATATTCTAATGTATTTTCTACTGCTTTATCTACTGAATCTGATGTTTTCCATTCTAATAATTTTTTCCCTATTCTTAATCTATATAATGTTTTTATTATTGCTAAAAACGAATTCAATGCTGCTGTTGGTAGAAATGTTAATTCTATGCTGTTTCTTAAAAATGTTCCTCTTATTCCAGAAATATTTCTGTAAAATTTTTTATCTGCATAAATTTTTTCTTCTGTTATACTTTTTCTAAATATTATTTTATTTATAGTTTCTAGGATGCTTGATATATATATAGTTGCTAACGTTATTAATAATAAACTGAAGTTTTTATTATCTAGTGCTGTTATAAACAAAATTAGTTGACTTATTGGTAAAATGCTTCTTATTAAATTATCAAATATTTTAAATTTACTAATATTATTAATTGGATTTCTTTTGTTAAATATTACTTTTTCTATCCAGCTTGCAATTTGCCAATCTCCTCTTATCCATCTGTTTTCACGTTCTACATATGAAAGATATTGTTTTGGAAATGAATCTAATAGTACAACATCTGATAACAAGGCGCATCTTAAATAATTTCCTTCTAGTAAATCATGACTTAAAATTCTGTTTTCGGGCAATTCATTTTTTATTAATTGTTGATATACTTCTAAGTCATAAATTCCTTTTCCAGTAAAAATTCCTTCATTAAAACAATCTTGATATATATCAAAAATTGCATTTGTGTAAAAATCTATTCCTGGGTTGCTTGAAAATATTTTTGTAAACATTGTTTTTTGTGAATCTTCTAATGTTATCCCTATTCTAGGCTGCATAATTCCATATCCAATTTTTACTGCTCCATCTTTGATTAATGGTTTGTTTAATATATGTGACATTGCTCCAATCATTTTTTGTGCAGATTCTAAAACTAAATTTGTGTCTGAGTCTAATGTTATAATGTATTTTATTTTTTCATAAAAATCTGTTAATGTGTTTGCAATAAAATCTGTTTTCTCTTTTTTTAGTATTAATTCGTTAAATTGAATTAATAGTCCTCTTTTTCTTTCCCAACCTAAATATCTTTCTTCTTTTGGATTCCATTTTCTTTTTCTATAAACAAAATTAAATTTATTACTTACCTTATATTTTTCATTTAATCTTTTTGTTTCTTGTATTCCAGTATTTATAATATCTTCATCACTTTTTTTTACTTCTTTTACGGATGTTGTGCAATCTCCTAACAATGTAAAAAATATATTTTTATCTTCGTTTGCTAAATAATATATTTCTATTTTTTTAAACATTTCTTCAACTTTTTCTTTGCTGTCTAAAATCGTTGGTATTACAACCATTGTTTTGCATTCATCATCTATCCCATTTTCATAGTTTATTTTAGGAATGTTTAATGGTTTTACAATTCTAGAAATTATATAGTTTATTATTTTTAAAATTAATGTATATAGTGGTATATATAATATTAGAAATAAAATAATTTTGGATATAGGTGCTTGCACAGTTATTTCGCTTATTCCAAAGTCACATAATAGTGGCAGAATAACTATAGAGCAAATATATAATCTTGATAAAAATTTTTTAGATTTTCTTTTTACTTTCTTTTCTAAAATCGCTTCTTTTAGTTCATAAATTCCTTCATCAATTAAATAATATCCGACATGTGATTTTCTTTTCTCTTCTGTATCTTCCGCTTCTTTGTATCTATTTGCTAGTCTTAGTATTTCCTCAGTTATATAGATTTCAGATATTTTTGTTTTAACCGATATTTTTTTAATTTTAGCTCTGTATAATTCTTTTGTATCTTCTGTTTGTCTTGGAAATATTCCGCTTGGATCATTATTTAAAAGTTCTTCTGTTTTGTTTGTTTTTTCAAATATTTTTTGAAAGCTTATTCTGTTTATTGCTTTTAATGATGTTATACAAACTCCAATTTTTATTTTTAATGTTGCAATATATAGGTGCTCTTTTTTTACAATGTCATCTGTGTTTGTTCCTAGTTTACTTATTTGTTTTTCTAGTATTTCTATATATGGATTTCCTTTTTTACCTATTCTTCTTAACTTGTATACCATGTATTCTATAAAAGAATAATTTAAATCTTCTATTTGTTTTTTATTTTTTATTTTTTCTTTGAATTTTCTTTCTTGTGATGGCTTTAATTCTACTAGTCTTTCATAAATATTTTCAACTTTATATTTTTGAATTTGTGAATAATATATTTTATCGCAAATGTCTGATATCTTCTGAATTATGGCTATCTCCATAAATATTCCTATGTTCCAGATTTCTTCCATGGATAAAATTTTTCTGGTTTGATAACTATTTATTGCTTTAATTATTTTTTCTTCTGATATACTTTCGTCACTAAACGCAATTATTTCACTTGCAAGTACATATACTCTTGCAAATCCTTTATGTTTTCCATTTGCTATTCCTGGTAATTTTATATACTTTTTTACGGTCATTGACTTTTGTATGTTTCTAACAATTTCTTCAATTATATAAAAATTATCCAAAAGCCATTCACCTGCTGAATGTACTTTTATTCCTAGTTTCAAATGCTTATTTAGTAATTCGTATGTTTCTAATATATTATTAAAATTCTCTTCCACTTTTTTTATTGGATACGTATTTTTTTCCGATTGTTTACTTATTACATGCTCCTCAGCTAGTTGTGTTAAATAATTTTCTAGTTGGGCTTCTTCTAAATTTGTACCTTTAATATTTAGATACTGATAATTTTTCATTGGAAATATCTCCTCTTGTTCACCTTTTTATGGTTTTATTCTTGATTCATATTTTTTCCAACTTTTCAATATATATACCTAAATAGAGCAAAAGCAAACATAATAAAATTAATGCTTATCATGACATTTAAATCTACATATTGGTTTGTGTGTGAAATTTCATAGAACTTTTTAGTAGAACAAAAGTGGACATTAATAACAATTGCACTAACTATAACATTTTTAAGTTCATATTTTTGTTCACGCGCGAAATTTTTAAAACAAATTTCTGTGCATTGTTATTTTTATATAATAGAAAGCTTAAAAAAACTTTTCCTTATATAAAAAATGAAAGTAGACTTTTATGTCTACTTTCATTTTTTAATTTCACCTAAGCTTGTGCTTTTATTTTATAATTTTCTTTTTGATTATAACAATTCCTGCTGCTAATATTATTCCAGAAATTACTATTGCAATTGCATAATTTTTCTTATTATATTCTCTTATTGATATACCAGTAGGTTCTGATAATGTTATATAGTTTGGTGCGTCTGCATCTCTTTCTCCGTTTAAATGTAGTACTGTTCTGTTTTGTTCAACTTCTTTTGCACCTGTATAATCTGTTACTATTGTTCCATTGTCATATCCTGTTGCTGCTAAATATTCTCCTCTTGAAACTTCTGCATTTCCTGGTACAGCTTGTGAATCTCTTCTTCCTACTGTATTTGAATATGATAATACTTCTGCAATATTATTATATAAATCGTTTTGTGAGTTTTCTTCATTCAATTGTTTTGAAATTACTACTCTTATTTTTCCTGATGAAGCTACTCCTGTCGCTTGTGATGCTGATTCTGGAACTAATTCAGTTATTATGCTTGGATTGTATTTATTTGATTCTGTAACTAATACATTCTTTTTAGCCTCTGAAATATATTCTCTTCCTTTTGAATCTACTAATTTTTGTTCTCCATTTACAGTTGTATAAACTTTATCATCTAACATCTTGTTATTTTTTAGTTCTTCTAATGTTATTGTGTTCCAGCTACTGTTTTCAATGTTTATATTATCATCTTCACTTGATGATGCATCATTATCAACATAGTCAACAATTTGTTCTACTTTAGTTTTTACTATTCTATCTGTGTCATTGTTTTTATTGTTGTAGTAGTTTAATCCTATATAATCACCATATTCAATCATTTCTCCTGAAACATAGCTGTCTGTTTTTTCTAATTCTTTTACTTTATTTAGAATATCTTCTGCAGTTGTATATTCTGCAACTTTTCCTGTCCAATCTACTTCTGAATTATTTTTAATTGTTATTTGATATTCTATTTTTAATAATGTTCCATTTTTAAATTGGCTTTCTGTTGGAATATATTCAAATCCTTGAATATTATTTCCTTCATCCATATGTGTTATTTTTTCTACATATTTGTTGTCTGGTTTTTCTTTGTTTATTGTTCCATCATCATTGAATGATACATTTAATAATAATGTTGATCCATCATCTTTATATAATGAAATCTTTGAAATTTTCTTATCTAATTCTACTGCTGTCTCTGATCTCTTCTCTAGTCCGAAGTCAATATTTTTTACATTATATGTATATTGGTTAATTCCATTTACTTTGTTTACTGTACCATAATCAATATAGTCTTGATGCTCAATTTCAATATTTAATTTTGCTGTATTTGCAACCATTTGAGTATTTTTGATTAATTCATCATGGTTAACATCTTGGTCTGCACTTTCAAGTACATTTCCTATTGGATTGTTTATTGTTCTTGAATATGCTATTACTTTCATTCTTTGTAATTCATAATCCCTTGCATCTGAAACTCTAGCATCATTTAATATTCCTGTTCTTAAGTCTTGCCATTCATTATTTAATGTGCTTGTTCCATCTGAATTTGTCATGTTGGCTTGATATGCTGTATTTTTGTAATCTTGGCCATTATATTTTACATTAGCTTCTTTATTTCCGTATTTAAATCTTACTACGTAGTTACCAGCTAATACACCTTTGAAGTAATAATATCCATTTTCGTCTGTTGTTACATCTTTAAGTCTAAATTCTTTCTTTTCTTCGTCAGTTAAATTATCAAAATCATCTTCTGACCATATTTTCTCATATTCGATTCCATCTATTTTTATTTTTTCTACTAATTGAACATCTATATCTTTAACTGCTTTTTCACTATCTTCCATAATACCATTTCCAACTTTTTGTCCATATAGTAAATCAACTGTTTCAGAGTCTTCCCAAACGTTTCCGTTTATTTCTCTGTTGTAATTATATAATTCAATGTCGATTGCTGGAGCTGATTCTGTATCATCTTCATACCATTCTTTTACGTTTCTTGTTAAGTCTATGTTGTCTGGTGCTGAATCTCTATCAATTATTCCAGCTACCTTTCCGTTTGCATAGAATGTAGAATAGTTTGCAATTTCTGCAACATTGTTCTTTTCACCTAATAAGTTCTTTCTTTCTGTTGTTCCTTTATATCCGTCTTTGTCAACTTCAAATGTTATAAACATTTCAAGTTGTTCACCTTTTGCTAATTTTTGTCCTTTTAAATCTGTTATAGTTAATTTTTTGTAATCATCATTTACTTTTGTATTTGTATCATTACATGTAAATCTTTGCATATTGTCTGACCAATATGTATATTCTGGTGTTTCATTTGCTTTTACTATTCTATAGTATGGGCTTTCTGCAACTACCTTATTTACTCTTTCTTGATTGTTGTCTAATACATTTGCTTTGATATCCGCATTTACTAATGTAAAGGATTCATCATAATAATCATTTATTTGATTAATTGTTGCTACTAAATCGTCATCTGCTTGACTTTCATTATTAACTGCTATTCTGTATGTTAAGTAAACTTTTAAGTCTGTATCAGCTTTTATATTTTTAACAACTTCTGCACTCTTTTCATAAACTGTTGAACGATATTGATAATCTGAACTATATAATCCTAATTTATATTTTCCAATTTTACATGCTTCTATTTGCACTTCTAAAGCTTCTTTATTAGCTTCGTCTTCAACATCAACATATTTGTTATATGTTTTTGTTATTTCTTTTTCGTTTACTAATATTTCTGCTTTGTATAAATCTTTGAATAATGAAAGGTCTGTTTTCTCTCTTTCTTTTACAGCTAAATTGATGTGTAACATGTAGTTGTAAATTGTTTTATATGTTGTTGTTTTTCCTTTTTCATCTTCTACTACACTTAGTTCTTTTACATCATCTGCTTCGCTTACTGATATTTTGTTATCTACTGGGTAGTAAACTCCTGTATTTCCTGTAGTTGCTGTCATTTTGTATTGTTCTATTATATGTTCATTTTGGTCTAATACTGTTAATGTAGATAATCTTCTAGTATTTGAATTGTCTGGTAATGAGAATTCTTTAGATGTATAGTCTAATGTTAATTTATCATTTCCATTGCTTGCATATCCTTCTGTATTTCCTTGTTTGTCTATGCTATTTCCGCCATATACTTCTGTAAATTTCTTGTTGTATTCATCTCTTTCTATTGCATTTTCAGAAGCTATTGAATCTTTTTCATAAGCTGTCTTTTCGCTTTTGCTTGCTTTAATATATTTACTTGCATCTCCATTTGCTGTTGGAAGTGCAGTTGATGCTTCATAATGTTGACCATCATATTTAAATTCAACATCATACGAAATATCGTATCCATCTTCTGTCATATCTGATTCTTTACTTGATCCAGGTACATTGATATTTGGTATTTTATATTTACCATTTGCATCTGTGTATATTGGATAGCTTAATTCAGTTTTATTGTCTTCATCATATATTTTGGCTAATTCTCTTTTATCAATTTTTCCTGCTTTTTTGTATACTTTATAAATGTATACTTCTGCATTTTTGTATCCTTGTTCAGCATCTTGTTTTCTTCCTTCAACATAATCAGGATTCTTTTTGTCTGGCTCTTTATCTATCCAAACTTCACCTTCCATTGGTATTGTTAATCTTATATATTCTTCTTTTTCTGGTTCTTTTGTTTTTAAAGAATAACTTGCTTCTTCATACCATCTTACACCTACATATACTTGAGCTAATGGTTGTGATTGATTTGGTGATAAATCTTTTAACTCTAACCAGTAATTCCACTTTACAATATGGTTATGATAATATCCGTGTGAACATTCTTTAGCTCCACCTGCACATGTCATATTTCCGTTGCTATCATATTGTGCACTTGTATGGTGCCCTCCACATGGGCAATTTTTGGCACCTTCATTACACCAAATTGCTTCTGATTCTGGTTCCCAACTTGCGTTGAAGTATTCACCTTTTAATGATGAATATTCTCCACCTGCATTCATATATTTAAAATCAAATTTTAAATCTTTTATATATCTCATATCATCTATATAATCTAAAACTATATAGAATTCTTCCCCATTGTGTGGAAATTCTGCAGTATCATCTGCATCTCTATTTTCATATTTGAAAAACCATTTTGCATCATCAACAACGCCTAAGTTTGTTTCTAATGTTGCTTTCGTTATTGCAGAAAAATCAACTTTACCTCTATCTGTTGTTACTGATTCTTCATAATAATTAACTTTGAATGGTCCTACTAAATATTTTTGTTTATCTTTATCATATTGAACTTTTGCGTTTTCGTCTTCACCTGTTACTTTGTAGTCTATTACAGGTGCAGTTACTGTAGTTGTTTTTCCACGTACAGTTACTGTTTTTTGTTCTGTTACTATTTCACCTTTTTCATTTCTTTTCGCTACTTTATTTATGTATGCTTCGAAAGCTTCTGCTTCTCTTGATAATGCTGTTGATTCAACTTTATCTGAGCTTCCTCCTGCTGGTGTTTTCCACCATGCATATTGTACATATGTATATGGGAAAAATCTACCACTATCTGTTACTTCTACATAATAATATTTTCCTGAATCTTTATCTTTAATGACAAAGTCTTGTGGCTCACCAGATGTTTTATCAATGTTTATACCATAGATTACATCACCATATACATTATAGAAATATGCTTCATCCATTTTTCCTGTATATTCTTTATCTGTTACATTATAAAATGTACTATCATTTCCTGGATAGTTTTCTGAAATTTCAGCTAATATGTATGCTTCTTCTGGTGAAGCAGATTTTTTCTCTGATTCTGTATAATGTCCATATGTATAACTTGTTGTTGCTGAATATGGATTTGAGAAAGTATCAGATGTTACATCACCTGATGCTGTTTCAGTTTTAGAGAAAAGTTTTTTACCTATATCATTCATTGTTAAATATGGTTCTGATTGACTGTTTCCTCCTGAAGTTACGTTTGTTCTACTAGCTCCAATTAATGCAATTCCTTTTCCACAACATAATGTATCATTTTCATTTATCAAATCTTCATATGTTACATATGGGAAGCTTGCTGGAAGTCCGTTTCCTTCTGATAACATTTCATTTGTTGCTTTAGCAATTACTTTATATCCTGAATATATTAATGCGATTACTGATATCATTGCTAAAATTGAAATACTTATCTTTTTAAATTTCTTCATTAGTACTACACCTCCTTCCCAAATTTAGCTTGAATTTTGTAAATTAATTTGTTTTTCTTAATTACTATAATTGCTATTATTACTGCAACTATTCCTGCAATAATTGCTGATATATATATTAATGTTTCCCCTGTTTTTACACCAATTATTAAGTCTGCTGCTGACATATCATCATCTTTTTGATCTTGGTCACCTGGTGCTGAATCTTTATCTGCAATTCCTGCTTTATTATAATCTTTTGATATTTCAGCTTGATTGTTTACTATACCTGTATTTGTATCTGTCATAGCTTTTGTTAATACAAGTTTAACTGCTTTTGATTCTCCAGCTTGAATTGGTGTATTTGCCAATTCCTCAGTATATAAATTTCCATCATTTCCTTTATGCCAGTTCTTATTTAATTCTGTATTGAATTCTAATTCTTTTGGCATATAATCAACTAATTGTTTTGCATAACCTTCTAGCTCGCCTTCATTTTTTACTGTAAATGTGTATTCTACAAATACAGTTGCTCCACTTAAGTATTTTGCATTTATATCTACTTTAGCTAAATCTGTATTATCAAAGTCATATGATTTTGTACCATTTTTTGTTTGTACTGTTACTTTACTAATTGCTTTTGTTAAAGCTAAATCAAATGTTGTTGCTTCAACAAGTCCCATATCAATGTTTGATTTGCTTCCATTTTCTATTGTTATAACATCTGTTGTTGCAACTGTTTTATCATTTTCTGTTGTTGCAATTGCATCTGAATTTTTATCTTCTGCTACATTTTGTTTCTTATATTCAGCTAAGGCATATTTGCTGTTGTCATAATAAAATATTACTATGTATGTTCCATTTTCTAGGTTACTAAATTGATATTCACCATCTTGATTTGTTACTGTTTTATCAACTTGCTTTGCTGTTTTTGAATTTATTAATTTAACTTCTATTCCAGCTAACTTATTATCTCCGTTATCTCTTTCGCCGTTTTTGTTTTTATCTAACCATGCAATTCCTTTTATATCATATTTGTTTTTAATATTTTCAGTTTGTAAATTATTAGTATTATTATTGTTTGTATCATTATTTGTATTATCTTTTTCAGTATCATTTCCTACTATATCCGATGTTCTTTCTATTATATTAACAACTTCATTTGAATTCAATTTTGATATGCCGTTTGATTCTACTTTTCCGACATTAGTTATTGTTCTTTGAGCTGTATCTATGTTGTTAACTTCTGCTGTAACTGTTGCTTCTAATTTACCTTCTGGTAAAATGCTTGTATATACTGTTGCATCCTCATTTTTCGCAACTACTTTTGATACTTCAACACCATCTACTGTGTATACTAATTTTTTTATTGAAACTTCATTTGGTAGGTTATCTGTTAATGTAACATTGTTTGCTCTAACAGATCCTGTGTTTTTTACTGTAAATGTGTATTTTATTTGATCTCCTGGTTTTACGTATTGGTTAGTTTGATTTGATGTTTGGCTTACCTCTAAGTTTGGTCTTCCAACAGTTATATCAACTTCACCTGCTTGATATTGTTCTCCATTTACTAAAATGTTTGATTTTGTAGCAATTGTATCTTTGTATGTGTTTTCTTTTAATTGTCCAACTACCCAATCTCCTGTTAATAGTACTGTTCTTCCAGGTTTTAATTCATCTACTACCCATGTTGCTGTTCTTGAATCACTATCATAGTTTGTTGTTTTTATTTTCTTTAAAGTAATTCCATCGTCTTCATATCCTCTGATGTAGCTATCACTGTAGTTTAATCCGTCTGGTAAAACTTTTGTTACTATTATATTTTTCATTGTGTCATTGCTATTATTTTTAATTTGAATTTTTGATTCAATTGTTTCATTTTCTGCTGCTATAGAATCTTTTGTTTCTATAGTTTCTTCTGCAACTAAGTTTGATTTTTCAACTGTAATTCCAGAATCCTCTGTTTTAATTTCTTTAGCTAAATCTTTAGCTGTTATTATTGACTCGCATACTAATTTAATTTCAGGAATTGAATCTATTTTTTTATCTTCATATTTTGTTGTTCCGTTCTCATCAACATATGATTGATTTATACTATATGTTCCGTCTTCATTTTTAGTAAAACCATCTTCTCCTGCATAATATTCTTCTATTGTTGGTAATTTATTTGCTTGTACAAAAAATTCAACTTTTTTAATCTCTCCTGGATTTAATTTTTCTATTGTTGTTACTATTTCTCTATCAGATTTTAGTGTCCATCCTTTTGTTGATTCAACTGAGTTATAACTTGAATGAGTTGCTACAGTTGCTCCTGTTGGAACTTTTGTATTTACTTTTATGTTTTCAGCAACTTCTGATCCAGTATTTTCTATTGTTATTGTATATTTTACTTTCTCATACTCTTTTATTGAATTCTTAACATTTGTTATTGTTTGTACAGCTATTTGTGGTCCAACTCCTGTTGTTAATCCAACTACATCTGCTGTTGATATTTCTTTTATATTAGTAACTTCATTTAAATTGTTGTATATTGTTTTAAATGAACCATATATATTTGCGTTGTGTTCTAGATTAGCTGGTATCTTATATTGATATGTGTATTTTAATATTTCTCCAGGTTTCATTTCGTAATTATCTAAAACTATTAAGTAAGATTTTACATTTTTTAAATTTTCAGGATTTGTTGTCCAATTATTTTCTACATTTTCTAAATCTTCTGTAGCTTCACCATTGTCTGAATAATATATTGTTGCGTTTGATTTATTATTTGTATCTTCATTTATTTTACTTACTAATTCAGTATCAATAGTTGTTCCTAGGTCTTTTCCTGTTGTAACATCTTTGTTTCCTTTGAAAGGGATTCTTCCTAATATTTTAATATCGTTGCAATCATTTTCATTATTGTTCATAACCATTATGTCCATTGTTGCTACTTTAGCATCATCAAAGATTTCTATTTTATCTGTAACTTTTCCTTGATCAACTGATGTTATTGTTTTTCCTGTATTTTCATAATTTGAAATTCTATTTATACTTACTACACCAACTGGTGCTTTATATTCAACTTCTGTTTCTGCATATCCAACATTATTTACTTCATTTTTGTATTTAGTTGCATTTTCATTTAAGTATTTCATTTCTATTTTTGCATTACTTGTTGGAGTATATAAATTTAATTTTATACTACAATTTATTATGATGCTTGTACCATTGCTTAATGTATTTGAATTATATTTGGTTTGATTTCCTTCTAATGTAATGTCTAATACAATTCTTCCTTCTTCATTTTTTTCAATTACATTATTTGTAATTTTAAATACATTTTCTGAATTTGCAATAGCAATGTTTTTGATATCAACTTCGTTTATGTATTCTGGGAATGTTATTTGAAATCTTGGATTTTTATATAAATCATTTTCTTCACTTGAGTTATTTAATTTAACTTCTAATTTGACATCGTTATTATCAGCTATTGTGCTTAATGTTTTTCTTGAAATAGCAAGTTCTGCATTTGTTTCAGTTTTTTCTAATTCAATTTTGTTTTCTATATCTGAAACTTTGCTTTCTGCCTTTTCATCATACAATATACTTCCTGTATATTTTTCATTTATATTTGAGAATGCTTTTATTTGTTCATATGAATATTCTGTTTTGATAATTTCTTTTTCAGTTATAATTGATAATATTCCTTCTGTTTGAGGTTTAGATGTTTTTATGCAAATGTTGTTTGTATCAATATCAACGACATATGCATTGTTATCTACTTTTGAATTTTTATTTAATGTAGCAATAACTTCATTATTTTCATTAATTATTTGAATAGCTCCATCTTGTCCCAACATTTTTTCAAAATTATCTTTTGAAACTTTTACTTGTTTGAATAATATTTTGCTTGTTTCGAATGAACTATCTTCATTTTCAAATTCTGGTGCATTTGATCTAATTAATACATTTTCACACATTTCAGTTGAAGATACATCTATATCAAATTTTGTTTCATAGTTCGTTTTATATGCATTTTCTTCTGATAAACTATTACTTAAAATATTTCCAAGTTTTATAGATTTATCTGATTCGCTATCAATTGAAACTATACTTCCTATGCTTTCTTTTACCTCATATTCTTTTTCTAATTTTGTCTCAATCTTTTCATCTGTCCCAAACATGAAAATAGTACCATCAATTTTTGAACTTAAATTAAATGGCAATTCAACTTTTTTATCTCCTGATAAAATATATGTAATTAAATATTCATTTGATTTTAATGCTTCTTTTTCGTTTTGTATTTTTATGTTTATCTTATTTTTCTCTTTATTATAATTCCACTCAGTTTCTTTTAAATCCTCTTCTGATTTGTTTGAAACAATTACTTTTTCTATTTTATATCCATTTAGATTTATTGCATCTATTTGTAATTCTTCTTTTTCTACATAATTGTTTTGCTCAGGTAATAAAGAAGTTACACTTGTTTGTAGTATAATTCCTTTATTATATGGAATATATTTTCTTAATTCTGATGTTACAGTATATTCTGTATTTGTATGCCAAATTAATTTTAAAACAACATTTTGTGATATTCCAGATTCTTTTCCGTTGCCTTTTACGTATGTTCCTATTAATTTAACATTTATTTTTTTGTTTAAGTTTTCTATATCATCTCTTTGCTTATATTTAATAGGAATCTTTATGTCTAATTTTTCTCCTGCACTTATGTTTGATAGACTAATTTGATTTCCCTCTATTTGATATTTTTCATTCTTTTCTTCTGCAAATTCGAAAGATAATCCATTTTCTGATTCTATTAATATCTTTGCATTTTTTAGATATCCTTCTTTTCTAATTTCAACTTGCATATTGATTGATAGATTTTCTTCATTGATAGTTCCTTCTAATTCGTAACCATTTGTATCATCATTTTTTGCAAGTTTTGCATCATATTCTACATTATCATTAATGCTCTCTGATACTTGTTTCCCTAAGCTTTCCTCTGTTGCTAAGCTTATGGTTGTAAATAAAGTAAAGCAGTTTGCAAAAGTAAAGCAAAGTACTAAAAGTATTGCTATTACTGTCTTACAATATTTTCTCTCTTTAAACATATAAACATCCTCCTAAGTTTTTTCTCTTTAAAACTATCTAGTCTTAGACAGTCTCACAATAATATTATACAACAGATATATGGCTTTTTTCAATGTTTTGTTGCAAAAATATTACATTTTTTTAATATTTACATTACAAAATCTTTTTTCTCTTACGTATTAGCCACTTTTAGAGCTTTTTATATAATAAAAAATATCTAAAAACTTCCTAATTATATAAAAGTAACAATTTCGACAAAAAATAGAGCAAGTAACATTTTTTTACTTGCTCATTTTTACTATTTTTTCAAATAATCTGCTATCAGTTTATATTGTTCTAATGATAATTTTTCACCTCTGATTTTTGTATCAATTTCATTTTCTTTCAAACATTTTTCAGCTTCTTCTTTACTTTCGAATATTTTTCCGTTTACCAAAGCATTAATTAAAGTTTTTCTTTTTTGCATAAATGCTGCTTTTATAACTTTGAAAAATATTTTTTCATCTTCAACTTCTATTCTTGGTTTATCTAAAACTTTTAAATTAATAACACTTGATGTTACTTCTGGTTCTGGAATAAAAGAATCTCTTGGCACTTCTAAAACAATTTTGGGTTCTGTATAATACCAGATTGTATATGTTATACTGCCAACTTCTTTTTCTCCAGGTCTTGCAGCTAATCTTTGTGCAACTTCTTTTTGAATCATGACTGTTATACTTTCAATGTTTAATTTTTCTTCTAGCAATTTCATTATTATTGGTGTTGTTATGTAGTATGGTAAATTTGCAACTATTTTAGCTTTTTTAATATTCTTATTTTTATTTAATTCTATTAATTTATTTAAATCTATTTTCAAAACATCTTCATTTATTATTTCAATGTTATCATATAGTTTAAATCTATTTTCTAAAATATTTATCATTTTATAATCAAGTTCTATGCAAATTACTTTTCCAGCTCTATCAAGCAATCTTTTTGTTAATGTTCCTAGTCCTGGACCTATTTCAATTACTAAATCTTCTTTAGTAACTCCTGCTGAATCAATTATTGAATCTACTACATTTTCATCCACTAAAAAGTTCTGACCTAGTTTTTTATTTGCAGTTATATTATTTTGTTTCATTATAAATTTTGTTTCATCATATAAATTCATATACTATATCTCCTATTTTTTAATATACCACAAAAGTTTATACATTACAAATATTAGTGTGTTATATTGATTTTTATTTTTTTATAATATAAAATACATATATATTAGGGGCAAGGAAATAAGAATTTTATATGTACAAATTTTTTATTTGCTTGTCTTTTTGAAAGGACTGATTCACATAGGAAAAAATTCAATTAATAAAAGATTAGGAATTGGTACTGTTTTTAAAGAAAAACAAGTTTTTAATTCACGTTCTATTGCATTACTTATTATTCTTACAACTTGTTTTATAATTCTACTCATTCGAATTGGCTACATCCAATTTGTGAAAGGACCTACCTACAAAACTAGTGCTTATAATCAACAAACTACAAGTCAAACAATTGCAAGTAAAAGAGGAACAATTTATGATGCAACAAATAAAACTTTGGCTATGAGTTCAACAGTTGATACTGTTAGTATAAATAACGGTGATGTAGCTTATAAGGATGGCACCAAAGTTCCAAATGAAACTTTAGCTACTGGTTTTTCGCAAGTTTTTTCACTTGATTATAATGAAACTTTAGAAAAACTTAATTCAAAATCTGCTGTTATCACTATAGCCAAAAAAGTTGAAAAGCCAATTATAGATAATTTAAACGCATGGCTTGATGAAAATAATATAACTACTGGTATTAATATTGATGAAGATTCAAAAAGATATTATCCATTTGAAAATTTAGCGTCAAATGTTATTGGATTTTATGGAAATGATAAAGGTTTGGAAGGTATAGAATCTGCTTGGGATGAAGAACTTACTGGTACTCCTGGTAGAATAGTAACTTCTACAAATGTTAATAATCAAGCAATTTCAGATGAAAATGAACAATATATTCCAGCTCAAAATGGTAGTGATATATATTTAACATTAGATGTTGAAGTTCAACGTATTGCAGAAAAATATTTAGATCAGGCTGTAAAAGAAAATAAAGCTAACGGTGGATGTGTTATTATTATGAAACCTTCTACTGGTGATATTTTAGCTGAGGCAAGTTATCCAACATATAATTTGAATACCCCTTTTACACCTAACACAACTGAATTACAAGCAAAATGGGATACACTTTCAACTGAGGAAAAATCTGCAGCATTGAGTAATATGTGGCGTAATAAACCTATTGCAGATTTATATGAACCTGGTTCTACATTTAAAATAATTACTTCTTCAATAGGTCTTGAAGAAAATCTTGTACAACCTAATACTGAAAACGATTTTCATTGTAATCGTGTTTTTCATGTTGGCGATAGAGATATTTATTGTTGGGCCAAAACAGCTCATGGTGATCAAACTCTTACACAAGCTTTGCAAAATTCATGTAACCCTGCTTTCATGCAATTAGGACAACGTATAGGTAAGCAAAGATTTTATAAATATTTACAAGCCTTTGGATTCTTTGATAAAACAGGTGTTAGAATGTCTGGTGAATCAAATAGTATTTTTTATAATATTGATGATTGCCACGAAGTTGAACTTGCAACAATGTCTTTTGGTCAACGTTTCTCAATTACACCTTTACAATTAGTTACAGCTGTATCTGCTGCAGTTAATGGTGGTAACTTAATGCAACCTCGTATTGTTAACAAAGTCGTAAATACAGATACAGGTGTTGAAACAGAACTTGCTCCTGTAAAAGTTAGACAAGTTATTTCAGAAGATACTTCTGCTAAGATAAGAACAATGATGGAATCAGTTGTTACTAAAGGTACTGGTAAATATGCAGCGGTTAATGGATATTCAGTTGGTGGAAAAAGTGGTACATCTGAACCACCTGATGATAAAAAAGAACAAGGTTATGTTGCTTCTTTCATTGCAATATCTCCTGTTGAAAATCCTGAAGTTATCGTTTTAGTAGTATTAAATAATCCTAATAGTGATGGTAGTGGAAGCCATCAAGGTGGTACAGTTTGTGCACCAGTTGCTTCTCAAATTCTTTCAGAAGTTTTACCTCATTTAGGAATTACCTCTTCAGTAACTGTTACAGAATCTGATTCCTTAACTATATTACCTGATGTATCTTCTAAAACATTGACAGAAGCAAAAAGTATTCTTCAAGCTGCTGGATTTAATGTTGTTTTAAGAACTTCATCTGAAGCTTCTACAACTGTCGTATCGCAAACTCCTAAGTCAGGTATTTCTTTACAATCTGGAGCTACTGTATTTTTATATACTGATGGTGTTGAGAAAGCTATGAAGAAGGTTCCTGATTTAAAAGGAAAAACTGCTGAACAGGCTAAGAATTCTTTAAAAGCTTTGAATTTAAATATTTCTATAGAGGGTTCTGGCAAAGTTATTTCTCAAGATATTTTGGCTGGTCAGGAAGTTGTAGAAGGTACTGTTGTTACTGTTACATTAAAAGACGAAATGGTTGGTGGAGCTCAATAGCGTAATACAATAAAAATATATATTAATTTTTTCACATCTTGCTGCCCTGAATCTCGATGAGCCGTTGTTCTTTCAGAACAACGGCTCATTTTTCATGTATAGATTGCTTCAATCGCAGTCACAAAGCTTTGTTTTGTTTCTTTGGCCCCTGCGCGGTGATTCAAAAATTTAATATGTATTTTCTTTTTTATATTACGTTCTTTCATATATACAAAAAACCGGAGATTATAAAATCTCCGGTTAGTTTTTTATTAGTCTTGTGTATATGGTAATATAGCAATGTGTCTTGCTCTTTTAACAGCTAGAGTAATTTCTCTTTGATGTTTAGCGCAAGCTCCAGTTGCTCTTCTTGGTAATATCTTACCTTTATCATTGATGAATTTCTTTAATTGATCAGCATTTTTATAATCTAATTCAAAGTTTTTGTCACTGCAAAGTACGCAAACTTTTTTTCTTGCTTTTCTGAATTTTGGATTGAAATCATCATCCATGTTATTTCTATTGTTGTTTCTTCTATTCTTCTTGTCTGCCATTTCTAAAACCCCCAATCTTCTCAAAATTTACTAGAATGGTAAATCATCATCTGATGAAACTTGGAATTCTTGGCTTCCAGAAACTGCTGTTCCGAAAGTATTTTCAAAGCTATCTCCAGCTCCATCTCTTCTACTATCTGCAAAGTAAGCTTCTTCAGCTATTACCTCTGTAACATAGTGTTTTTGTCCTTGATCATCATCCCAATTTCTTGTTTGAATTCTACCTATAATTCCAACCTGTTGACCTTTTTTGAAATATTTACTGCAGAATTCACCTGTTTTACTCCAAGCAACTACTGGTATAAAATCAGCTTGTCTCTCTTCACCTTGTCTTGCAAATCTTCTATTTACAGCTAATGTGAATGATGCTACTAGAGTATTGTTTGTTTGTGTATATCTTGTTTCTGGGTCTCTTGTTAATCTTCCCATTAAAACTACTTTGTTCATTTTTCCACCTTCCTAATTAAAGGTATTTTATATACGATTAATCTTCTTTTCTTATTGTGATAAATTTCATTATACTATCTGTGATTCTGTAGATTCTTTCTAATTCTTTTATGAATTCTGGGTTAGCTTCGAAAGTATATACAACATAATATCCTTCTGATTGTTTTTTGATTTCATAAGCTAATTTTCTTTTTCCCATTTCATCTACATTTTCAACTTTTCCATTATTATTGTTTATTAAATCTGTAAATTTTGTTATTACATCTTTAATTCCTTGTTCATCTAAACTTGGATTAATAATGATAACGCTTTCATATTTATTCATTATTTCCACCTCCTTCTGGATCTATAACCCGCATATTTTTATTGCGAGTAAGGTTAACGTTGATTATTTTAACACAATTTTTGTAATTATGCAAGTGATTTTAAATTTTTTCTCTAGGCTGGACAAAAGCGGACATTTTAGTATATGTATTTATTTTATAATTTTTTAAGTTTGTGCTTTTATTGACACACAAAACTTTATAAAAGTATTTTTTTATAAATAGGTCAAAATGGGACTATTTATAACATTTTTTAGTCTACGTCTTTGTTCGCGAGCTAAATTTGTTTTGCAAATTTCTGTGCATTATTATTTTTAAATAACCATGATAAATAATAGAGCTGTTAAGAGAACTTTTCTATTATACAAAAAAAACATCGTTCATTACAAATAAACGATGCTTTTAATTTATATTCTATTTTGTTTTTACATCTATTGATTCAATTATTATATCTTCAACTGGTACTGATAATTCTCCTGTGCTAGATTGTGTTTTTTCTACTTGTGCAATCTTATCAACTACATCCATTCCAGATACAACTTGTCCGAAAACTGTATAGCTTTTGTATAAACTTAAGTATCCTCCATATTTTGAATATGCATCAATTAATCCTTCTGGATATCCATATGTCTTTAGACTTTTGGATTGTGTAGCATCTGCATTTGCTTGTACAATAAAGAATTGACTTCCTAATGTTGATGTACCTGTTCCAGCACTTGCCATGCAAAGAGCTCCTCTATATGGAACTAAGCTTTGATCAATTTCTTCTTCAAAACCTTTTCCCCATATGCTTTCTCCTCCAGTTCCATCGCCTTTTGGATCACCACCTTGAATCATAAAATCTTCCATTACTCTATGGAATTTAACTCCATTGTAATATCCTTCTTTTGCATGTGTTAAGAAATTCTCAACTGCTTTTGGTGCTTTATCTTCGAAAAATTTAAATGTTATATCGCCATAATTTTTTACATGCATTACTGCAATAGTTTCACCAGCTTTTGGCTCTGCCATTTGCTCTTCTGCTGCAGATTCATAATCGAAAGAATCATCATCAGTTGAGCTTTCTGTACTATTTGAAGTACTGTTAGTTGCACTATTGTTGCTTGAATTACTTGTATTGGTTGTATTTTTTTCTTTCCCATCATCAGATATTATTACTCCTGCAATTATAATAAATGCGATAATAGCAACAAATCCAATAATAATATACGTTGTTTTACTCTCCAAAATAACCTTCTCCTTTTCTTTTGATTTGTAGATTTCTACATATAAAAAATAATATATCAAATAAATTTTAATGTCAATTATAAGATTTTTCTTCTAGAAATCCACATATTTCTTTATTTTTGTTGACAAATCATACACCCTATGTTAAAATATGTAACTGTAATCCGCTTAATTAAGGTTCCATAAATGTTAGATTTGTTCTAACTACCTATATGTAAGGATTAGCGAGTATACAAAAAAGGGAGGTGTACTTAAATGTACGCAATTATTGAAGCATGTGGAAAACAATACAAAGTAGCAGAAGGAGATGTTGTATTTTTCGAAAAATTAGATGCTGAAGAAGGTAAAAAAGTTACTTTCGATAAAGTTATTCTTGTATCTGATGACAAAAAAGTACAAGTTGGAAATCCTTATGTTAAAGGTATTAAAGTTGAAGGAAAAGTAGTTTCTCATGGTAAAGGTAAAAAGATACTTGTTTTCAAATATAAGGCTAAAAAGAATTATAGAAGAACTCAAGGTCATAGACAACCATATACAAAAGTAGAAATTACAAATATTAAGTTACCAGCTGCTAAAAAAGAAGCTACAGCTGAAGCAGCAAAATAATTTTGATTATATTAAAGTGTGTAACATATAAAAATCTTTATGTGAAGGGAGTGAATTTAAGTGGCACATAAAAAAGGTCAAGGTAGTGTTAAGAACGGTAGAGACAGTGAGTCAAAGAGACTTGGTGTTAAAAGAGCTGATGGACAATTCGTTCTTGCAGGAAATATATTAGTTAGACAAAGAGGTACTCACATCCATCCAGGTATGAATGTTGGAAAAGGTAGTGATGATACATTATTTGCATTAGTAGATGGAACAGTTAAATTCGAAAAATTAGGTAAAGACAAAAAACAAGTTAGTGTTTACCCAGTAGATGAATCTGCAAAATAATTAATAATAAATACATAATTATCCCCAAGCTTGGCTTGGGGATTTTTTATATACTATGATAATTTTTTGAATTTCTTATTATATTAAAATAGTAATGCACAGGAATTTGCTTCGCTAATTTTGCAAGCAAACAAAAAATTGAAATTAAAAAATTATAGTAAGTGCAAATATTAAAAATATCTACTTTTATTCTTTATAAAAAAGAGAATTAGATTTTGTACTAAACTTAAAAAGTACAAATCTAATTCTCTTTTTATTATTTATTTTTATATTCTTCTAGTTCTTTTTCTAATTCATTAACTCTTTTAGATGTATTATAAAATTTTTCTGCATTCTCTAATGCATCTTTTGAATTATTTTCAGCAATTTGTTTATACATTAGGTAAAAATGAGTAATAACAATTGCATATATAATTATTGCTATTATAATTACTATTTTAATGATTTTAATAATATTTTCTTTTTTCTTTTCATCCATTGTATCTTCCCCCTTTTATCTTTTCCTAATAATTACTATATTTGTATATTTTTAGTATATATATATCTATCTATATTGTCAATACGTTGGATTTTTAGCCAAAAAAAACTTCCAATAAATTGGAAGTTTTGGTAGCGAGAGGGAGATTCGAACTCTCGACCTACTGGGTATGAACCAGTTGCTCTAGCCAACTGAGCTACCTCGCCATAACAGTTAATATTATACTTGCTATTTTATTCTTTGTCAATACTTTTTATAAAATTTCTTATATGCCTGAACACAATTAAATTGTGCCCAGGTATATAAGATTAAATACTTATTTTTTATCTTCTTCGTCCCTAGTTTTTGGGATTACTATATCTTCTTTTTTAGGTTTTTCTTTCTTTTCAACTATATCATTTATGTGATCTTCAGCTGGAGATATATTTAAATCTCCGTTCCCTGGAACTATTTCAATATGTCTTTTTTCCATTTCTGCAATCACTCCTTTTCTTTAGCTCATATAATCTTTTAATCTCTTGCTTCTACTTGGATGTCTTAATTTACGTAATGCTTTTGCTTCAATTTGTCTTATTCTTTCACGTGTTACTTTAAATTCTCTACCTACTTCTTCTAGTGTTCTTGCTTTTCCGTCTTCTAGTCCAAATCTTAGCTTTAATACTTTAGCTTCTCTAGGTGTTAAAGTTTGCATTACTTCTTCTAATTGCTCTTTTAATAATGTGTATGCTGCTGAGTCTTGTGGTGCTGGTGATTCATCATCAGGAATAAAATCTCCTAAATGGCTATCATCCTCTTCACCTATTGGTGTTTCAAGTGAAACTGGGTCTTGTGCAATTTTTTGAATTTCCATAACTTTTTCAACTGGCATATCCATTTCTTTTGCAATTTCTTCTGGGGTAGGTTCTCTACCTAATTGTTGTAATAAGTGTCTAGATGTTCTTATTAATTTGTTTATTGTTTCAACCATATGAACTGGTATTCTTATTGTTCTTGCTTGATCTGCTATAGCTCTTGTTATAGCTTGTCTAATCCACCATGTTGCATAAGTACTGAATTTAAATCCTTTTGTATAATCAAATTTTTCTACAGCTTTGATTAATCCCATATTTCCTTCTTGGATTAAGTCAAGGAATAGCATACCTCTACCAACATATTTTTTGGCAATACTTACAACCAATCTTAAGTTTGATTCTGCAAGTTTTTGTTTAGCTTCTTCATCATTTTCAAGAATTCTTTTTGCTAAATCCAATTCTTCATCAAATGTTAATAATGGTATTCTACCTATTTCTCTTAAATACATTCTTACTGGATCATCAACGCTTATACCTTCCATTGATGTAGCGTTCATGTCGTCTAATTTGATTTCTTCAACTTCTTCTAAATCTTCTATATCTGGCTCATCATCTGTATCGTCTTTTAGAACGTCAACACCTAATTCTTCAAATACATCAAATACTTTATCTATTTGATCTGGTGTTACATCTCCTAATTGACTTGCAAGTTCGCCATATGTTATTTTTCCATTTTCCTTCGCTTTTTTTAAGATGTTGTAAACTTTATTGTTTGCAATCTCTTCCTCAGTTTTTGGATTTTCTATTTTTTTAATTTCTTTAGCTTTCTTTTTTCCTTCTTCTTTTTTATTTTCAGCTTTATCTTCTTTTTTCTCTGTTGTTTCTTTTTTATCTTTTTTATCTACTGTTTTTTCTTCTTTTTTAACTTTTGGAGCTTTTTCTGTTTTCTTTTTTGGTGATGACATTTCTATTTGTAATTGTTCGTTTTCTATTTCTTCTTTTTTAGATGCGCTCATCGTTAACCTCCTATTTCATTTTCGCTAATTTCAATATAATTTCATTTAGCTCTTTTTCAAGACTTGCTGTTTCTTCTTTTGTGCTACTTCTTTCATCTAATTTAGTTAATATTTCATTTCGTCTTCCGAATAAGTTTATCTTTAGTATAACTATTAATTATATCTTCTATGCACTTATCTATATCTGATATTTCATAATCATCTGCCATTATTTTTGTTAAATGACTGATTAATTCTTTTTCTTCCATAGAATCAAGTATATTAGTTATTTCTTTTTTATTATCAATTGCTTCATAAATTTTTTCTATAATTTGTTGATTCAATTGATATTTTAAATCTTCTTTTTTTATATTATTTTTTATTATTTGTCTGTTTTGATCATTTCCATTTATAAGCAAGTAAATTATCACATTTTCTCTTCTTATTGTGGCTTCATCAACATTTTTTTCTTGTTTTCTGACTATGGTTGGTTTAACTTTAGTTTCTGTTTCAATTTCTTTGCTTTTATTTACATATTTTATTTTATTAATTTCCGCATAAACAGCTTCTTTTGATATACCATAATCTCTTGATATATTATCAATTTGAATTTCTAATTCTATTTGGCTTTCTACGTTTACTAATATCTTAGCGATTTCTTGTAAGAATTTTATTTTATCGTTTGTGTTTTCCAAATTGTATTTGTTTTTTAACACCTTTACTTTAAATTCAACAAGTGAAATTGCTTTTTCAATTAATAAATTAAAACCGCCACTTCCATACTTGATAACATATTCATCAGGATCTTTTGCACCTTCCATTTGAAGTATTCTAACATCGCATCCTAAATTTTTAAGAATTTCCAAACCTCTCATTGTAGCTGCTTGTCCTGCTGCATCCGAATCATAGCTTATTATAACTTGTCCTGCATATTTTCTAAGTAATCTTCCTTGTGCTTCAGTTAGCGATGTTCCAAGTGAAGCTACAACGTTTGTTATTCCTCTTTGATACAATGAAATTGCATCCATATATCCTTCAACTATAACAATTTTGTCAAGATTTCCTTTTTTAGCTATGTTTAGTCCGAACAAATTTCTTCCTTTAGAGTAAACTATATTTTCTGGTGAATTTATATATTTAGGTAATGACTTATCCAAAACTCTTCCACCAAAAGCTATAACTTTTCCTCTTATATCCATTATTGGTATCATTAGTCTATGTCTAAATCTATCAATAAATTGGCCTCTATCGTTTCTGTTAACTAAACTTGAGGCTAAAATTTCTTCGTCTGTAAATCCTTTTTGTTTAAGATGTTTATATAATTCGTTATATGTTCCTGAATATCCAATTAGAAAAGATTTTAATGTTGTATTATTTAGCTTTCTAGTTTTTACATATTCCTGAGCTGGTTTAGCTGTAGGTTTATATAAATTTTCATGATAAAATTTTGCTGTTTCTTCGTTAATTTTGTATACTTTATCTTTTAGGAATTGACGCTTGTTATATTGATCATTTTCTGAGGTTGGTAGTTCTATGCCTGCACGCTCAGCTAAAAATTCAAGGGTTTCTCTAAAATCTAAATTCTCAATCTTACTTATAAAATGAATTACATTTCCTCCAACGCCACATCCAAAGCAATGAAATATTTGCTTATCGGGTGAAACAGAAAAAGAAGGAGATTTTTCTTTATGAAATGGACATAGTCCAAAAAAATTTCTTCCACTTCTTTTTAATGTTACATATTGTGATATTGTATCTACTATATCATTTGAGGATCTAATTTCATCAATTAATTCTTCACTATATCGTACCATTTTATTCCTTTCTTTTAATAATATTCGACACAAACCTCTTAAATCCTTCAAAGGTTACATAATTTTTTACATTTTTATTTCATTTTTAATACAAAGTATAAAAATCAATATAATATCTATAGTGTTTACACAGAAAAAATCATATTAAATTTTTGAACCACCGCGCAGCGACCAAACGAGCGAAGCGAGTTCGATTGAAGCATTCTACCCGCTTTAAAAATACGAAAAAAATTGGATATATATAGCATCCAAATTGATATTTTCTTATTTTTAAATTTCGAGGAATGCGACAGCAAGGTGTGAGAAAATTAATATGACTTTTTTCTGTTAGAATTCTATCTATAAAAATATTATATTTAATTTTTTCATTCCTTGCTAAAAGATTTTACCGCCTACTAAACTTTATTTAGAAGGCTAGGTAAAAACTTTCAAACTGCGCGTCATTCAAAAATTAGATATAATATTTTTTATTCTAGTATTGGATATGTAATAAATAAAGGCATATTAGCAAATTAATTTGCCAATATGCCTCAAAAATAATTATATATCTAAACTAATAACTTTATGAACCTTCAATGATTCCGGCACATTTATAATTCTTTGATTCTCTGAACCTCTGAATTTTAAATTAGGCTTTTTCATACTCTCTACAAATCTACCATCAACCAAAACATCAATATCCTTTAAAGCTCTATTAGTAGTTTCATCATTTCTAGATTGTAATTGTTCCATTGTATAACCACTGTAGCACCAAACATTGAACTCTGGTCTTACCTTTTTTACATCTTCTATAAAATCAGCTACTTCTTTGATATTCTCTTTGCAAAGAGGCTCTCCACCGCTTATTGTAATACCTTTTAAAATTGAATTATCACAAATTCTTTTTATTATTGATTCTTTGTCAAATTCTTGTCCATAATTATAATCTTGTGCTGCTTTATTATGACAATTAGGGCAATTATGAGGACATCCGCTTACAAATAAAACTGCTCTCCATCCTAATCCGTTTGATATACTTTCATCATAAAAACCTGCCATCTTCATTGCTTTTTTCCCCCTAGTTCTTCTCAAAAAATTTATTCTGCGCCTTTCATTCCACAGTCTTCTCCACCGATGTGTGTTACTCTATCTCTTAATTCGGCTAATTTTCCATTGTTCCATCTTGATGTTGTTCCAACAAGATATCCTGTAATTCTTTGAATTGTATCAATTTCTGTACTTCCGCATTCTGGGCAAACTTTTAAGTTTGCATCTGCGTTTTCAAATCCGCAGTTTAAGCATCTTGATCTCGTGTGGTTTACACTTCCATATCCCATATTGTATTTATCCATTAAATCAACAACTGCTTCTATTGAATCTGGGTTGTGTGTTGCATCTCCATCTAATTCAATATAGAAGATATGTCCACCTCTTGTTAATTCATGATATGGTGCTTCAACTCTAGCTTTTTGTTCAGCTGTACATTTATACCATACTGGAACATGGTTGCTGTTTGTATAATAATCTCTATCTGTTACTCCTAAAATTGTTCCATATTTTCTTCTATCCATTTTTGTGAATCTTCCTGATAATCCTTCTGCTGGTGTTGCTAAAACTGAGTAGTTTAAGTCATATCTGTCTGAAAACTCAGTAGCCATTTCTTTTAATTCACTAATAATTTCTATACCTAATTTTTGTGATTCTTCTGATTCAGCATGATGTTTTCCTGTTAATGCTGTTAAAGCTTCTGCTAATCCTATAAATCCAATTCCTAATGTACCATGTTTTAATACTGGTTCTATTTCGTCGTTTGGTCCTAATGCTTCGCTTCCTACCCATAGTCCAGACATTAATAGTGGGAATTGTTTTGCAATTGCTGTACATTGGAATTTATATCTATCATATAGTTGTCTTGCTGCTATTCCTGCAACATTTTCTAATTTTCTCATAAATATTTTCTTAACTGTCTTTTTGTATGCTGCTGTCATGTTTTTCTCGCTATCTCTTCCTAATTCAAATGTTAGTCCACATTTTTCTTGTGCTTCTAATGCAGATTCAATTGCAATTCCTGGTAAGTTGATTGTTGTAAATGAAAGATTTCCTCTTCCTATTGATGTTTTTTCTCCATGTCTATCTTCAAATACTCTAGTTCTGCATCCCATTGTTGCACATTCGTATTGATATCTGTTTGGATCATCTGCTTTCCATTTTTCGTTTTGGTTAAATGTTGCGTCTAGATTTATGAAATTTGGAAAGAATCTTTTAGCTGTTACCCTACAAGCTAATTTATATAAATCATAGTTTGGATCATTTTTTAAATAGTTAACTCCTCTTTTCTTTTTCCAAATTTGAATTGGGAATATTGGAGTTTCACCATTTCCAACTCCTCTTTCTGTTGAAAGAAGAATTTCTCTTATGATACATCTTCCTTCTGCTGATGTATCAGTTCCATAGTTTATTGAGCTGAATACAACTTGGTTTCCACCTCTTGAATGGATTGTATTCATGTTATGTATAAATGCTTCCATAGCTTGGTGTACTCTTGAAACAGTGTTGTTTATTGCAGCTTGAATATCTCTTTCTTCGCCTTTTAGTCCTTTTAAATCTTTCTTTATATAGTCTTTTGGTTGATAATCAAGTAGGTTAGATAAATCTTTATCTAATAATTCTGCAATTTTCTTTATTTCTTCTTTGAATGTCAATTTAACATATGGTGCTAAGTAATAATCAAATGCTGGAATAGCTTGTCCACCATGCATTTCATTTTGTACTGTTTCCATTGAAATACATCCGATAATACTTGCTGTTTCAATTCTTTTTGCTGGTCTTGATGAACCGTGTCCTGCTCTGAAACCGTTTTTTAGTATTTTATCTAATGGGTGTTGTAAGCAAGTTAAAGATTTTGTAGGATAGTAATCTTTGTCATGAACATGTATGTATCCATCTTTGATTGCTTGTCTTGCTTCATTTGATAGTAAGAAGTCGTCAACAAATGGTTTAGTTGTTTCTGATGCAAATTTCATCATCATTCCTGCTGGAGTATCAGCATTCATATTTGCATTTTCTCTTGTAATATCATTTGCTTTTGCTCCAATGATATCTAAAAATACTTCTTTTGTTTTTGATTTTCTTGCAACATCTCTGTTGTATCTATATGTAATATAGCTTTGTGCAACTTCCTTTCTTGATGATGCCATTAATCTTTTTTCTACTAAATCCTGAATTTCGTATACTGATGCTTGATTTTTGTCTTCAAGTTTCTTTTGTACATCTGCTGCTATTTTATTTGCTAGATCTATATCTACTCCTCCTGGTGTTTGTGACATTGCTAATGTAACTGCTTTTACTACTCTTTCTGGATTAAATTCTACTACTCTTCCATCTCTTTTAATTACTTGCATGATTTTTCCCCCTATTTGTTTTTTATCTTTTCTTCGTCGACTGAATGTATTTTACCACGCAAAAATATAATGTCAAATGCATAAAGGTTATGTAATCTTTGCTAAAAAATCCTTATATTTCAACGGATTCATTGTTTGACTTTTATTTCCTAATTTTTGGATTTACTTTCTATATTCCGTATATCTCTAGTATTATCACTTTTTATATTACAATTGTTTTACATTTTTTTATTTTTTCATATTTTAGTATATGTTTGGCATAGAAAAAGATTACTATTTTTAATTGATTTTTTGATAAATCTTATAATAGTAATCTACTGTTTCTTTATTAAATGGGTTAACTCCATTTCTTTTCATTTCTATTAGTGAAGTTAACTCGTATTTAATAATTTCGTTTATTTCTTTAGGATACTTCATAAGTTTTCTATGATAGTTATATTCGTTCCTATCTAATACTTTGAAAGCGCCGTCTGGAAATACTCTTAAGTCTAAGTCGTAATCAATATATTTGATTACACCGTTATCAATTACATAAGGACTAGCTATATTGCAATAGTAAAATAGTCCATTTCTTTTTAGTTGCGCTATTATGTTAAACCACCTGTTTTTGTAAAAGAACATAATTGCTGGCTCTTTTGTATGCCAACTTCTTCCATCTTTTTTTGTTACTAAGACTTTGTCGTTTCCCAATACTATAAAGTCTTTCTTGATATCAAGTACAATGGCTTTGTCCCATGTTTTATATATCATGCCGTTATGCTTGTAACAGTGAATCTTGATTACGTCACCAATTTCTAATTTCATAGGTAACCTTCTCTCACTGGTAATATTATACCATACATTGTGGACTTCATGCAAATTTTAATTTTTTATAGTGTAAAGAAAAACTGCTATTTCATATTTTTAATAGCAGTAAGTAATTGTGTGTCACTTTCGTAGTCCATGTCGTCATTATAGTCTCCAGTGATTTCAACGTCTGGTTTTAGTCCGACATTGTTAATTTTGTTACCATTAGGTGTTAGCCAGTAAGCCGTTGTGTATTTAATCATCCCACCTGTTTCTAATTCTGATGTTTCTTGAACTGTGCCTTTTCCATAGCTAGTTAGACCAAGTAATGTGGCGCCGTAGCTTTCTTTTAAAGCGGCTGCTAGTATTTCTGAAGCTGAAGCTGAAGCACTATTAAGAAGTATTCCTACTTTGTATTTTCTACTTTCTTTTGTTGAGTCTTTATAGTATTCTGTTTTTTCTTTTGTTTCAAGGCCATATACGTTTTTACCTTTTTCTATAAATAGTTCTGCGATGTCTACGGCTGCATTTAAGAAACCACCACCGTTATTTCTGACGTCTATGACTAAACTATCAATATTTTCTTTTTCAAGGCTAGAAAGAGCTGTTTTGAACTGTTCGTAAGTGTTATTTGAGAATGTTGTTATTTTTATATATCCTACTCCATCAAAGTTGCTACTTGATACTGATGGAATGCTAACCTTTTCTACGTTTATTTCAAGAGTTTTGTATACTCCACCTCTTAGTACTTCTATAGTTGTTGTGCCGTTTGTGCTTTTGATAAGATTTGATACTTCACTAGGTGTGCTATTTTGTACGTCATTGTCAGCAACTTTTGTTATTATATCTCCCACCATTATACCTGCTTTTGAAGCTGGACTACCATCAAACACCGTCATTACCATTGTGCCACTCTCTGTGCTTGTTATTTCAACGCCTATTCCTTTATATTCTCCGTTTAAACGATCCATTAGGTTTGTTGTTGAGTCTTTATCTAAATAACTAGTATATGGGTCTCCTAGATAGCTATACATGCCTTTTATGGCAGCGTTAGTTAGTTCTGACTCATCTACTTTTTCTACATAGCTATTTAATATGTTGTTATATGCTGCTTCTATTTCTTTTAAGTAGTTTGTGTTGCCTTTATTGTTCTTTTTATCTATTTCATAGTAATTGTTGTATACTACTATCCCAGTTGATACACCTACTATTAGACTAGTCATTACTATTATTACTATTACTTCAAGTAAATTAAATGTTGCTTTGTTATTTTTTTTCTTTTTCTTTTTTATTTCTTCTTTCATATTATCACCTATCGTAATAAGTTTATCACAAATTTTGCTTTTGTTAAAGTGGTTATGTTTAATTTTCATAAAGTTTTTACTTTTTAGTTTTTATTTCTGTTTCATATAGTTTTTTGTATTCTTTTGAATGCTTTAGCAAATATTCATGAGTTCCTGAGCATTCTATCTTTCCTTTGTTTAAAAAGAATATCTTATCTGCATTTATTATTGTTGATAGTCTATGAGCAATTATCATTATTGTGTATTCTTTTTTCATATTATTAATTGCTTTAGTGATTTTTTCTTGTGTTTCGTTATCTAAAGCAGATGTTGCTTCGTCAAATAAAATTATTTCTGTTTTTTGAATAAGAGCTCTTGCTATTGCTAATCTTTGTTTTTGTCCACCTGATAAAGTTACTCCTCCTTCACCTAGTATGGTATCGTACTTATCAGGCAAACTTTCTACAAAGTCATATAGGCAAGCTGTTTTAAGTGCTTCTTTCATTTCCTTATTTGTTAAATTTGGTTTTACAAGCTTTAAGTTTTCTTTTATGGACATGTTAAATATGTAGGGACTTTGACTTATTACTGTTATATTTCCTCTTATTGTATTTTTATCTAACTCATTTATATTTATATTGTCTATTAGTATTTCTCCTTTATCTATGTCATACATCTTGCATAGTAAATTAAATATAGTTGTTTTACCACTTCCAGTTTTACCTACAAAAGCTACTGTTTCATCTGGGTTAACTGTGAAAGAAACTCCCTTTAATACTTCATTTTTTTTATAACCAAAGTGAACACTTTTAAATTCAAATTTTCCTTTTACCTTTTTTATGTGTTTAGTTCCGAATGTTTCAGTAGCAAATTTTTCATTGTCAAAAAGTTCTTTTATTCTTTCAGAAGAAATGTTAAATTTATTTATATTATCCATTATTTGCCCGATGTAACCACCAAAAGATGATATGTTAGAATAATAATTATATAAAACAAGCGCATTTGATATGGTAAGTGATCCTTTTGATATTAGAAATACGTAAAAAGATATATTAAATAAAGAAGTTAAATCATCTATTAAAGAGGCTAGTTTTCCTAGAATATTTGTTGTTTTATTTATTTTGAATTCTGAGTCTATTGTTTCGTCTACTTGATTATCTAGTTTATTTATAGTATTTTTTTCAATATTTAACATTTTAATGTCTCTCATACCTCTTATTACTTCTGTAATAGATTCAGTAAATTTTTCATTTTTTTTGTTTTTATCATCTATTAAATTAGTTACTTTATATACTTGATAGTTATCTATTAAAAATATTATTGTTAAAGATAATATAGAGAGTATTCCTACTAAAGGATTTATTATAAATATAGCAACAATTATGCCTATACTTTTGATAAATTCAGTTAATCTATATAAGATGTCAAAGTAAATATTAGATATATTACTTAAATCATAGTCTAGTCTATCTATTATTGTACCAGTAGATGTGTTATCTAGAGTCTTATTAGTAAATGTATGAATTTTATCTATTATATCTTTTTCTATATTAAGATATATTACACTAGAGAATTTAACGTTTAGTTTTAATGTTATGTAGTTTAATATGCTATTTAGGGAATTTAAGATAAGTAGTATAAGTGCTATTAATAATAATCTATGTAATTCATTATTTGAAAGATTTAGTACTAGTTTAGCTGAGTATAAAGGGACTAAAGTGTTTATTATTATTTTAATTATATTAAGTAAGATAACTAGTATTAAAAGATGTTTTGAGTTATTAGAATAATTCCAAAGGAATTTTAAGTTATTTTTTGTTTTTTTCATACTACTTTCCTTTCTTAATTTCTGTTTCATATAGTTTTTTGTAAGATTTAGAAGTTTTTAATAGGTAATCATGCGTCCCTTGTTTTTCTATCTTTCCATTGTTTAGAAAGAATATTTTATCAGCATTTACTATTGTGGATAGTCTATGTGCAATTACCATGATGGTGTATTCTTTTTTCATATTGTTAATTGCTTTAGTAATTTTTTCTTGTGTTTCGTTATCTAAAGCAGATGTTGCTTCGTCAAATAAAATTATTTCTGTTTTTTGAATAAGAGCTCTTGCTATTGCTAATCTTTGTTTTTGTCCACCTGATAAAGTTACTCCTCCTTCACCTAGTATGGTATCGTACTTATCAGGCAAACTTTCTACAAAGTCATATAGGCAAGCTGTTTTAAGTGCTTCTTTCATTTCCTTATTTGTTAAATTTGGTTTTACAAGCTTTAAGTTTTCTTTTATGGACATGTTAAATATGTAGGGACTTTGACTTATTACTGTTATGTTTCCTCTTATTGTGTCTTTATCTAATTCATTTATGTTAACATCGTCTATTAGTATTTCTCCTTTGTCTACTTCATACATTTTACATAGTAAGTTAAATATAGTTGTTTTACCACTTCCAGTTTTTCCAACAAAGGCTACTGTTTCATCTGGGTTAACTGTGAAAGAAACTCCCTTTAATACTTCATTTCTCTTATAACTAAAGTGAACACTTTTAAATTCAAACTTTCCTTTTATCTTTTTTATGTGTTTTATTCCGAATGTTTCAGTAGTAAATTTTTCATTGTCAAAAAGTTCTTTTATTCTTTTTGTTGATAAATTAAACTTACTAATGTAATTTGCTATTTCACCTGTATAACCATGAAATGAACTTAAACCTAAAGAATAGTTATAAAGCACTAAGGCATTTACTACAGATAAAGTGTTTTCTTTTATTAGATATATATAAAGTATTATTAATAGAAAATCACATACGTTACTTATTATATCAGTAAAACCACCTATTAAGCTATTAGTTTCGTTTTCTTTTTTAGAACCATTTAGTAATTTTGTTATTTGATTACTAATAAGTTTTTTTGTGTTGTTTTCTATATTAAGCATTTTAATGTCTCTTATTCCATGGATAGTTTCAGTTATTAAACTTGTAGTTATTTCAGATTCTTTATTTGTTATTTCTCTTAGTTTTCTTGTTTTCTTTTGATTATAGTTATCTAATAAAATAATTAAAAATAAATAAAATAAAGCAAAAAGGAATACTGTTTTATTTATTATAAATATTGCTATAAACGTACCTATTGTTGATATTACGCTTTTGATATCATTAGAAATTCTCCAGTAAGTTTTAGATATTATTTCCGAATCGTTTTTGACTCTTTTTACAAATAAACCTACCGAATTATTATCCAAAGTTTGATTTGTTAGTGAGTGTATCCTTTTTAAAGAATCTTTTCTTAAATCAGATAGTATATTATTATAAATTTTACAATTGGAAGAATATCTAAAGTAATTTATTATTGTACTAAAGACTCTTATAAGGACTAGTATAATGGCAATGTATAACACCTTTTTTAAGTTATAATTTGTTAATTCAACAATTACCTTAGCACTTATTATCGGTAATACCACTGAAGTTATTACTAATAAAATATTTAAAATAATATTCATTATTAATAGTCTTTTACTACTTTTAAAATAATTAGATAAAAATTTAAGATTTATTTTTAACTCTTTCATGTTACCACCTTTTTACTATATAAAGTATAACATAAAAAGAAAGAGTTGTGTTAATAAGTTTATAGTTGTTAACATTTTATTGCAAAAGAAAAGAACTCTACTTGAGAGTTCAATATTAAACTAGTTCTAAACTAACTATTAAAGCGTCGTCTCCTCTTCTTTCAGCTAGTTTGATAATTCTTGTGTATCCGCCATTTCTTTCTGCGTATTTAGGAGCTAATGTGTCAAATAAATATTTAACTGTTTCAGTATCATTTTCTAAGAAAGCAAGTGCTTTTCTTCTTGAAACTAAATCTCCTTTTTTAGCATAAGTAATCATTTTATCAACGTATTTTCTTGCTTCTTTAGCTCTTTCTTGTGTTGTTTCAACTTTACCATTAGTTAAAACTGTTTTTGTTAAACCAGAAAGGATACTTCTTCTTTGTTTAGTATCTCTGTTTAGTTTTCTATATAAAGCCATTTTTACCTCCTAATCTTCATCACGGAACTTAAGTCCCATATCTTTAATTTTATCAATTACTTCTTTTAATGATTTTTTACCTAAGTTTCTTATTTTCATCATTTCAGATTCACTCATTGAAGTTAAATCTTGTAATGTATGATGTCCTGCTCTTTTTAAGCAGTTGTAAGCTCTTACAGATAGGTCTAATTCTTCAATAGGTGTTTCTAATGTTTTTTGTATTGGGTCTTCTTCTTTATCTGCAAGAAGGCCTGTCATATCTGATATTTTGTTAAGTTTTGTTAATATTTCAAAGTGCTCGATTAGAATTCTACTAGCTAGGGCTATTGCTTCTTGTGGAGTTATAGCACCATTTGTGTATACTTCCATAATTAGTTTGTCATAATTTTCACTTTGACCAACACGAGCTGGTTCTACTTCATAACTGATTCTTTCAATTGGACTAAATAAAGAGTCTACTGGAATTACTCCAACTTCTAAGTCTTTCATTTCTTTTCTGTTTATTTTTGCATCAACATACCCACGTCCATTAGATACTAGTATTTCCATGTTTATGCTTGCACCTTTTGATAGTTCACAAATAACTAAGTCTTTGTTAATTATTTCAACGTCAGCATCAGGTGTGATGTCAGCAGCTGTTACTATTCCTTCTTTTGAAGCTTTTAAGTAAAGCTTTTTGTCTGTTTCAGTAAATTTTTTTAATACTAGTTTTTTTAAGTTTAGAATAATTTCTGTTACGTCTTCTCTAACTCCGTCTATTTTTTGGAATTCGTGAAGTACTCCATCAATTTTGATTGATTTAATAGCACTTCCTGGAAGACTAGATAGCATTACTCTTCTTAATGCGTTTCCAATTGTTGTACCAAAACCTCTTTCTAGTGGTTCAAGTACGAATTTTCCATAAAAGTTTGTTTCGTCATATTCAACAACTTTATAATCTGGTTTTTCAAATCTTAACATATATATTCCCCTTTCCTAAACACGTCTTCTCTTAGGTGGTCTGCAACCGTTATGTGGTATTGGTGTTACATCTGTAATTGATGTTACTTCAAGTCCAGCTGTTCCTAAAGAACGGATAGCTGTTTCTCTTCCTCCACCTATACCTTTTACGTATACGGCAACTTTTCTTAGTCCCATATCATATGCAGCTTTACCAGCAGCTTCTGCTGATTGTCCTGCAGCGAATGGAGTTTTCTTTTTGCTTCCTTTGTATCCGATAGAACCACTTGAAGCCCAGCTTATTACTCCACCGTCTTCGTCAGTTATTGTTACAATAGTGTTATTATATGTAGCATGGATGTGACATACACCACTAGTTATATCCTTCTTGACTTTTCTTTTTCTTCTATTATATGCCATTATTTAACCTCCTATTTCTTCTTATTTGCTATTGTTTTAGCTTTACCTTTACGAGTTCTAGCATTTCTACTAGTTCTTTGTCCTCTTACTGGAAGACCTTTTTTGTGTCTAGTGCCTTGATATGAGTTGATTTCCATTTTTGTTTTAATGTTCATTTCAACTTCACGTTTTAAGTCACCAACTAATATGTAAGCATCACATGCTTTTCTTAAGTCGTTAACTTGATCATTTGTTAAGTCTTTTACTCTGATGTCTTCACTAACATTAGCCACTTCACAGATTTTTTTTGCTCTTGAAGGACCAATTCCGTAGATATAAGTTAAACCTACAACTATTCTTTTGTCTTTTGGTAAATCAATATTTTTAATACGTGCCATAATTACCTCCTAACCTTGTCTTTGTTTGTGTTTTGGATTTTCACAAATTACCATGACTTTTCCTTTTCTTTTAATTACTTTGCATTTATCGCATATTGGTTTTACTGATGGTCTTACTTTCATTTTAATACCTCCATTATTTTCTATAAATTATACGCCCACGTGTTAAATCACAAATTGGAATTTCTAGTAATACTGTATCACCTGGAAAGATACGAATTAGGTTTTGACGCATTTTTCCAGAAACGCGAGCTTCTACAATATGACCGTTTTCTAATTTTACTTTAAAGTCCCCTCCTGGGATTATTTCTAGTACTTTTCCTTCTGTTTCAATGTATCCATCTTTAGCCATTTTTCACTCTCCTGTTAGTATTTCGTAACCATTATCAGTTACTACTATTGTGTGCTCAAAGTGTGCGGCAGGGCTACCATCTTGTGTGGTTATTGTCCAACCATCTTCAAGCATCCATACTTTTCTACTATGTAAACTAAACATTGGCTCGATTGCTAGTGTCATACCTTGTTTTAGAACTAGGTTAGATTCACTATTGCTATAGTTTGGTATGTCTGGGTCTTCGTGCATATACTTACCGATACCATGACCGGTAAGTTCACGAATTACACCGTAATTATGCTCTTTTGCCACACTTTCTATAGCAGTGCAAACGTCGTTTAGTATTATTCCGGGCTTTATTACACTTAAGCCTTTATATAGGGCTTCTTCAGTGTATTTAAGTAAATCACTTTTTTCTTTACTAACATGCCCTACTTTATAAGTTCTTGCAGTATCTGCCATGTATCCTTTATAAGTTACTACTAAGTCAATAGTGATTATGTCACCAGACTTGAGTTTCCTGTTACTTGGGATAGCATGAACTACTTCGTCATTTATTGAAGCGCATATGCTACTAGGAAATCCTTCGTATCCAAGACAAGAAGGTGTGCAGTTTTTGCTTCTAATAAATTTTTCTGCTTCTATATCAAGATGCTTAGTTGTTACGCCTTCATGTATCAAACTTTCCATTAGATTTAATGTTTCGTAAGCTACTTTTCCAGCGTAACGCATAAGACTTAATTCACTTTCAGTTTTAGTACTAACCATTTTTAACTCCTAGAAGAGTTTCTAAATTACTTAGTGTAATTTCAGGCTCTTTTGTTCCGTCTATAGTTATTAGTTTACCTAAAGAACGGTAGTACTCAATTACTGGGGCTGTTTCTGTCATGTAAATGTCATATCTTTTTTCGTACGCCTCTTTTGTATCATCTGTACGTGTTATTAATTCTACGTTACACTCATCACAAAGATTTGCATTTTTAGGTGTGTTGTAACCTGTTAATAAGTTATATGTTCTTTTACATTGTGGACAAGTTGCACGTCCTAGTATTCTTTTAAGGCCTGTCTCTTTATCAATGTTAATAAATATTACTTTATCAACACTTAAGTTTAGACTACTTAGTATTTCTTCGTAGTCGTGTGCTTGGTTTATTTTTCTAGGGTAACCATCCATCATGAATGGGATAGTAAGGTCTAGACTTTTTAATTTAGTTTCTATAAGACGCTTCATTAAATTGTCGTTAACCATTTCACCTTTAGAAATAATACTTTCTACTTCTTTACCAATATCACTACCAAGAGAGACTTGTTCACGA
>OLGB01000280.1_pt1 | contig 76133 bp, 86 predicted proteins | sample 1605691 | NCBI WGS metagenome assembly OLGB01 (sample SAMEA3888925, study PRJEB22519) | human gut metagenome | biome: human gut; feature: human-associated habitat; material: faeces | place: Denmark | collected 2010
CGCTTGAGGAAGCCCCTCCGACGAAACAGCAAATTGTCTGCAGCCGCAGTTTTGGTGTGAAGATCACGGAGTACGAGTCGCTCCGCCAGGCTATCTGTCAGCACGCAGAGCGGGCCTCTGAAAAGCTGCGTAAAGAGCGACAATATTGCCGGCATATTTCTGTTTTCATCAAAACGTCTCCGTTCGCCGTTAAAGAACCTTACTACGGCAACGTGGCCACGGAAAAACTGTTTACCCCCACGCAGGATACCCGTGATGTCATTGCCGCTGCCATATCGGCTCTGGAGCGTATCTGGAGGGATGGTCACCGGTATGCTAAAGCCGGAGTTATGCTGAATGACTTCACTGGCTCTGGCGTGTCTCAGCTGCAGCTGTTCGACGAACGTCCGCCACGTCCTCACAGCGCTGAACTGATGAAGGTTTTGGACGGGATCAACAACTCAGGGCTGGGGAAGGTCTGGTTTGCTGGCAGAGGTATTACTCCTGAGTGGCAGATGAAGCGTGAGATGCTGTCCCCGGCATATACAACACGCTGGAAAGAGTTACCGGTCGCCAGGTTTTAACCTGACGGCTCAGACCGGGCCTGGCTTACATGTCCACCATAATGGGTACGATCACCAGTACCCTCGCCCTCCGGGTATTTTGCACACCCACCGTCTAAAAGACTTGTTAACTGGTCATATGAAGTCTATATTTGAGACCTGTTAATAAGTCTTGGAGGTGTACTATGCCCAACATTATTCTGAGTGACACAAGCGCGAGCATCAGCGAACTAAAAAAAAATCCGATGGCGACGGTCAGTGCCGGCGACGGCTTCCCGGTCGCGATTCTGAACCGTAACCAGCCGGCTTTTTACTGCATCCCGGCTGAACTTTACGAGAAGATGCTCGATGCCCTGGATGATCAGGAACTGGCAAAGCTGGTATCAGAACGCAGTAACCAGCAGCTGCTTGACGTGGATCTGGATACTTATCTATGACTTATACGGTCAAATTCAGGGAAGATGCGCTGAAAGAGTGGCAAAAGCTGGATAAGGCCATTCAGCAGCAGTTTGCGAAGAAACTGAAGAAGTGCTGTGACGAACCACATATCCCTTCAGCAAAGCTGAGAGGAATAAAGGACTGCTACAAAATTAAACTTCGTGCATCAGGTTTTCGCCTGGTGTATCAGGTGATAGATGATCAATTAATTATCGCGGTTGTTGCTGTTGGAAAGCGTGAACGCAGTGACGTGTACAATCTGGCCAGCGAAAGGATGAGATAACGCATAATGGATGACAAAAAAGTAAACAAAACAAACATGTAAAACAGGAAAAATTATTCATCGATGAACTATGGATAGCTCTTGCTGCTTTCCCTGAGAAGAAAAAGAACCCAACGTTTAAAAAACCGGGGAAGACTGCTTTGATAATCAAGTCAGACGAATTCAAGGAATAGACATAGATATTCTGATAACCCTGGCCATCATATCCGTACCAGTGATCTACTTTTTATGGGATAAATATTTCCGAATATACCCACTTTCCTACTTCGGCATCGAAAACGTTCAACGCATTGCCAAATGGGAAAGCCCGGAATGGCGCGAGCGGGTGTTTTCTCTAGGCGGCATGACCAACTGCGAGTGGATTAGAATTAATATCTGTCAGCTGGAGGCGATCAAATCCAAGCTACATCGCCGGAATTTATATCGCTGATGCCAAAATGGGTAGTGTGAACAACTCTACATTTTGCCTGTTAACAAGTACTTTATCTGAATTGATTGGCGTGATTTTCTATGACTATATCCTTCACTGGTAAGAGTTTTATATATGCAATTGTACTATGCATTTTCATTTTCATACTCTGTCTGAGCTATGAATATATTATGGCACCGAGCACCTACGAAGATTGTGTTCTCACCCATCTGAAAGGTAATGAAAATAATTACACAGCAAACTTTATCGATGATATGTGTAGCGATAAATTTAAAAATAGTATACAGCAAGATTCATTTTTTCAGTTAATTGTTGGCAAGACAGAGCCAGCCTTGGGTCCGACTCTATCAGCGCTGTAGATATCATCAGGATGCTCCAGCGTCCTGTTGTACACCACCGATTAATCCTTCCAGTATAATTCCCGGCGGCTTACGGTGCTGTCAGAATAGTTTTCACTTTTTGTATGGTGTTCACGCAGCGCCCAGTTTACCGACTTATTTCACGCCCCCTTACCTAACTCAAGCGCGTCTACAGTGCCAAGATATTCAGCCAGAATTTCAGCATTATTTTTTCCTATGTCCAGGTGACAGAACATCTTCTTATTCGTTTACAGGAAGTATGTGTTCGTTTACAACAAAATTGTCGGATTGCTCGATGAATGCTCAGCGGAAAAACTGAGTACGCCAAAGAGCAACACCTGGGACATTATCGCCGTTTCGGTTAACCTGCTGGACTGGGTCTGGATGACTGACCATCGCTACGCAAAAGTCGGAGTCCTGCTGAACGATTTCAGCCCGAACGGCGTTTCTCAGCTGAACCTGTCCGATGAAGTACAGCCGCGGGCGCACAGTGGTGAGTTGATGAAGGTACTCGACGGTATTAACCATTCAGGCAAAGGGAAGATCAGGTTCGCAGATCGCGGCATTGCCTCGGAATGATAGATGAAACGGGAAATACTGTCACTGGCCTACACCACACACTGGAATGAATTTTACCAATAGCCACATTTTGAAGTTTTCCTTCTCTGCTCTGCCTGGAATACGACATGCCCAACGGGTGGCACGGTGACGAACCTCGGGGGCAAACTGATTGTTTTTTGTCATCCTGTTACCTCTCTCGCAAGGAGTTTAGTCTCAAGGAGACTAGGTACGGTTCAGTGAGAACGTGTTCCCAGTTGAAGCACCGGTACCAGCATGGTGCTGTGGGAGCATGGTCCCAGATGAAGGTCCGGTTCCGGTATGCGGCTGTGGGACCGTGGTCCCAGCTGAAACTCCGGCCCTGGTATGGGTCTGTGGGACCGTGGTCCCAGATGAAGCTCCGGTCCCGGTATAGGGCTGTGGGACCGTGGTCCCAGATGAAGCTCCGGTCCCGGTATAGGACTGTGGGACCGTGGTCCCAACTGAAGCTGAGGTCCTGGCATGGGGCTGTGGGACCGTGGTCCCAGTTGAAGCTCAGGTCCTGGCATGGGGCTGTGGGACCGAGGTCCCTGTTGAATTTCAGCACCCTGCAACACCTGTTGAGTTCAGACTACAACAGAGATTTAATTCGACGTAGAAATTCTGAATGTTAAATGTATGAAAAAAACAATAGAGCATAATAAAAAGGCCAGCAAGGTTATGCTGGCCAGTAGAAGATGGTATGAATTGTAGCGTCAAAGAGAAAAAATTTTCAAATTAGCGTGTCAGTTCAGTCAGCCCGCTTTAGCTTCGAGTTCCTTCAGAATCGCTTCAATCTTCTCAATACATTCTGAAGGCAGGCGCGATCTGTCAAGACTGAGAATGACTTTATCGCCCTTATACAAGGCAGAGGCGCCAGGAACATATCGATGCCGGGAACTCTGGTTTACTCTGGCTGCAGGCGTTTTCTTAAGAACGGCAGTTAACAGAGTAATCACTTCCTCAGCTTCAAATATGACACCCGCTTTCTTTTGCTCATGCAGTTCTTTTGTCTGCTGCTTTAATAATTCCTCTTTATCAGCGAAAGCTTTAAAGAGCGCTTCACCAGCACGGGCTGACAGTTCACCAGGATGAGAGAAGAGGGCAACCACTGACTTTGGTAGTCTGGCTGTATTAATGCAACGAGTGATGATCTTACGGGAAATATGTTCCGCATCGGCAAGTGCAGAGACATTGCCGGCAAACTCATTCTGCAGACGGCTGGCGTAACGATGACCACGCTCATAGGCACTGGTCGGACGGTAATCGTTGCCCAGACGGGAGAGTGCCGTCATTTGCTCATCATCCAGGTCACCGACCAGGATACGGTAGTCACTTGAAGTCAGGATAGCCGCTTTACGACGTCGACTTCCATCGGCGACTTCGATAATACCAGAAACCCGACGGCCGAAGGCCGGCGTTTGCTGACCTGTTAGTAAAAAAGAGGGGATCAGGTCATCAAGGGCATCTTCGGTCAGAAGTTCCTGATCACGTTCGTTGCCTGACCAGACCCGGGAGTGGCTCTCAACAGAATCGCCTGGAATGACTTCAAGTGAAAATCTCACTTCCTGGCCACAAACGGGCAGGACAATGGAATTACCGCGGGCCATCGCACCTACTCGCGCAATGAGTGAATCAACCATCGGCGCTGCCGGCACAGCAGAAGAGGGAGTTTCAGTTGCTGGCGTATTAACCGTATGCTTCGGAATAACTGGCGCACGTTTCATTATCTAATCTCCCAACGCGGTTTAATCAGGCGATCAAAAATTTCATTACAGACGGGTTCCCAGATAGACAGGGCATTTCTCCACGCCCCCGTGGAAGAACGTTGGTCTATCGCCTGTTCAAAAACAGTACGCATACGGATCTGACCTTTGCCAACCTCATCCGTTTCACGGACAACATTTTTCAGAACCATACTGCCCCAGGCATCCCTGATCTGCTCTTCCATCCAGGGCGACTGTGAACCATTATTATTGCTGTATTTGGTCAGCAGAATACGGACATCCGGCTCAAACCCTTTGAGGTCAACGTTCTTAAGCAGATCACGTAACATGTCAAAAAACTGCAAGGCGGAGGTATAGTCGAACAGTTCAGCAGGCGTAGGCACAATCAGTACGTCGGCAGCGCAAACCACGTTAATCGTACCAATACCGAGGTTAGGTGCACTGTCGATGACGATAACATCATAGTCGTGAGCCACCGTTTCAATAGCGAGACGGAGCATCAGGTGTGGATCGGTGGGTAATTTACCTTCGTCAAATTTTCCCATCAGCTCGGTTTCAATCCGGTGCAGCGCGAGGCATGACGGGATGATGTCGAGACCTGGCCAGCAGGTTGGTTTTACCGCATAGATGACATCATCTTTTTCGCCGAGATAGAAGGGGAGTAAAGTGTCTTCTGCATGAATATGGAGATCGGGCACCCATCCGTGATACATCGATGCGGTTCCCTGAGGGTCATTGCCTTCCACAAGCAAAACACGCAGACCTTTCAGGGCAAGATCCTGGGCCAGATGGACAGAGACAGATGTCTTGTAGACACCACCTTTATGGGCGGCAACACCAATAACTGGCGGGAATGCATCTTCAGATCGGCGTAAACGAGTGCCGAAGACGTCCCGCATATGATTAATCTGTTCAATGGTATAACCAACACGTTGTTCTACTCTGCCACGGGTTTCCAGGTCCGGATGCGGCAGTCGGCCTGCCTTTTCCGCGTCTCTGATAGCCTGAGATGAAACCCCGATCAAATCAGCGGCTTCGCCTATTCTCCAGCGGCGGGTTATCTTTCGCGCCTCCGGACTGTCATCGTTAAACTGAGCAACTGCAATTGCCTTTGTCATTTCATGGCCAGCGGTAATGCACTGGTTAAGCGTATCCATCAGTCCCATACTGAACATCCTTTAATCAACACTTTGCAATATTCTATTCAATCTTGATAATAAATGCAAAGCAGCAATAAAATAGCAAACCTGTCAAATTTTTGCAAAGCGCCATAAAATTTGCAAAGTTGCTCACGTTATAATCGCATAATCATACACTTTTCATGGTTATATGAGAATCTGACAAAAAGCGAGCATACCTCAGTAAAGAAAAAACACTGACGCTCGCCGCAGTAAGCTCCCGAACAAAGTGAGGGGCGTCGAGGAAGCGTAATATCTGATGACATGCAGAAAACAGCTTACGCACGGATTATCTTAATGATGGTTGGTGGTTTGATTGTGTTGATGTTGACTGGGGCATGCGAAAAATTGACTATAGTATGTAGTTTCTGTGCGATGGATGAAATTCCGGGGATGAATGATAAATGCATACCGCAGTCAATATTGAATACCGGTCCCGTTTCCATACTCTGATCTTAACGCTGATTGCCTGCATGCTGTAAGTTCTGAAGGGTGCTCTGCAAACCAGATTATTCGTTGGGCAGTCATGTCGGGACTTAAGGACGAAAGGAGTTTTCCACAGTCTCGATCCCATAAAGTGATCCCTTGAGAGATCACACAGAGATCAAAAGAGATCCCCGGATCGTCTGAGGACTCGCCAGCTGTGACCTGAGAGGTGATCGGTCTTTTCTGTAGCATGTAAAATATTGACTATAGCGTGTATATTCTAATACTGTGATATGCAAAGACATTTACTGCGATATGTATTCCTGTTGACTGAGGTATGCATTCACCTGTTCCCGTGTGGATAACTACTGGAAGAAAAAATGGCGAGTGAAAATAATAAGTTACCTCTGAATCTGCAGGAAGTTGATAAATCAACCGGAGAAGTTGTCAACCTGGATGTCAACAGCACCAGTACCGTACAGCCTGTAGCCCTCATGCGTCTTGGTCTGTTCGTTCCTACGCTGAAATCGACAGGAAAGAGTAAGGCCAACCGTAAAAACGTCACAGACGCGACTGAGGAGCTCGTACAGCTCTCTATTGCCAAGAGTGAAGGGTATACGGATATCAAAATCACAGGATCACGCCTGGATATGGATACTGACTTCAAAGTCTGGCTGGGGATCATTCGATCCATGTCTGAGTATGGCGTAAAAAAAGACTCACTGGAACTTTCGTTCGTTGAGTTCGTCAAGATGTGCGGATTTGACTCCCGACGCTCTAATAAAAAAATGCGTGACCGCATCAGCAACTCGCTGTTCAAGCTCGCGTCGGTGACCCTGAAGTTTCAGAGCGAGACAAAAGGCTGGACGACGCACCTTGTGCAGTCCGCCTACTATGACATTAACGAAGATATCATTGAGATAAAGGCTGAACCCAAGCTCTTTGAGCTGTATCACATGGACAGAAGGGTGCTACTGCGTCTGAAGGCCATTGATGCCCTCCAGAGAAAAGAATCCGCTCAGGCGCTTTATACATACATTGAGAGCCTGCCGCAGAACCCGGTCCCTATCTCCATGAAGCGTATGCGGGACAGGCTGAACCTGACATCAAACGTCTACACGCAGAACCATACTGTCCGTAAAGCGATGGAACAACTCAAGGATATCGGGTATCTGGATTACACGGAATTCAAACGCGGACGTTCAACTTATTTCAGCGTTCATTACCGTAATCCGAAGCTAATCAGCAGCTCTGGCAAGGCGGTTCCCAGGGATGAGGATGAGAAAAAACCTGAACAGAACTACGACGAAGTCATTAAGGCCCTGAAAGCGGCCGGGATCGATCCACAAAAGCTGGCCGAAGCCCTCACAAACATGAAACCAGAAAATTGACTGCGGTATGTAAAAGTTGATTGTGGTGTGAAGCTTCCCGTCTCTTGACTGTGATATGCATCACGCATACCGCAGTCAATATTATCTGATTATTTGCCCGACATTCCCCTCACAGAGCATTGACTGTGTCATGCACCGAACCCGATTTTCATATGAAAAATTGACTGCGGCATGCACATCACTCCGTTGAATACCGCTGTTCTTGACTGAAGTATGTAGCAATGCATACCTCAGTCAATGCTATTCGCGTGAGTAATCACCGGAAGAATGTAGCGACAAGGGCAGGGGAGGAGACCTTACTGGTGAATTTACGTTGCCGGCGGCAGGGAACGCAGGACTGCCGCTGCATCCCGCCCATCACCGGTAAACGGAACCGCCAGGGTGGCCGCCAGCTCCAGCGCAAACACCCGGGTATACACTTCCATCGAGCGTGGATCCTTGTGGCCGGCCAGAGCCTGAATAACTTTCTTCGGCTGCCTGTGGTAAAGCATGTGCATGATGTAGCTGTGTCGAAACGTATGCGGTGTCACCGGAATCGAAAAATGCACCCCGTCAGCTTCGGCCCGTTTCACCGCCTGCTTCAGCCAGTTACGCATGGTTTCATCGGTGACGGCCCACAGTGGTTCGCGCCGGCGGGGACGGGTGGTCACCATCCAGCTTTCCATTTGACGCACAAAATTCCCGTCCGTCAGCGGAACCAGCCGCACTTCATCCTTGGGCGGGCGCCCGCGGCGCGCGCGGACTTTTTCTGACAACACCCGCACAAACGGTCGCAGCCCGTCGAAGTCAAATGACTCCGGGGTGAGCATCCTGGCCTCGCCGATCCGGATGCCGGTATTCCACATGGTTGCAAACAGCATATGGTGGCGCTGATCGGGCATATAGAAGAGGAGGGCGCTCACTTCGGGAGCCAGCAGGTACGCCGGCGTGGCGCCGGTGGAGGTGGCCATCCGCCGGAGTGCGACCGCGGTCGCAAAGTCGACCCCCGGGGCGATCGGCAGCAGGGAGACGCGTTCTGGTGAATTCTGCAGGGGAATGATGTTGTTCATCGACTATTTTTCACGTAGCGCACGCACTGGTTATGAATACAGCTATTCTGGCCTGAATGGCCCGATCCTGCCATCACAATAAATCGCAGCATGCGGATCCTTTTATTGTCTTATCCATCATTATTGCGGGTAAAACCAAATACGTAAAGGATCCTTTCTGGTGTCAGATCCGGCACAAAGCCAGGTGTGACAAGGGTTGCAGGCCATACAGGGCTTTTTGGGAGAAATGGGGTAATGCCAGGACTAACGGAAAGGAACAGAAAGAGATACTGATCGGAAGAGAAAAGGTACTCTACAAGAAATCCAGATCAGGTACACCCGTTAATCCGGGTGGCTCTCTGGTAGCGCAATATCGTTGTCTTTGGGTACCAGTAGAAAATTAAACCGGCATCCTAATACCAGCTAAATAAATGCAAACTCATGCAATAAAGAACAGCCGGTAACGACTGTTCTTTATAAATAAGCTATAGTGTTATATCTTTCTGGATAGCTGGGGTTAATGCTCCTCCTTTAGCCACCTGATCATCACCACCCAATGCATGATAATTTTTAAGAACAATTGTAAGGCTTTCACTGAAGATTTCATAAGGGATTGCAATTTGTGATACGGATGCAAGTTTATTCAAGATATCTGTCTTTGTTTTTAAATATATAATAGCTGCTACCATTGCAACATAATATTTAATGTTGGTAATCATTTTTGCATCCGTTACATCTGGTCCGGCATCGTTTTTAAGGTATGTTTCAGTTGCTTTTATTATTAATATAACTTTCAGATAGGTGTCAATATTAATGTCTAAGCTAAATATTTTCTTATATTCATTATCAGCATTAATTAATGTTGACGGTCTTGCTCGTGCACTATCTGGTCTAAATAATACAATGGTCATCATTGCTTGTGCTAAATAAGCAATGCTAATAATTTTAGATGCTGGCTTACCAAGATTCTTATAATAATTCTTTTTCCTATCGTAATAAAAATCATTCGCCTTGAGGTAGTCCTCAATATTCCTATGTATTTCGTCTGAACTCCTTAATGAAGCTGGGAGAATAGCTGTTTGACTATTCGTTGCACGTATTATTCTATCCCGTGCCTCTTCGTTTTCTTCACATATTATCCTTAACAAAATTGAACGTTTATCATCACTTGTTGAATCTTGAGTTGAAAAATGTCTGTATACTTCATGAGATGTTTGAAGTCCATTAACTATTTGTGGGTCTTCAATTGTTAGTTGTTTACCCGCACTAACTGCTTTTGGCGTGATTATAGTTACCCCATTGTTAAGGTACCAAAAATCGTCAGAATTTAAATTTTGAAGAGTTAATCGAATCCCGGTATTTACCGTAACACTACCTTGATAATCTCTGACATTAGATTCAAATATACTTCTAGCCAAAGCACCATTATCACAAATAAATTCATAATATTTTGGTAATGACACAAGACAAATATAACTTCCAGCCGATGTACTGATAGGTTGCTCTGAAATCTCCAGTGTTCTTGAACTGGCTGGAATATTACGGCTCATTTCAAGTAAAGTCGTGGCGCCAATAAATTGAAAGTCAAATGTGGCACCACTAAATAGTTTATGGACGTCGTCACGCAACTTGTTTGCCTTATCAAGGACATTATGATGAATCTCATTATCCATACCTTGCGTGGCATAGAAAAATTTAATGATAAATGATGGGAATGTTTTTGCAAGTTTTGCATATACATCTCTAAATATAGTTATCCTTTCGATTAATAATGGATTATATCTTTTTTTGAATTTTGATATGTCATTAGAAAGATCAAATAAATCCTGTACAGTTTCGCGAAATTTTATTATAGCATCTTCTTTAAACGTAGGAGATGTTTTTGATTGAATTACAACTAACTCGATATGATTCTTTCTTATTTGTGTATTCAATTCTGTATCTTCTTTTTGCAATTCTCCATTGACAAATGTAAAGATTGAATCAAACCCACCATCACCACCATTTCCAACGATACTATACATAATATCATCATAAGTGATGTCGTAATCTTTTAAAATCTCCGAAGCCGAATATATCTCAAAATGTTCGGCTTCATTTATTTCAATATCAAACTCACTTTTCTTATCTTTGAGAATATGCTCAAGAATAATTTGATCATTTGTCTTTTTTTGCATTGCTGTATAAGTCCTTATAAATCATCAAACCTAAATCATGAAGGATTTACTGCATCCCGAATTTTATTTAAACCACAAAAATAACATTAACATGTTCGACTTTGCAGTTTTACCTTACAAATTATGACTTTTTGTAACAACCCTTACTAACAGCGCTAAATATTAATATAATTTTCATTTCTTGGGTAGTAACTAATCATTGTTAACTTGATAAATAGTGAGCAGATATTCCCAGCAATATAATAATTAGCGTCTATCTAGCCGTTATCCATAAAGCTCATTTGAACACCTCGCTGGCAAAGATCTGACTCTACCGGAAACCGGATCCAGGCTGGAGAGAAGTATTATTGAGATCGAGGCCGTCAAAGTGGTGTAAATTCAGTTGTGGCCTTCCGGTCCGGTAATGTGCCTGTTATGCGCTGAGTGGCAGCGCTTCAAGCACTTCATTCTCTGCAGGCTGGTCTATCTCTGCCATGCTGTGCTGCGGCAGGTAGCGGTTCTGCAACAGCCATTCTTCGTTCCGCTCCGTCAGTACCGCACCATGCAGTCGCATAATGCTCTCTTCGTTGGGGAAGATGCCCACCACGTCTGGACGCCGTTTCACCTCTCTGTTAAGGCGCTTCAGCGTGTTCATTGAGTGGATTTTCACCCGGCGCGCTTTCGAGAAGCCGAAGTACGCCAGCACGTCCGCCTCTGTTTCATCCATCATTTACGTGACCGCCGGTTGCGCTTATCCAACTGGGCTGCAACCTCGCGCAAGGTGGCATGGGCGCTTTTCTCTTCGGTCTGCACGAACACCTGTTGCAGTGCCGCACGGACCACCTACTGGTTTGCCCTGCTGGCGCGGCTCAGCACGTTACGCATGAAGTGGACCCGGCAGCGCTGCCAGTTGGCCGAGAACACCTGCTGTATCGCCGCCTTCAGACCGCTGTGCGAGTCGGAGATACGGCAACAGTGTGATGAGTATCTTTACCTAATTCGGTCATTCTGTCTCCCTGGTTATACGGGTTAACCAGATAACCACGGGGAGCAGGTACCGACATCCACGTTATAGACGGTCCCGACATAAAGTACCTGACCTAGCCCCTATTAGCGGTTACCAGCGCCCCACCAGACTCGGTGACATCACCACCCGGTTAATGGACGACTGGGGGCGGTAATCATGCCGGGCCTGGCTCGCTCCCCTCCATTATAAGGGGTACGAATAAAGTAACGGGGGCTATCCCGGGCGCGTCAGCAAGTCACAATTTGGGATACCTGAATGCCTGAAATTAAATGTTTCCTTTCAGCATGGCCACCGCATCGGGCCCGGGCATCTGAAACTGCACCCTGTGCCTTGCAGCGACATCGAGCGCAAACACTTTCGTATACACCTCCGTCGAACTTACCGACTTGTGGCCCATCAGACTCTGCAATACCTTCAGCGGGATCCCGGCATACAGCATGTGCATCGCATAACTGTGTCTGAACGTGTGCGGTGTGACCGGCACAGAGAATGATACCCCGTCAGCGGCTGCAGTCTCCACAGCTTCATTCAGCCACGTCCGGACCGTCCGATCGGTGATCTCCCAGATGCGGGCCTTCTCCGTTCTGCCGGTGCGTTTGTTGCGTCGCTCGAGCGGAATTTTCAGCGTGGCCACCATCATCTGCAGCTGGCTGACGTACTGGTGATCGGAGAGAGGAACTAAACGGTGAGCCTGACTACCGGCCGGGGCCCGGCCTGCTGTTCTGGCCGCTTTCTCTGTGCGTTGTTTGAGGGTGGCCAGCTGCACGAACGGATACGGTGGCGCCAGAGAAAAATCACCCCGGGTCAGCGCCAGGACTTCGTTAATCCGGGCGCCGGTATTCCACAGGGTGGCCAGCAACATCTTGCGGTGAAGATCAGGCACATAGTGGAGCAGGGCACTCACTTCCGGCGCCAGCAGGTATTTCGGCAGCTCATCCTGGACAAGCGCCATCTGTCGCAGGGCCAGTGCCGCCGGATAGTCGACAGCGATCGGCAGCTGCGATGGCATCACACCAGAGTGTACGCCGGGAATGGCCGGAACAGGTACCGTCATGGCGCGTTCTCTGTCCCCGTAAGGCGTTCAAGCCAGGCAACAGCGGCCACGGCGTAGTTTTCGCCGGCGTCGACGTGGATCTGCCCCTGCTGTTCCAGCTGCCGACCCGTATCAGCCAATCGGTTTTGCAGGGCCAGCAGGCTGTCGGTCATCGAGGCGTACAGGCAGGCCTGATGGATCTGGCGGGTGAAGTCATCAAAGGGCACGGCAACCAGCGCTTTGTCAGGCGTGGGGCGCTGAATACCGTCTTTTTCTGACTGCAGCTGCAGACAGCGTGTCAGCAGTTCAATGGTCTGGTGTGAAACAGAATTGTTGTTATCACTCATATACATATACCTTTATCATTGTAATGGATCGTACGATTTCCGGCCTGACAGGAAACGTGCCGAACAGAATGATCACCGGCAACTGCGCCGCGGCAGAAATTGTGGCGCACTGACCCGAAAAAAGCCGGTATCATGGTATATCACCTTCTCATCAGCGACCTGCGCGGCCTGCGGGCCATTTATCATTCGGTTTTTCTCTTTTCCTGACAGCACTGAATTCCGGAGCTAGGCGAGTGCCGCAGGATAGTAGTCGATTGTCAAATGAAGCCGTGCTTGAGGGTTATGAGATGTATTAGGAGTAAGATTTGTCATAACAACCTATCATTATCCTTGTAATCAGATCCATTTGGCATTTCCTTGGCTCTCCTCTTTTGCAGGACAATTTTGCGCCAATATAATTTGCGCCTACTTCTAAGTCTGCCAAACACTTCCTGCTTACCTCTCAGATGGACAGAATCCGGCAATCCAACTTCTCTGCGTAGTTTGGCGGCCAGAATAAAAGCGAATATGCCCATTTTCAAACAATCAATGGAGAGAGGCACGGATACTATTGGATTTTCATTAACTATCTTCCGTTCTATGCGTAACAACAGATCCGCTTGATATGTTTCAAGTAAGCGGAGCCGGAATATTAGATGTGCTGGCAGGGTCCTCCAGTCGCTGTTAACTACTGAAAGATTCAGAACAGGTGTTTTGTTTTTTTCATGTAATTCATGGATAAGGAAATATTCCAGAGCCACCCAGGCCACAGCATAGCGTTCAAGCAAGAACACCAGTTCAGTAGCGATATAACGACGTTCAGCTGCTGCCTTATCAGCTGCCGCACGTTCTTCCCGCCTGCGTGTGAAACGATGTGTAAGACACACACCACCAAGTGCAGCGCCTGCAGATGAAACCGCCGTGATGATCTGCGGCCACAGGCTGGCGCTGTCCTTCACCACCTTCACGCCTTCAGTCGCAATAAACCAGTCCGCCATGTTTGTTCCTTAATAGAAAAATCCCGCCATCCATTAGGCGACGCTCCTGAGCCAACGATAAAAGATAACCTGTACACTCGAATAATTATCAAAAGTCATACATAGCGATAAAAAAGCTGAAATCTCCAATAGGATGTACATCTATGTCATTGGCATTGTTCGGAAGCGGATAGAACCACATTTTTGGATCAGTTGTATCATCCCAGCCACCGCTTCGCGTGTTGTACTCTTTACGCGCTAACTCATGTCCGTTGTAATTAAGGATATAAAGAACAACTCCATTATTGTTGGTCGATTGGTAAATCCATATTGTTGCTACGTTTGAATTAGACAATTTCTGTTGTAGCTGGACATCTGTCATTATATTCAATCCTTCCCATGAAAATAATCACCACCCGTAATCATTCACCCGCCGATAACCCACCTGACTGTCACACTGATGGATTTTCCCCTGTCGTCATCATTTTCAGGCTGATAATAAGCAGCCATATAGCCACGCCGTTAAATTACTGGATGGCGATTTCGCGGTGATCCGACTTTTCTTTAATTCAGAAGTTTCCGGAAGTGTACCACGGTCAGGAAGTAAGTGAAGCACTGTTTTCTGCTGCTGCGCCCCGGGTCACGGGGCAGGGGAGAAACACAACATCTGGTAGCTGCATCAGCTGACAGGCCTACCACATCTTGTGTCAGGGGGCCGCAGCGCGCCGGGGGAAGGAAAGCAGATCCGGAACTGCCTTTTTTCGGATCCCGGATGACAAAACGCATGATATTTCCTGTAAATGCAATTATTCATAACATTTATATTCATATATGTTAAAAGTGCGAAATTAGCATCAGTTGTTGGTTATTATTAAGATTTCAGCAACAAACCGTATCCCACCCGCTTCGTTAAAAAAACCGAAGGTCATCAGAAGCGCTCACTGATCGTTCCGGGCTGAGACGGTGGCAGCGTCACGGGTAATGTCTCTATTTTATTGGTCGTGAGGAAGGCCGGATAATGGCCAAACTAAGAAGCCATAGCATTGGGGGCAGCCTGCTGATCTGGTATGATCGAGCAGAGGCTCATCTCAATGAGCAATCCCCGCAACAAATTTTTTCGGGGTGCAACAGACCCTTTAGTGTCCAGGCCTGAAAAAAAAGAAAGCACGGTCTCTGAGAGACTACGGTCCTTACGCAACCATACCGGTTAGCGAGCTTTATATTTTCATTATGACTATCTGTATAACAGGGGAATGAATGTGATTAAAAAAATATGCGAAGTGATTGATGGAGAGTATGTCTGTGACATTGATATCAGTGTGGAAGAATGGAAAACTTTATTAACAAATGATAAAGTTTTTGACACAAAAAGTATTGCAGCGTTAAAAAAATGGTTTATTGAGCCAAATCATTCCTGCACATGCTTCGATATTGGTAAGAAGTACGACCTGCACAGCATGAGTGCTAATGGAGTCATAAACGGACTGGGTGGCAGAGTTCAAAAAGAACTTGGTAGATTCGAGGTTAAAGGTGTCGGAAATATCGCATCCGGTACAAAATTCATTACCGTAATGAAGAGTAAAGAAATCGGCGGAAAACCCAAAAGAAACTTATGGACAATTCGTGAGGAACTTGTTCAGGCAATTAACGAACTGGATTTTTTTGGTACAACAGAAATGGCCAGCAGTGAGTATTACTCTGACGATGAGTTGATCAATGCCATAGAGAAAAGTAATATCTTTGACAACGTTCAGACGTTTGAATATACAGGGGAAGCCAAACCAAAGAAAAATGCAATAGAAGTAAAAAATGGCCTCTCGTATCCCAGGAGTAAAGGCGTATCCCAAAATGCGCTGAATAAAGCAGGTTACAGATGTGAAGTCGATAGTGACCACCCAACATTCAGAAGGCGAAATTCATCCTTAAATTACACAGAACCTCATCACATTGTACCTATGTCCAGGCAAGATGCTTTTGACACATCTCTTGATGTTGAAGAAAATATCATATCTCTGTGTTGCAATTGCCATAAACAAATTCACCTTGGTCAGGGTTATGAAGATATGCTGAAAGAAATATACACTGCGCGAAAAAGGTTATTAAAAAAAGTTGGTATTGATATATCACTGGAAAACTTGATTCTTTATTACAAAATGGAAAGTAAGTGAGATTCAAACGAGAGTGATACCTTCGTTTTATTGGTCGGGATGAACAGCAGATGATGTTTCCGGCAAGTATCGGGTCCAGAAACTTTCTGTTAAAAAAGAGGTAAAAGTAGTCTTGAGCCCTGACTGCGAATTGCCATTGCGCATGACCAGAGAACAGGACGAACCCCTGCCAAACCCAGGCATGAGAAACACCTTTAAAACATAGACTTAATTAAAATCAGCAATTCCCATCGAAATAATAAGCAAGCAGAATTGGCTCAGGTGAATTTCACTCGGTGCAGTGCATGCGTTGGGGGGGGTAAAAGGAAAAACCCGAAATGAATCGGGTTTTGATTAATTAACGATTAACAGGTTCCCGTGCCCGGGAACACTCTGACTGTACGCGCAATATATTATTTCCGCAATCATTATTTTTGATTACCAAGCCATGTATTCATCTGCTCAATTTCACCTTTTTGAGCTTTAATGATGTCCTGCGCGAGCTTTCTCATTTCCGGATCTTTTCCGTATTTTAGCTCGGTCTCAGCCATTGCTATTGCCCCTTCATGGTGTGCTACCATGCCTTTCGCAAAAGCCTTGTCGGGATCGGACTCTTTTACAGCGGCCATCATTTTGTCATGCATACCTTTCATGCCGGACATATATTCCTGTGACGATGCCGATGAGGATATATCTGACATTTTCATTTCTGAATGTTCTGCGGAAATCGCTGGCAGGGATAACATCAGTATAACAAAAAGCGAATTTGTGATTTTCATATAATAAACCCTTTCAGATGGTTACCGGATAAGTTTAGCTGAGTCAGACAAAAAAGCCCCCTGAAGGGGGCAAAAAATAACAACATATCCGTATAAGGGACAATCTATCAAGGAAAGGGTAACCGCACGGAAACTTCAGTTGTCATCAGCCCGCATTGATCATGCGGCGGTGTGCATCAGCCATAGCCTGATGGGGGCCAGACTGACCGTTATTCGTAAATTCATGGGCAACAGCTGCTCTTTCATGTTCATTCATCGCCGCAAACGAAGTCGCCGGACGGGAAGCGTTAACGGTGCCAGTTCCCATCATCTTCTGATGACTTTCCGCCATTTTTTTATGTGCATCTGCTGAACCATTGTTCATGGTTTCATGAACAATAATAGCCTGTTCATGCTGATCCATACCGGCCATCCGTGGAGCTGCCCCCTGGATGGCGGCTGGAGTTGAAGAAGACTGCATCTGATGGGCCGGAGCCTGAGCATTATTGACACGCTCATGGATATTTACAGTTTCAGTGGCCCAGGCCGTAGAAATTAAGCTCAAACCTAACACTGATGCTAAGACGATATTTTTCATGGTAACTCTCCATTTCTGAATTAGTGATGTCCGTGAATTTCGATCTGTGTCCTCAGTAGTACAACTGACAACTCTACAGACCTTATTCCGCCGGGATGAGGCTTTAATACAACTCCTGGCTTGTGCTGATGCCGTGTATGGATGAAGTAATAATGCCTTCCTGATAAGTTGCACTAATTATATCGAATGGCTTCTGTTTGCTGCATGACAGGCTAATGACATCTTTGTCATTTAAATCTTTATTCTCAGTACTGGGTTTCCGGAATCATTTTCTCCAGTCTGGGCACGGATAGGATAAAACGAGTTGAACGTACGTCCGATTCCACCTGCACTCTTCCGTGATGTGCTTCCACGATGGACTTCACAATCGCAAGGCCGATGCCGCTGCCTTCTCCTTTTCGTTGTCTGGACGGATCTACCCGATAAAAACGGTCAAACAGCCTTGATAAATGCTCTTCAGGGATTGGTTTCCCCGGATTTTCAATCACAAGGTCAAAAAAGCTCTCCTGCTCTCTTATTGAGACGGTGATTGCCTGTCCCTCCGGGGTATAACGCAGGGCATTGGATAACAGATTATTGATCGCCCTTCTGAACATTTGTGGATCTCCCTCAACCAGGCAGGGCATCCCGTTAAATTTGAGCGTGATATTGCGTTCTTCGGCCCAGGCTTCGAAAAACTCGAAGACTTTCATGACTTCCGCTCTGAGGTCAAACATGACCCTGTCAGGTATCAGCTGATTATTATCTGCCTGTGCCAGGAACAGCATATCGCTGACCATTTTGGTCATCCGGTTATACTCTTCAAGACTGGAATAGAGGACATCCTCAAGTTCCCTCTGTGTTCGATCCTGACTCAGTGCGATTTCAGTCTGCGTCACCAGATTGGTGATGGGCGTTCTGATCTCATGCGCGATATCGGCAGAGAAATTGGCCTGGCGGGTAAAGACATCCTCAATCTTTCCAATCATATGATTGAACGAGATAACCAGTTGCTCCAGCTCAATGGGAACGCGTGTCGGTTCCAGTCGCGCATCAAGATTCTCGGAGGTGATGTTTTTAATGGCATTGCTGACATTACGAAGGGGCAGGTGCCCCTGACGGACAGCGATTCGAATGATCAGAACAATCAACAGGCTTATCACGACGGCAATCGCAATCAGGTTCTTTTTCAGCGCATCGAGGTAATGGAGATGGAAATTAATGGATAGGCCAGTCAGCATGACATAGTTCTGCTGTTTGCCCTGAAATATCGCCTGACCAGAGGAGGCGATAATCCTGTATGTTTCCATCTTCATTTCGGACCCGGTATCCATCGGTCCCGCAGGATCCTCCACCGTCCAGAGAAAGACATCCCGTGCGCGGCTGTGCTCGCTAAAATCTGCTGAATTCACTGCCGGGCGTAGTGCCGCCCCCTGAGTTGAGCTAAAGAGCACTTCACCCCTGGGATTGAGGAGCAAAAGGGCAACGTTGCGGTAGCTGGCAATTGATTCCTTTATTTTGCTTATTTTTTTATCATCCGGATCCACCGGGGACTGCAGTATACGGTTCAGTGTGGTGCTGATTTGTTGAAGATCGCTGACATCCTGCTCGGCAAAATGATTTTCAACAGAATGCAGCATAAACCAGGTGAAGGCGATAAAAGCCAGTATCGTGGACAGGCTGATAAAAAAGGTCAGCCGCAGAGCGAGTGAGAAAGGGCGTCTGGAAGGTTTGCTATGCATCCGGGACCTCCAGCATGTAGCCCACGCCCCGGACTGTCTGGATCAGCTTTGTCTCGTAATCGTTGTCTATTTTAGCGCGGAGTCGCTTTACTGCGACATCGATCGCATTAGTGTCGCTGTCAAAATTCATGTCCCAGACCTGAGAGGCAATCAGGGAGCGGGGAAGAACCTCTCCCTGATGGCGAATGAAGAATTCCAGCAGGCTGAACTCTTTACTGGTGAGCACAATGCGGTTTCCGGCGCGACTGACTTTTCTGGATACGAGATCAATCGAGAGGTCAGCCACCTTAAACTGGCTTTCCGTGATCATCGTGTTTCCCCGCCTCAGAAGGGTTCTCACCCGGGCGAGCAGTTCGGCAAACGCAAAGGGTTTAACCAGATAATCGTCCGCACCCAGTTCCAGTCCTTTGACCCTATGTTCGATCGTGCCGAGGGCTGTCAGCAGTAAGACCGGCATACCCTTTCCGGCAGTGCGCAGCATGCGGATGATATCCCAGCCGTTCACATCAGGTAGCATGATATCCAGAATGACTAAATCATACTCGGCTGTCATGGCGAGATGATATCCGGTAAGACCATTATCAGCGTGATCCACTACGAACCCTGCCTCTGTAAGCCCTTTGCTGAGATATTCACCTGTTTTAATTTCGTCTTCGACGATCAATATTTTCATCTTGCTCCCCGGCTGGCTGCTAATGTCATTCTATTGCGCCCACGATCGTTATCAACGGATTACAGCAAAAATGACAACATTGTCATTATCCTGTCACTCGGCAAACAGAGAGCGTTAGGTAAAGTACCCCTATCAATACTCTGGACTTCATTTGAACCATTTACCAGGTCTGCCTGGACGAGAAGCGTTATGTTCAAATTAAAATTACTCAGCATTAGCACGATATTCATCCTGGCAGGCTGCGTGTCGCTTGCGCCTGAATATCAGCGGCCCGCAGCACCGGTACCCCAGCAGTTTTCACTGTCCCATAACAGCCTGACGCCAGCGGTAAATGGCTATCAGGATACGGGCTGGCGTAACTTTTTTGTCGATCCCCAGGTTACCCGGTTGATCGGTGAAGCTCTGACTAATAACCGTGATTTGAGAATGGCTGCCCTGAAGGTTGAAGAGGCCCGAGCCCAGTTCAACGTCACGGATGCAGATCGTTATCCCCAGCTGAATGCCTCATCCGGGATAACATACAGCGGTGGTCTGAAAGGTGACAAGCCGACCACACAGGAGTACGACGCGAGACTGGAGCTCAGCTATGAGCTCGATTTTTTCGGCAAACTTAAGAACATGAGTGATGCTGACCGCCAGAACTACTTTGCCAGCGAAGAAGCCCGTCGGGCCGTACACATCCTGCTGGTCTCCAACGTTTCACAGAGCTATTTCAGCCAGCAACTGGCGTACGAACAACTCCGTATTGCGCGGGAAACGCTGAAAAATTATGAACAGTCCTATGCTTTCGTTGAGCAACAGCTCGTGACCGGGAGTACGAACGTTCTGGCACTTGAACAGGCGAGAGGACAAATCGAAAGTACCCGCGCCGAAATAGCCAAACGAGAAGGCGATCTGGCTCAGGCAAACAATGCCCTGCAACTGGTGCTGGGAACGTACCGCGCACTTCCGTCAGAAAAAGGGATGAAAGGCGGGGAGATCGCACCAGTAAAATTGCCACCAAATCTATCTTCACAAATTTTGCTGCAGCGACCGGATATTATGGAAGCGGAATATCAGCTGAAAGCGGCTGATGCCAATATTGGCGCAGCGCGAGCGGCCTTTTTCCCCTCCATTACCCTGACCAGTGGTCTTTCCGCAAGCAGTACGGAGCTGTCAAGCCTGTTTACGTCAGGAAGTGGAATGTGGAATTTTATCCCTAAAATTGAAATTCCTATTTTTAATGCTGGCAGGAATAAAGCCAATCTGAAGCTGGCTGAAATTCGCCAGCAACAATCGGTGGTTAATTACGAACAAAAAATTCAGTCAGCCTTTAAGGATGTTTCCGACACGCTTGCGCTGCGCGACAGCCTTAGCCAGCAACTTGAGTCACAGCAGCGTTATCTTGATTCACTTCAGATAACTCTCCAGCGTGCCAGAGGATTATATGCAAGTGGTGCTGTCAGTTACATCGAAGTGCTGGATGCAGAACGTTCCCTCTTCGCTACGCAGCAAACCATTCTCGATCTTACCTATTCCCGACAGGTTAACGAAATTAATCTGTTTACCGCGCTGGGTGGCGGTTGGGTAGAGTAAATTTATTTAATTAATCAGGAAATTAAAAATGCGTAATTCACTTAAAGCCGTTTTATTTGGTGCCTTCTCTGTCATGTTTTCTGCCGGTCTTCATGCTGAAACACATCAGCATGGCGATATGAATGCTGCCAGTGATGCTTCGGTACAGCAGGTTATCAAGGGCACCGGTGTCGTTAAAGACATTGATATGAATAGTAAAAAGATTACCATTTCGCACGAAGCAATCCCTGCTGTGGGCTGGCCTGCAATGACCATGCGCTTCACTTTTGTTAATGCAGACGACGCTATCAATGCCCTGAAAACCGGCAACCATGTCGATTTCTCGTTTATTCAGCAGGGCAATATCTCCTTACTCAAAAGCATTAACGTTACGCAATCCTGATTATCAGTCCGGAGCGAATACATCCAGTGCGCCTGAACATTCATTAAGGGATTACTGTGAATGAATGATCGGGCGCATATGCCAGGTGTTTTGATTTTTCAGCGAGAAATTGTATGGCTTCTTTAAAGATAAAATATGCTGCAATAATTATCAGCAGCCTCATAGCAGGAGGGCTGATATCGGTTACTGCCTGGCAGTATGTAAACTCATCACAAAAAACAGTACAAACCGAACAAAAGGCACCGGAGCGAAAGGTACTTTTCTGGTATGACCCGATGAAACCGGATACCAAATTTGATAAACCCGGAAAATCTCCCTTTATGGATATGGACCTGGTGCCAAAATATGCTGATGAAAGCGGCGATAAAAGCAGTGGCGGGATCCGTATCGATCCAACGCAGGTTCAGAATCTGGGATTAAAAACGCAAAAAGTCACGCGAGGAATGCTGAATTATTCTCAGACAATCCCGGCTAATGTCAGTTACAACGAGTATCAGTTTGTCATTGTGCAGGCGCGCTCTGACGGTTTCGTCGAAAAAGTGTATCCCCTGACGATTGGCGATCATGTGAAGAAAGGCACTCCGCTTATCGATATCACCATTCCTGAATGGGTTGAGGCACAAAGTGAGTTCCTGCTGTTATCCGGTACAGGCGGTACGTCAACCCAGATAAAAGGGGTTCTGGAGCGACTTCGTCTGGCTGGTATGCCGGAAGAGGATATTCAAAGGCTGCGTTCAACCCGCACAATCCAGACCCGTTTTACCATTAAAGCACCTATTGATGGTGTCATTACTGCGTTTGACCTGCGCACCGGAATGAATATTTCGAAAGATAAAGTAGTGGCTCAGATTCAGGGGATGGACCCGGTCTGGATCAGCGCTGCAGTGCCAGAATCTATCGCATATCTGCTGAAAGATACGTCGCAGTTTGAAATTTCGGTACCGGCTTATCCGGATAAAACATTCCATGTCGAAAAATGGAACATTCTTCCCAGCGTGGATCAGACAACCCGTACGCTTCAGGTCCGTCTCCAGGTTTCTAATAAGGATGAGTTTCTCAAGCCGGGCATGAATGCCTATCTGAAACTGAATACCCAAAGCCAGGAGATGCTGCTGATACCAAGCCAGGCCGTTATCGATACCGGCAAAGAACAGCGCGTGATTACTGTTGATGATGAAGGCAAGTTTGTGCCGAAACAGATCCACGTTCTGCATGAATCACAGCAACAGTCCGGCATTGGCTCCGGCCTGAATGAAGGCGATACCGTGGTGGTCAGTGGCCTGTTCCTCATTGACTCCGAAGCCAATATTACGGGCGCGCTGGAACGTATGCGCCACCCTGAAAAAACAGAAAACAGTATGCCAGCAATGTCTGAGCAGCCTGTAAATATGCATTCAGGGCACTGAGGAGACGACGATGATTGAATGGATTATCCGGCGCTCTGTCGCCAACCGTTTCCTGGTCATGATGGGCGCACTGTTTCTCAGCATCTGGGGCACATGGACGATAATTAACACGCCGGTCGATGCGCTGCCTGACCTGTCAGATGTGCAGGTCATTATTAAAACCAGCTATCCCGGACAGGCCCCGCAGATTGTAGAAAACCAGGTCACCTATCCGCTTACCACCACCATGCTGTCCGTACCTGGCGCAAAAACCGTGCGTGGCTTTTCACAGTTCGGTGATTCGTATGTGTATGTCATTTTTGAAGACGGCACCGATCTGTACTGGGCCCGTTCGCGCGTGCTGGAATACCTGAATCAGGTTCAGGGCAAACTGCCTGCGGGTGTGAGCTCTGAAATCGGCCCGGACGCCACGGGAGTGGGCTGGATATTTGAATATGCCCTTGTCGATCGCAACGGAAAACACGACCTTTCAGAACTGCGCTCTCTGCAGGACTGGTTCCTGAAATTTGAGCTGAAAACCATCCCGAACGTGGCTGAGGTCGCTTCGGTTGGCGGCGTGGTGAAACAGTACCAGATTCAGGTCAATCCGGTAAAACTGTCCCAGTACGGTATCAGCCTGCCCGAAGTGAAACAGGCACTTGAATCGTCTAACCAGGAGGCCGGTGGCTCATCCGTTGAAATGGCCGAAGCGGAGTATATGGTCCGTGCCAGCGGTTATCTTCAGAGCATTGATGATTTTAATAACATCGTCCTGAAAACAGGTGAGAACGGCGTGCCGGTTTATCTGCGGGATGTTGCCCGCGTGCAGACCGGGCCCGAAATGAGGCGTGGTATTGCCGAGCTGAACGGCCAGGGAGAAGTCGCTGGCGGCGTGGTGATCCTGCGGTCGGGTAAAAATGCGCGCGACGTTATCACGGCAGTGAGGGATAAACTGGAGACGCTGAAGGCCAGCCTGCCGGAAGGCGTTGAAATCGTGACCACCTACGATCGCAGCCAGTTAATCGACCGGGCGATTGATAACCTCAGTTCCAAACTTCTGGAAGAGTTTATCGTGGTGGCCATCGTCTGTGCTCTGTTCCTGTGGCACGTACGTTCTGCCCTGGTGGCGATTATCTCTCTGCCGCTTGGCCTGTGTATCGCCTTTATCGTCATGCACTTCCAGGGACTGAACGCCAATATCATGTCGCTGGGAGGGATAGCGATTGCCGTCGGTGCGATGGTGGATGCCGCCATTGTGATGATTGAAAATGCGCACAAACGGCTTGAGGAGTGGGATCATCAGCATCCGGGTGAGCAGATTGACAACGCCACCCGCTGGAAGGTGATTACCGACGCCTCCGTGGAAGTGGGACCCGCGTTGTTCATTAGCCTGCTGATCATCACCCTGTCCTTTATTCCTATCTTTACCCTGGAAGGGCAGGAAGGTCGTCTGTTTGGCCCGCTGGCATTCACGAAAACGTACTCCATGGCGGGAGCGGCCGCACTGGCCATCATCGTCATTCCTATTCTGATGGGATTCTGGATCCGGGGGAAAATTCCTGCCGAGACAAGTAACCCCCTGAACCGGGTGCTGATCAAAGCGTATCATCCTTTGCTGCTGCGGGTCCTCCACTGGCCAAAAACAACCCTGCTGGTTGCGGCCTTGTCCATTTTCACGGTTATCTGGCCACTGAGTCAGGTGGGCGGTGAATTTCTGCCGAAGATTAACGAGGGCGATCTGCTGTATATGCCGTCGACCTTGCCTGGCGTCTCTCCGGCAGAAGCTGCAGCGCTCCTGCAGACAACAGACAAGTTAATCAAAAGCGTTCCTGAAGTGGCTTCTGTATTTGGCAAGACCGGTAAAGCAGAGACCGCAACGGATTCCGCGCCGCTCGAAATGGTGGAAACCACGATCCAGCTCAAACCTGAGGATCAGTGGCGTCCCGGCATGACAATTGACAAGATTATTGATGAACTCGACAGGACAGTCCGTTTACCGGGTCTGGCAAACCTCTGGGTGCCGCCTATCCGTAACCGTATTGATATGCTCTCAACCGGGATCAAAAGCCCGATAGGTATCAAAGTGTCCGGGACTGTTCTGTCCGATATCGACGCGACGGCGCAGAGTATCGAGGCGGTAGCCAAAACCGTGCCTGGCGTGGTGTCTGTCCTGGCTGAGCGACTTGAGGGCGGGCGCTACATCGATATCGATATCAACCGGGAGAAAGCCTCCCGCTACGGGATGACGGTAGGTGATGTCCAGCTGTTCGTCTCTTCAGCAATCGGAGGAGCTATGGTGGGTGAGACGGTTGAAGGGGTGGCCCGGTACCCTATTAACATTCGCTACCCGCAGGATTACCGGAACAGTCCGCAGGCGCTGAAACAGATGCCGATCCTGACCCCGATGAAGCAGCAGATCACGCTGGGCGATGTCGCGGATATTAACGTCGTTTCTGGACCAACCATGCTGAAAACCGAAAATGCCCGGCCAGCCAGCTGGATTTATGTTGATGCCCGCGGCAGGGACATGGTGTCGGTGGTTAACGACATTAAGACGGCCATCAGCGAGAAAGTGAAACTGAGACCGGGAACCAGTGTGGCATTCTCCGGACAGTTTGAACTGCTTGAGCATGCCAACAAGAAACTGAAGCTGATGGTGCCGATGACGGTGATGATCATTTTCATCCTGTTGTATCTGGCATTCCGCCGGGTTGACGAAGCCCTGCTGATCCTGATGAGCCTGCCGTTCGCCCTGGTTGGCGGAATATGGTTCCTGTACTGGCAGGGCTTCCATATGTCAGTGGCGACCGGAACCGGGTTTATCGCCCTGGCCGGGGTGGCAGCAGAGTTTGGCGTGGTCATGCTGATGTATCTGCGTCATGCCATTGAAGCGCACCCGGAATTGTCCCGTAAAGAGACGTTCACACCGGAAGGTCTTGATGAAGCCCTCTATCATGGTGCCGTACTGCGTGTCCGGCCGAAAGCCATGACCGTGGCGGTGATCATTGCGGGTCTGCTGCCAATACTCTGGGGAACCGGCGCAGGTTCAGAAGTCATGAGCCGTATTGCTGCGCCAATGATTGGTGGGATGATCACGGCTCCGCTGCTGTCCCTGTTCATTATTCCTGCCGCCTACAAATTAATCTGGCTGCGCAGACATAAAAAAAGCGTGTCATAACCCTGAAAGGGCGCCCCCAGTGGGCGTCCTTCTGCACTGATTCACCCTGACGTCAGGGTTTATATCGATAATATACAGAGGTGAGTATGAAAAAAGTGGTTCTAATGGCCCTGGCTCTCGGCCTGTCACTGCCTGCAATGGCGAGTGAAAAAGTCATTGATATGTACAAATCTGAAAACTGTGGCTGTTGTTCCCTGTGGGGCAAAGCGATGGAAAAAGACGGGTTCGAAGTGCGAACTCACGTCATGAATGATCAGGCGCTGTCAGCCCTGAAAGAAAAGCATGCTGTTCCTGCTGGACTACGAAGTTGTCATACCGCGGTTGTAGGTAATTTGATCATTGAAGGCCATGTGCCTGCGGCAACGATACATAAGGCCATGCAGTCTGGTTCGGGTATATACGGTCTCGCCACCCCCGGTATGCCAGCAGGAAGTCCGGGAATGGAGATGGGGGCCCGAAAAGAGGCTTACGATGTTATCGCATTCTCACCGGAGGGCAGTAAAAAAGTCTTCCAGCGAATCGAATAGTCAGCGGAACGGCTGATAACGGGACGCCGGCAGCAGGCACTCTTATGCCGGCGGCATTCGTGGTAATCGCATCCATGACATATCCTGAAGACAGAAAATGCTTCAGATATGCATAAGGAGAGTTACTGTGAAAAATGACAATGCAGTGGAACATAACAACCAGACTGCTTCTGAGCAGACATCATCCCCGGACGAGAGTCACGCATTGCATAAGGTGAGAGATCCCGTGTGCGGGATGGTCATCCTGCCTGACAAGGCGCACAGCAGCATTCGATACCAGGACCATCAGCTTTATTTCTGCTCCGCCAGCTGTGAGAGCAAATTTAAAGCCCATCCCGATCATTATTTTACCGAAGATGCCAGTGAACATCACCATCACCACGACCACCATGAAGTCAGCCCTGATAAGATAAAACAGTCTCACCGCCAGGCGGAGAAAGAGATTTCTGAAGGTGTGTGGACATGTCCGATGCATCCGGAGATACGCCGCAGTGGTCCCGGAAGCTGTCCTGTCTGTGGAATGGCACTGGAGCCGCTCGTAGCTACGGCATCCACGGGGACGAGTGATGAACTTCGCGACATGACAAGACGCTTCTGGCTGGGGTTGTTGCTGGCGTTTCCGGTTCTGATACTCGAAATGGGTTCTCATCTGTTTCCCGCTTTGAGGAATACAGTACCGCCACAGTACAACACATGGCTGCAGTTACTTCTGGCCTCTCCTGTCGTTTTGTGGTGTGGCTGGCCATTCTTCGCCCGGGCCGGAATGTCGTTACGTAACCGCTCCCTGAATATGTTTACCCTTGTTGCAATGGGGACCGGCGTAGCCTGGGTTTACAGCGTCATTGCAACCGTCTTCCCCTCCTGGTTTCCTGCATCGTTCAGAAACATGGATGGCCTGGTGGCCATTTATTTTGAAGCCGCAGCAGTTATTACTGTGCTTGTTCTGCTGGGACAGGTTCTTGAGCTGCGGGCACGGGAACAAACCTTAGGTGCCATTACTGCACTTCTGAACCTTGCCCCCAAAACCGCCAGGCGGCTGGATCATGACGGTCATGAAACGGATATTAATGCGGAAGATGTCCTGCCTGGCGATAAGCTCCGCATCAGACCTGGAGAGAGTATTCCGGTCGACGGTATCGTGGTCGAAGGCAAAACAACCGTGGATGAATCGATGGTGACCGGGGAGTCTATGCCGGTTACCAAAACGGAGGGTGAACCCGTCATTGGGGGGACGATTAATCAGACAGGTAGTCTTATCATCCGTGCAGAGAAAGTCGGTGATGAAACGATGCTCTCACGAATTGTTCAGATGGTCGCTGATGCACAGCGTTCGCGGGCCCCCATCCAGAGAATGGCTGACAGCGTTTCAGGCTGGTTTGTTCCTCTGGTGATACTTATCGCGGTTGTTGCTTTCATGATCTGGTCTGTCTGGGGGCCCGAGCCCAGGATGGCGCACGGTCTCATTGCGGCTGTGTCGGTCCTGATTATTGCCTGTCCCTGCGCGCTGGGGCTGGCCACGCCGATGTCGATAATGGTGGGGGTGGGCAAAGGAGCCCAGGCCGGGGTGTTAATTAAGAATGCCGAAGCCCTTGAGCGTCTTGAAAAAGTGGACACGCTGGTTGTCGACAAAACAGGCACGCTCACGGAAGGTTCGCCGACGGTGACAGGGATTATCAGTCTCAATCCGGGTGGGGAAACATCTCTTTTGCGTGTAACGGCCGCAGTGGAAAAAGGCTCGCAGCATCCGCTGGGTATGGCAGTAGTTAAAGCAGCACAGGAAAAGGGGATCGCAATACCCGCAGTCACTCATTTCAATGCGCCGTCGGGTAAAGGTGTCTCAGGCGATGTCGAAGGTCAACGGGTTGTTATTGGTAATGAACTGGCTATGCAGGAAAACAGTATCGTTATTGATAATCAAAAGGCCGTTGCGGATACGTTGCGGATGGAAGGTGCTACCGTTATCTATGTGGCCACAGACGGGCACCTTGCAGGCCTGATAGCTATCTCGGATCCCGTGAAAGCAACCACGCCGGATGCGCTTAAAGCTTTGCGTCAGGCGGGGATCCGCATCGTTATGCTCACCGGGGATAACCAGCTTACCGCTGAAGCAGTCGCACGGAAACTGGGAATAGATGAGGTTGAAGCCGGGATTCTGCCGGATGGCAAAAAAGCAGTGATAACCCGACTGAAAGCGTCTGGCCATGTGGTTGCGATGGCCGGAGACGGTGTGAATGATGCCCCGGCGCTGGCAGCGGCTGACGTGGGTATAGCCATGGGAACGGGTACAGATGTGGCAATTGAAAGTGCCGGAGTCACCCTTCTCAAAGGCGACCTGATGATACTGAACAGGGCCCGTCATCTGTCAGAAATCACCATGAAAAATATCCGACAGAATCTGTTTTTTGCATTTATCTACAACGCACTTGGCGTGCCTGTGGCTGCAGGTCTGCTTTATCCTGTGTATGGAATACTGCTGTCGCCAGTTATTGCGGCGGCGGCCATGGCTCTTTCCTCCGTCAGCGTCATTGTGAATGCGTTGCGTCTGAAAAGTGTCAGGCTCGGGAAATAACACTGAGTGAAGGGGCTGTTACGAACAGAAGGAGTCCAGTATGAAAAGTACCACCTATGCGCTTATTGCTGTCGCCGCGATCGCGGCATTTGCCCTCCTGCGCGAACACTGGTCACATGTGGCAGGTTACTGGCCATATCTGTTATTGCTGGTCTGCCCGCTCATGCATCTTTTCCACGGCCACGGAGGGCATGGAGATCATCAACATCAAGGAAGTGAAAACGATAAAAAAAATTAATCCGGCAGACGGGGCCGCGTCGCGGCCCCGTTATCAGTCCAGGTATCGTTCGTAGTCTCTGGCATGCGCAAAGGCATGCTGTTCAAGTTTGTTATCAGCGGGTGCCGCTGCCCGGAACGCCAGTGAGTTAACAGGATTGTTATTGATGACCAGCTCGTAATGCAGATGAGGACCGGATGAACGTCCGCTGTTACCGGATAACGCAATAGCGTCTCCCCGGGTAACCCTGGCCCCTTTAGTAACGAGTATTTTATTGAGGTGGAGATAGCGAGTTTTAACACCGGCTTTTCCCGTTACTTCAACAAAATATCCCATGGTACTGTTGTATTCGGCCCGGGTGATTTTTCCGTCGATGACGCTGACTATTTTCGTGTTCATGGGCATGGAATAATCAATGCCATTATGGGGACTCACTTTTCCCGATACCGGGTTAAGTCTTGCAGGATTGAAAGGCGAACTGAGTCTTGCTGTGGCCGGTAACGGATAATCGAGACTGCCTTTCCCGGAAGTATCGGAAAGGTTATAGAACTTTTTATCTGATATACGATACGCCGTGTAATTAAATGAACCGGACGTAAATTTATAGGCCACGACACGTGATTTTCCCGCTTTCTTTTGCAGTACGAGTTTTAATGATTCATTTTTTTTCAAATGCCGCAGATTAAACCGGGAAGGCAAGGAGCGCTGAAGAGTAGCGATCTCGTTCGATTCCAGCCCCGAGCGGGTGGCTGAAAGGTAGGCATTTTCTTTTACGACATCGGTAGAATACATTTACTGGAATTCGCCGTTAGCATGAACACTGCGGCGTATGCTAGGGGTTTTCAGGAGGCGTGTCATCTGTCAGTTAATCGGGAGCACCGTTGATGGTCGTCATTTTTGTAACATATCTTGTTTCCCGTTTGCTCCTGAAGCTCTGGGAACTGTATGACCAGCCCGACGGTGATGATTAACGGGACTGAAACAGGTTACGGCAGAGCAATATGGGGCTCATGTCCTGCTACGTAACCCGTCAGTAAAGCCCTGCTGCGCACCTGACGCTAAGCACTAACCCGCCTGCAGTTACCTGGTCGAATACAGCCCGCGAAGCTTTCTTGCCTGCGTCTGATGTGCTTCCGCACCGGCATTATTGACCTGCTCATGCACGAGAGCGGCTTTTTCTCCGGCATTCAGTTCGTTAAAAGAAGAAGACGAGGTCTTTGAATTTGCATCACTGCCGGACAGCATTTTTTTATGTTCCTCAATCATTTTCTGATGCGCATAGGACGCGCTGTTGTTCATAAATGAATGCGCAACAATGGCCCTTTCATGTTCATTCATTTCAGAGAATGAGGGCGTGTTGTTTTTATTAACCCTGTCCGGTAAGTTTTCATGCGTCGAGGAGTTCACATGACTGACGGCTGAGGCATTATTAACAAATCGATGTGCTTCATGGGCAATATCACTGGACTGAGCAAAAGCTGCCCCACAAAATAAAGCTGTAAACGCAGTGGTCGTGATTAATATATTCATGTGTAATTACCTTCTGAGGTACATAAAAGATGTCCTTATGATCATATATAAAAATAATCAACCTGTGGGGAAGATGACGTAAATGTAATACAGCTATGTACATTACACGATTGTAATTAATTTGTTTCTTAAGGTGTGCTAGATTCATTTCATTGTAAGTGGATGAACCAGTAATTTAATTTAAATCGGTTCTCGAACTCTGTCAGTAACCATACTTTAAATAAGGGAATGCGCATGCTGTTGAAAACGTCTCGACGAACTTTCCTGAAGGGGTTAACCCTCTCTGGCGTAGCCGGAAGTCTTGGCGTATGGAGTTTCAATGCGCGTTCCAGTCTGAGCCTGCCAGTTGCCGCATCCCTGCAGGGTACTCAGTTTGACCTGACCATTGGTGAAACGGCCGTCAATATCACGGGCAGTGAGCGTCAGGCCAAAACAATCAATGGAGGCCTGCCGGGGCCCGTTCTTCGCTGGAAAGAAGGTGACACCATTACCCTGAAGGTCAAAAACCGTCTTAATGAACAGACGTCCATTCACTGGCACGGCATTATTCTTCCGGCCAATATGGATGGTGTTCCGGGGCTGAGTTTTATGGGCATCGAGCCTGATGATACCTACGTTTACACCTTTAAGGTTAAGCAGAACGGGACTTACTGGTACCACAGCCATTCCGGTCTGCAGGAACAGGAGGGGGTATACGGTGCCATTATCATCGATGCCAGGGAGCCAGAACCGTTTGCTTACGATCGTGAGCATGTGGTCATGTTGTCTGACTGGACCGATGAAAATCCTCACAGCCTGCTGAAAAAATTAAAAAAACAGTCGGATTACTACAATTTCAATAAACCAACCGTTGGCTCTTTTTTCCGCGACGTGAATACCAGGGGGCTGTCAGCCACCATTGCCGATCGGAAAATGTGGGCTGAAATGAAAATGAATCCGACTGACCTCGCGGATGTCAGTGGCTACACCTACACCTATCTCATGAACGGGCAGGCCCCGCTGAAAAACTGGACCGGACTGTTCCGTCCCGGTGAAAAGATACGCTTACGGTTTATCAACGGCTCGGCAATGACCTATTTCGATATCCGTATCCCCGGGCTGAAAATGACGGTCGTGGCTGCAGATGGCCAGTATGTAAACCCGGTTACCGTTGACGAATTCAGGATTGCCGTTGCCGAAACCTATGATGTCATTGTGGAGCCTCAGGGTGAGGCCTATACCATCTTCGCACAATCCATGGACAGGACCGGTTACGCTCGAGGGACACTGGCCACGAGAGAGGGGTTAAGTGCTGCCGTTCCCCCCCTCGATCCCCGTCCTCTGTTGACCATGGAAGATATGGGTATGGGGGGAATGGGACATGATATGGCAGGAATGGACCACAGCCAGATGGGAGGCATGGATAACAGCGGAGAGATGATGTCTATGGACGGTGCTGACCTTCCGGATAGCGGGACATCCTCCGCGCCCATGGATCACAGCAGCATGGCCGGTATGGATCATTCCCGGATGGCCGGAATGCCGGGTATGCAAAGTCATCCTGCGTCAGAAACGGATAACCCACTGGTTGATATGCAGGCGATGAGCGTCTCTCCGAAATTAAATGATCCGGGTATTGGTCTTCGAAATAACGGAAGAAAGGTTCTCACGTACGCGGATTTGAAAAGCCGCTTTGAGGATCCTGACGGACGTGAACCTGGCCGTACCATAGAACTGCATTTAACCGGCCACATGGAAAAGTTTGCCTGGTCATTTAACGGAATCAAGTTTTCAGATGCCGCACCGGTGCTGCTGAAATACGGTGAGCGGCTCAGGATCACGCTGATCAACGATACCATGATGACTCACCCCATTCACCTGCATGGTATGTGGAGCGATCTGGAAGATGAAAACGGTAATTTCATGGTTCGTAAACACACAATAGATGTTCCCCCTGGTACAAAACGCAGTTACAGAGTGACAGCAGATGCGCTTGGCCGCTGGGCGTATCACTGCCATTTGCTCTATCACATGGAAATGGGAATGTTTCGTGAAGTCCGGGTGGAGGAATGATGCGAATGAAGAGAAATTTGAAGGCCATACCTGTTCTGGTCGCCGGTTTGTTTACCTCACAGCTTTCTATTGCGGCGGGCTCCGTCTCTGCAGATCCCCACGCCGGGCACGACATGTCTGCCATGCAGATGCCAGCAGATGAGAATTTCACTGAGATGACGTCAATGGAGCCCATTGTAACTGAGAGCAGAACGCCAATTCCGCCTGTTACCGATGCCGACCGGAAGGCTGCATTCGGCAATTTACAGGGGCATGCGATTCACGACAGTGCGATTAATTATCTGGTTCTGCTGGATCAACTGGAATGGCAACGGTCGGATAACACCAACAATTTCAGCTGGAGTGTTAACAGCTGGATTGGAGGCGACACAGATCGGATTTGGCTAAAGAGTGAAGGTGAACGAAGCAATGGGGAAACGGAGGCGGCTGAAGCGCAGTTACTCTGGGGACATGCGGTTGGCCCATGGTGGGATTTGGTTGCGGGTGTCAGGCAGGATTTCAGACCTGCTTCTGCCCGGACCTGGGCTGCTGTCGGTTTTCAGGGGCTGGCACTCTATAATTTTGAGTCTGAAATTACGGGTTTTGTCAGTAATGGCGGAAAAGCAGCCCTTCGTCTGGGAGGAGAATACGACGTTTTACTGACTAACCGGCTCATACTCCAGCCATCCTATGAGGTGAATTTCTACAGTCAGGATGATGAATCGCGGGGTCGCGGCAGGGGACTGACTGACACAGAGCTGGGGCTCCGGCTGCGCTATGAAATACGCCGTGAGTTTGCACCCTATATAGGCGTTTCCTGGAATCAACTTTACGGGAAAACATCCGATATGGCGAAAAGAGAAGGTGAGAAAGACCATCAGGTAGTATTCCTGGCGGGAGCCAGAATCTGGTTTTAACGCACTGATATAAAACACTCAACTAAACAGGTAAATAAAATGTCGATTTTAAATAAAGCCATTCTTACAGGTGGCCTCGTTATGGGCGTTGCTTTCTCTGCTATGGCCCATCCGGAATTAAAAAGCTCTGTGCCACAGGCTGATTCAGCCGTAGCGGCCCCGGAAAAGATTCAGCTTAATTTCTCGGAAAATCTGACCGTGAAATTCTCAGGTGCAAAATTAACGATGACGGGTATGAAAGGCATGTCATCACATTCTCCGATGCCGGTCGCGGCAAAAGTGGCGCCAGGCGCTGACCCTAAATCGATGGTCATTATTCCGCGAGAGCCTTTACCCGCTGGCACTTATCGTGTTGACTGGCGCGCGGTTTCTTCAGATACGCACCCTATTACCGGTAATTACACCTTTACAGTGAAGTAATATTATGAACGACCTGATTATGATTGTTATTCGTTTTCTTCTTTATCTGGATTTGATGGTAATATTTGGATTGCCATTTTTTCAGATATATGGAATAAGCGGTGTCAGACATGAAACCTATAACCTGACTAATTTCAGGTCGTTTATAACCTTTGCTGTTGTTACAGGCATCATTCTTACTGGCATTAATATGCTCCTGGTATCTAATGCCATGAGTGGAGTAACTGACCTCAGAGAATTATCCATCCATGTTATCGAGATGGTGATAGAAGAAACTGATGTGGGTATTAGCTGGATTGTCAGGCTCTGTGCCCTGTTTACCACACTCGGTGCTTTGTTCCTTTACACTAATAAGAGAGTATTGTCCTGCCTGCTGATGACGATGAGTGGGGGCGTGGCGCTGGCTACACTTGCCTGGGGAGGACACGCCGTTATGCATGACGGTCTGCATTACTATCTCCATTTACTGAGCGATCTGACCCATCTCGGCGCTGCAGGTGCCTGGACAGGTGCTCTGGTTGCATTTGCTATCCTGCTGATGCGCAGAAACGAGCATAATGCACAGAGCGTCATTGTGATATCTGACTCCCTGGCAAAATTTGCCACGGCAGGAACGGTGATTGTTGTAGCCCTGATCCTGAGTGCGCTGGTCAACTATCTGTATATTGCTGAGGGTAACTTAACTCCCTTATTCAACAGTTCCTGGGGGAGGATATTGCTTGCCAAGACGGCTCTGTTTGTTCTGATGCTTCTTCTGGCTGCAGCAAACCGGTTTCACCTGGGTCCCCGGCTTGAAGTTATGGTCAGGGAAGGGAATTATGATCGCAGCGTTGCCCTGATGCGAAACAGCATCCTGACAGAATTCGTTGTTGCGATTATCATTCTGGGCGCCGTAGCGTGGCTTGGAATGCTTGCTCCGTCTCAGATCAGCTAGGGGACAGCCAAAGCTCATGCGTGAGATTTTTACTTTCATATCAGCGAGTTGACCATGCAGCGTATTTTAATCGTTGAAGACGAACAAAAAACAGGTCGTTACCTGCAGCAGGGACTGGTTGAGGAAGGCTATCAGGCCGATCTCTTTAATAATGGCCGCGATGGTCTCGGGGCCGCGTCGAAGGGACAGTATGATTTGATAATACTGGACGTGATGCTGCCTTTCCTCGACGGGTGGCAAATCATCAGCGCACTGAGGGAGTCCGGGCACGAAGAACCGGTCCTGTTTTTAACCGCAAAGGACAACGTGCGGGACAAAGTGAAAGGACTGGAGCTTGGCGCAGATGACTACCTGATTAAGCCCTTTGATTTTACGGAGCTGGTTGCACGTGTAAGAACCCTACTGCGCCGGGCACGCTCGCAGGCCGCAACAGTCTGCACCATCGCCGATATGACCGTTGATATGGTGCGCCGGACCGTGATCCGTTCGGGGAAGAAGATCCATCTCACCGGTAAAGAATACGTTCTGCTTGAGTTGCTGCTGCAACGCACCGGAGAAGTGTTACCCAGGAGTCTTATCTCGTCCCTGGTCTGGAACATGAATTTTGACAGTGATACGAATGTGATTGATGTCGCCGTGAGACGTCTGAGAAGTAAAATTGATGATGACTTTGAGCCAAAACTGATCCATACCGTTCGCGGTGCCGGATATGTCCTGGAGATCAGAGAAGAGTGAGGTTCAAAATTTCCCTGACCACACGCCTGAGCCTGATTTTTTCTGCGGTGATGCTTACGGTATGGTGGTTATCAAGTTTTATCCTGATTAGCACCCTGAATGGCTATTTCGATAATCAGGACCGCGATTTTCTGACAGGTAAACTTCAGCTCACCGAAGAGTTTCTTAAAACAGAGACGTTCAGGAACAAAACGGATATTAAGTCATTATCAGAAAAAATAAACGATGCGATGGTGGGGCACAATGGCTTATTCATTTCTATAAAAAACATGGAAAATGAAAAAATTGTTGAACTCTATGCCAAAAATTCTGTTGTTCCAGCGGTCCTGCTTAATAAGTCGGGTGATATTCTCGACTATATGATCCAGACGGAAGAAAATAACACCGTGTACCGCAGTATCTCGCGGCGGGTTGCCGTGACGCCGGAACAGGGTAAAAGCAAACATGTCATCATTACGGTTGCCACGGATACTGGGTATCACACCCTGTTTATGGACAAACTCAGTACCTGGCTGTTCTGGTTCAATATCGGTCTGGTCTTTATTTCTGTTTTTCTGGGCTGGCTGACCACACGTATTGGTCTGAAACCGCTACGGGAAATGACCAGTCTGGCTTCCTCCATGACCGTACACAGCCTGGATCAGCGTCTAAATCCCGATCTGGCTCCGCCGGAAATCTCTGAGACCATGCAGGAGTTCAATAATATGTTTGATCGCCTGGAGGGGGCATTCCGGAAACTGTCAGATTTCTCGTCTGACATCGCGCATGAGCTGCGCACACCAGTCAGTAATCTGATGATGCAGACGCAGTTTGCACTGGCTAAGGAAAGGGATGTTTCGCATTACCGCGAAATTTTATTCGCTAACCTGGAAGAACTGAAAAGGTTGTCACGAATGACCAGTGACATGCTTTTTCTGGCACGTTCAGAGCATGGTCTGCTGCGGCTGGATAAACATGATGTGGATCTGGCAGCCGAACTGAATGAATTACGTGAGTTGTTCGAGCCCCTGGCAGACGAAACAGGAAAGACAATCACGGTTGAAGGAGAGGGCGTTGTTGCCGGAGACAGCGATATGCTCCGACGTGCTTTCAGTAACCTGCTTTCCAATGCAATCAAGTATTCTCCCGATAACACCTGTACAGCGATACACCTTGAGCGTGACAGTGACTGTGTGAACGTGATGATTACGAATACGATGTCCGGCCAGGTTCCCGCTAATCTGGAACGTTTGTTTGACCGGTTCTATCGCGCAGACTCATCAAGGTTCTACAACACGGAAGGCGCGGGGCTGGGATTATCAATTACAAGGTCGATCATTCATGCTCACGGCGGCGAGCTGTCAGCAGAACAGCAGGGGCGGGAAATTGTGTTCAGTGTGCGTCTGTTAATGGATTAATACCGTTATTCAGGAGAAACCCGGAAGGTGACAAAAATGTCATCGTTCAGTCACGCGATAAACAGAGGCGGTTTTTTATAATCAGCCATAAATCAGGACAGCGTGATAATTCAATCGCCCGGTTCCTGGCGTGATGATCAACCAGCCCTGAGATCAAATGCTTTCTCTGTTATAAGCATTGATTGTTCGGGTATGAAAACACCGGAGACCCAACCATGAAAAAGATCCTTGTATCCTTTATTGCCATGATGGCTGTCGCTTCATCTGCCTGGGCTGCAGAGACAATGAACATGCATGACCAGGTAAATAATGCCCAGGCGCCTGCCCATCAGATGCAATCATCCGCTGAAAAAAGTGCAGTTCAGGGGGAGAGCATGAAAATGATGGATATGAGCGGTCACGATCAGGCCGCAATGTCCCATGAAATGATGCAAAACGGCAATTCTGCCGCCCATCAGGACATGGCTGAAATGCATAAAAAAATGATGAAAGCCAAACCTGAGAACACCCAAGAAACTGCTAAGCCATTTTCCGAAATGAGCGAGCATGAGAAAGCCGCTGTTGTGCATGAGAAGGCGAATAATGGCCAGTCTTCCGTTATTCATCAGCAACAGGCGGAAAAGCATCGCAGCCAGATCACCCAGAATTAACCCGCAGCTCCACTTGTCAGACCCTCATTTGACGCCGAAGTCACTGGCTTACGCTCCCGTCCGGGAGCGTTTTTTTTATAAGCGAAATGAATAATAATGAAAGAGTCCATACACAATGTTTTTTTTGGTCATGTCGACCTCACAATTAACTTATATTGTTTGAGAATCCTGTTCCCCGGTCATCTCCAGGGTGCATGTCGCGCCGTATCCTGAGACTGGCTGAGAATACGAATGACCGTAACCATAGAATGTGATGATACAAAATAGATCGTATGCCGGTTCTACCGGCAGTGTGCAGATATCGTCTCCCAGCTCTGCACAATGCGTGCCGATATCATGCATGGCCAGCACATCAAATACTGCAGCTATACGACCGATCTATGCATCCGCCTGAACAACCCCGATCTGTCTGAAGCTGAAGTCCCAGATGGCCTCCAGATCCTCTTCTGCTTTGGGTGTCAGCTCAATCTCTTTCATTTGCCACCCTGGCCCTGACATTCCTCAGGAATGCATTCTTGTTCCATGGTTTCGCCTCGCCGCTGCTGATCCCTTCGGCCAGCAGATCGCGCAGTTCCTGAAGTCTGGATTCAGCCTGCTTTTCATGCAGCTCATCACCCACGTCCACCGTCATCGTACGAGCCATAACCCCTCCATATCTTAATGTAAGATTTATTCTTACATCATTAAATCAGCTTACTACGCTGCTTCCATCTCCGGCATTTTTTCAAAACAGCCCTGCTGCAGTCTGGAGATCCGACTTAGCCAGAAACCGGATCTGCGCGGCGGGAAACGCGCAAAGGATATGATAATTAAACCAAAAACATAAAATCATACTGAATGTGATATTTAGCATTAAACACATAACAATATCTGATATGATATTTGAATTATTAGTAAGAAATCATACATGATATGATTTTTAACCTAACCGGACATGTTCAGACGGAGCGAGCAGGATGGATGAGAAAGAAGTGAATTTTTCACTCAGCTATGAGCAGCTGACCCGGATAGCGGAAGAGCGTATCCGTGAATGCAATCTGGACAGCCAGGGCGCGATTTACATCAGCGAGTCAGCCAAGGCCGGTGCCGTGCTGAGCTATTGGTATGAACTGGCCATAAATGGCTATGCCTCAGTGAATGCCATAAAGAGACAAGAGCTCATAGACGCCGATCACCTGCGCCTCAGACAACTCATCTGGCCGGAGGCGGACAAGCAATGACTCAGGCGCGCCGACCATCGCCGCTGCAGCGGCGGGTGCTGATTGTGCTGGCCGCCCTCGATGCGAAACGGCCGGGCCCGGTGGCGACGCGGGATATCGAGCGGGTGCTGGAGCAGGGCGGGGACGCCCCGGTGTACGGGCCGAACCTGCGCGCCTCCTGCCGGCGCATGGAAGCCGCGGGCTGGCTGCGCACCCTGCGCGCCCCGAACCTGCAGCTGGCCGTCGAGCTGACGGAGGCCGGTCGCGGCATTGCAGAACCGCTCTTCCAGGCAGAACGCGAGGCTGAAACGGCACGACAACGACTGACAGACGTCCGGCGTCTGCCGTTACGCCAGACGGCTGCCGGTGACGCGGTGGAGCTGCAGCTGGATGACGGCCATTACACCATCAGGGAAGCGGCCTACGTGATCCGTCTGGACGGTACCACCTGTCTGCAGCTGACGGATGCCGGCGGCATACGCCGGATAAAAGAGGGCGATCCCCTGCAGGTGGCCAGCTGGTATCAGACCTGTTTTGATGCAGGCCTGCCGGTCACCGTCCAGGTGAATGAGAGCCGGGACTGATCGCCACCACACAAGGAACATGAGCATAAAATGAAAGTCACTGAACCCGGGCTGAATAAGCTGATCGATAACCTGAACACCCTGATTTGCGAGGACAGCCTGCTCACGCGCCAGGAGCGTGAAACGCTGGTACTGGCCGTCGCCGCTATCGGCGCCATGAAAGCGCGCGTCGGCTTGAAAAAAGGCGATGCGCCGACCGTTGCCAGACGGGAAAAAAGGGAGAAAAAAGACCGCCAGCCTGATCCGCGTTTTCCGCGAGCCGGTCATCCCTGGCAGGAAGACGAAAAAACCTTACTGAGTGATGCGCTCGATTCGGTACCGGACGAAGAGATTGGCAAGCATCTGTTCTGGCTTTCCGAGAAACTGGGCAGAACGCCTTTCAGTGTTGCTTTCCAGATCGCGGCAATCAGGGAGCTGCAGGACGGGTGGGAGGAGCAGTTCAGGGAGATTTCGGATAATATACGCTTGTCCGGTCTGAGCATCAGTGATTATCTTACGCAGAACGGCACGGGCCATAACGCCTGAAAGAAATTTGCGTTATTTGTAAAATTAAATACCATGGAAGCCTCAGGATATAAAAAACTAATGACCAAACAGGAATGGATTTTACGACTACGGCGCTGTACATCGAAGGAAACCCTGGAAAGGGTAATAGAAAAAAATAAATATTCTCTGTCAGATGATGAGCTTGAGCATTTCAATGCTGCGGTTGATCACCGGCTGGCGGAAATGGCAATGGGGAAGTTTTATGACAAAATACCTGCAGGCGTCTGGAAATATGTTAAATAATACAGCCGGCATCAGTCTGTTTGAAGTGGTTTACTGAATTTGGCCACCTGAACAGAGGTGATATGCTCACCTCAGAACAACACAGGTGTCATAATGAAAAAAAGAAATTTCAGCGCAGAGTTTAAACGCGAATCCGCTCAACTGGTCGTTGACCAGAACTACACCGTGGCAGATGCAGCCAGCGCTATGGATGTCGGCCTTTCCACAATGACGCGATGGGTGAAACAATTACGTGATGAACGGCAGGGCAAAACACCAAAAGCCTCCCCCATTACCCCGGAACAAATTGAAATCCGTGAGCTCAGGAAAAAGCTACAACGTATTGAAATGGAAAATGAAATATAAAAAAAGGCTACCGCGCTCTTGATGTCAGACTCCCTGAACAGTTCTCGATAATCGGGAAACTCAGGGCGCGTTATCCTGTGGCCACTCTCTGCCATGTGTTCGGGGTTCATCGCAGCAGCTACAAATACTGGAAAAACCGTCCTGAAAAGCCAGACGGCAGACGGGCTGTATTACGCAGTCAGGTACTTGAACTGCATGGCATCAGCCACGGCTCTGCCGGAGCAAGAAGCATCGCCACAATGGCAACCCAGAGAGGTTACCAGATGGGGCGCTGGCTTGCTGGCAGACTCATGAAAGAGCTGGGGCTGGTCAGTTGCCAGCAGCCGACTCACCGGTATAAGCGTGGCGGTCATGAGCACGTTGCTATCCCGAATCATCTTGAGCGACAGTTCGCCGTAACGGAACCAAATCAGGTGTGGTGCGGTGATGTGACCTATATCTGGACGGGTAAGCGCTGGGCGTACCTCGCCGTTGTTCTCGACCTGTTCGCAAGAAAACCAGTGGGCTGGGCCATGTCGTTCTCGCCGGAAAGCAGGCTCACCATGAAAGCACTGGAAATGGCATGGGAAACCCGTGGTAAGCCCGTCGGGGTGATGTTCCACAGCGATCAAGGCAGCCATTATACGAGCAGGCAGTTCCGGCAGTTACTGTGGCGATACCGGATCAGGCAGAGTATGAGTCGGCGTGGAAACTGCTGGGATAACAGCCCAATGGAGCGCTTCTTCAGGAGTCTGAAGAACGAATGGGTGCCGGCGACGGGCTATGTAAGCTTCAGCGATGCAGCTCACGCAATAACGGACTATATCGTTGGATATTACAGCGCACTAAGACCGCACGAATATAATGGTGGGTTACCGCCAAACGAATCAGAAAACCGATACTGGAAAAACTCTAACGCGGTGGCCAGTTTTTGTTGACCACTTCAGTGGGTGGTGGTGTTAAGAGCATGCGGTCTGCGTAAGAGAAAGGGGTGAGCATTTTACGCTGCTGTTGCTGCCGGATGCGGCTCGCGCCTTATCCGGCCTATAAATGAGCGTGAAACGCAGGCCTACAAATGAGTGTGAAATGTAGGCCTGATAAGCGAAGCGCCATCAGGAATAAGTGCCAGGTATTACACGCGGAAGTAGCGTGGTGGAATCAACGCGGAAAAGGCGTCGAACTTCTTCACCATCTTTTTCCAGAACAACATAACAACAATCCTCGATTTGAAACATCGGCGCTATTTTAGTCAGCGCCGACAAATCGTAAAGCCTGTCGCCTTGTTCCGTTTCTGGGGTGGTGTAAACCTTTTTGGTCACTGTGTCGTCAAATACGATTGCCGCGAATTTGACGGGGTTGACAATGGCTTACGCCATAAACCAGTAATAAAAGAGACCGACTTTCAGGCCAAGGATCACAATGTAGGCACAGCAGTATTTCATGGTGCCAGACATGATCTGATTGGCCTGACCGTCCATTTTGGTGGCAGAAACCGCGATGGCGATGCTTTGCGGCGAAATCATTTTGCCCCCCGTAGCGCCAGAGGTATTGGCCGCCGCCAGCCAGTTGGGATCGATATGTAACTTGCTGGCAGCTATGGTTTGCAGCTTGCCAAACAGAATGTTCGAGTTGGTATCGCTGCCGGTAACGAACGTGCCCAGCGCGCCAATCACCGGGGCGAGGAAGACGTACGAGCTGCCGGTCAGATCGACAATCGACTGCGCCAGTGTGGAGATAATCCCGCTGAGATCCATCACCGTGGCCAGCGCGACGATCGCCATAATTGCCACGATAGAGTTTTTAAGCTGGAAAATCGTTTTGATAAATACTTCCAGCATCCCGCGTGCGGACGCTCCCTGAATAAAACCGCCGATAATGGTCGCAAAGATAATCAGCATCCCTGGTGTGGTCACCCATTCAACTTTCAGTGCCATCGTTTTGCCGTCAGCCAACGTGAAATGCAGCACCGAAGCCAGTTGGGACGCCGCGCCTTTTATTGTCGGGAACAGCGGCGAACACAGCAGGATAAACACAAAAATAAACAGATAGATAGAGCCCACGCGGAACAACACTTTTGCCGAGCGCGGCGTGGTTTCGCGGGTATGGCTGACCTCAATGCGCCACTCTGGATCGGTTTTCCCTTTGCGCAGGCGACTGACCATCGCCACGGCAAACAGGCTGACCAGGCTACCGGCAAAAGCGGGTAATTCCGCGCCAAGATGGATGGCGACAAAATATTGCGGAATCAGCGTGGAAATGCCGCAAATCAACGTGATCAGAAATACGCCGCGAATGGCTTTCAGGCCACCGCCAATAATGCAGACAATCACAAACGGCAGCAGGATATTAAACAACGCGAGCTGCAAAATAATGGTTCCGCCTAAGGTATAAACCGGCAGATTAACCTGTTCAGCCAGAATAGAAACCGGGATCCCGACCGCGCCGAATGCGGTAGGAACTGTATTTGCCACGAGAGAGGAAATCGCCGCCTTCAACGGGTTGAATCCCAGCGCAATGAGAATGCCGATCGGAATAGCGACCGCCGTGCCATAGCCCGCTGCGGCTTCAAGAAATCCACCAAAACACCATGAAATCAGCAGCACCTGAATACGCTTATCTTCGCTAATGCTGGCGAGAATATCGCGCAAAATATCCAGCGCTTTGGTCGCCTGCATGACGTTATAACTGAAAATAGCGCCGAGGATCACAATCACGATCGGCCATAGTCCCTTCAGTGCGCCATACCCTATCGCGGCTTTCAGATTTTGTACGGGCATTTCCCAGAATATTGCCGACAGTGCAGCGGTGAATACCAAAGAGATCAGTACGGAATAATGGATGGGCATTTTTAATTTCAGTATTAAAAATACCATCAGCAGCAAAGGAGAGAGTGCCAGAGCAAACATTAAATATTCGTGCATTACAATTCCCGATTTACTTTTTTAGACTGAACTATATTTAGGGGGAAGGAAGCTACCTGAATAATAAAATAAAAAATGCTAACTGAATCGCTTCAGTGAAATAAAGTTATAAAGGTTAATAATTGTATAAATAATGTTATTTTTTTATTAAATATGAATAACCACTAAATATTACAACACCCATTAGAGTTAATCATTAATAGGTGTGGGATGATCTTTGCAATAAATGAAATAAGTGTTTTGGCATCCCCTTAAAGGGCGAGGTATGAGTTATATGGCGGTGGTAATTTCATTAAAAAATGTGAGCGGTACCGAAAGAAATAAAATGGGGTATTGCATGTGGATATTGATTGAGGGAATATTCTGCTTTGTCATACAAATGAACTTATAGCCATTTTCACTGGCCCTGATATAAGGAGCGGAGAGCCGCCCTCCATGAAACATACTGATAATAAGACCTTTTTGACGACTCTTACCCAATTGGTTGGCCCTGCTCATATCCTCACCGAACCGTCAAAAACTGCGCGTTACCGTAAGGGATTCCGCTCGGGTCAGGGTGATGCTCTGGCGGTGGTTATCCCCGGCTCTTTGCTTGAACTCTGGAAAGTCCTCAGCGCCTGCGTTGAGGCTGATAAAATAATCCTGATGCAGGCGTCGAACACAGGCCTGACCGAGGGTTCGACGCCAAATGGTAATGACTACGACCGCGAGATCGTCATTATCAGCACGCTGCGGCTGGACAGTCTGCATGTGCTGGATGAGGGCAAGCAGGTGCTGGCTTATCCGGGCACCACGCTGTACTCGCTGGAAAGGGCGCTGAAGCCGTTTGGCCGTGAGCCGCATTCGGTGATCGGCTCTTCGTGCATCGGCGCGTCGGTTATCGGCGGTATCTGTAATAACTCGGGCGGTTCTCTGGTCCAGCGAGGCCCGGCTTACACCGAGATGTCGCTGTTTGCCCGCATTGATGAACAGGGACGCTTGCAGCTGGTCAATCACCTTGGCATTGAGCTAGGTCAGACGCCAGAGCAAATCCTTGCCCGGCTGGATAACAATGTGATTGAAGCCGCGCTCGTCAACCATGACGGGCGTCACGCGCACGATCACGACTATGTTAGCCGCGTGCGGGACATCAATGCCGACACGCCAGCACGTTACAACGCTGACCCGGATCGCCTGTTTGAATCCTCTGGCTGCGCGGGCAAGTTAGCGGTGTTTGCCGTACGTCTGGATACCTTTGAAGCCGAGAAGAACCAGCAGGTCTTTTATATCGGTACCAATCAGACTGATGTCCTGACTGAGATTCGCCGCCACATCCTGGCGAATTTTACAAACCTGCCGGTTGCTGGGGAGTATATGCACCGCGATATCTATGATATTGCAGAGAAATACAGCAAAGATACCTTCCTGATGATCGACAAACTTGGCACGGACAAAATGCCGTTCTTCTTCAACCTGAAGGGGCGTACCGAGGCCATACTTGAGAAGGTGAAGATCTTTCGCCCGCACTTTACTGACCGCGCGATGCAGGCTTTTAGCCATCTGTTCCCGAGCCATCTCCCGGCGCGGATGAAGACCTGGCGCGATAACTATGAACACCATCTGATGTTGAAAATGTCCGGCGAGGGTGTGGCCGAAGCCCAGGCATGGTTAACGGACTATTTTAAATCGGCCGAGGGCGCGTTCTTTACCTGTACCGCGGAAGAGGGCAGTAAGGCGTTTCTGCATCGTTTTGCCGCCGCGGGTGCTGCCATTCGTTATCAGGCCGTTCATTCTGACGAGGTTGAGGATATTCTCGCGCTGGATATTGCATTACGCCGCAATGATACCGAATGGTATGAGCATTTACCGGCGGAAATTGACAGTCAGTTGGTGCATAAACTCTATTACGGCCATTTTATGTGCCATGTATTCCATCAGGATTATATCGTTAAAAAAGGCGTAGATGCCCACGCGTTAAAAGAACAGATGCTGGAATTACTGCGCCAACGCGGAGCGCAATATCCGGCGGAACACAATGTCGGCCATCTGTATAAAGCGCCGGAAAATTTGGCACGTTTTTATCAGGAAAATGATCCGACCAACACTATGAACCCAGGTATTGGTAAAACCAGCAAACATAAAAACTGGGCATGAAATACGACTGAACTTTTGCTTGATATCGCGATATCAAGCGCAATAAACAGAAATGAAGCAATGGAGTAGTTATTGTGAATGTAAATTTCTTTGTTACCTGTATTGGTGACGCACTGAAATCACGGATGGCACGAGACTCCGTATTGCTGCTGGAAAAACTGGGTTGTCGCGTTAATTTCCCCGAGAAGCAAGGGTGTTGCGGTCAGCCAGCCATCAACAGCGGTTACATCAAAGAGGCGATCCCCGGGATGAAAAACCTGATCGCCGCGCTGGAAGACAACGACGATCCGATTATCTCCCCGGCGGGCTCCTGTACCTACGCGGTTAAAAGCTACCCGACGTATCTGGCCGATGAACCGGAATGGGCGCTACGTGCTGAGAAAGTTTCCGCGCGTATGCAGGATCTCACCTCCTTTATCGTCAACAAACTGGGCGTGGTGGACGTTGGCGCCAGCCTGCAGGGGCGCGCTGTGTATCATCCTTCCTGTAGCCTGACCCGCAAACTGGGGGTGAAGGAAGAGCCGCTCACGCTGCTGAAAAACGTGCGCGGACTGGAGCTGCTGACGTTTGCCGATCAGGACACCTGCTGCGGCTTTGGCGGAACGTTCTCGGTCAAGATGGCCGAAATATCCGGTGAGATGGTGAAAGAGAAAGTCTTACATCTGATGGATGCAAAGCCGGAATATTTGATTGGCGCAGACGTCAGCTGCCTGCTGAACATTGGCGGCCGACTGCAACGGGAAGGCCAGCCGGTCAAAGTGATGCATATTGCTGAAGTGCTGATGAGCCGCTGAGGGGAAAGAGATGTCGATAAAAACCAGCGATGTAGAATTTAAACTGCGCATTCGTCAGCAGATAGAAGATCCGATCATGCGCAAAGCCGTGGCTAATGCGCAGGAGCGTATCGGCGCAAATCGGCAAAAAATGGTCGATGAGTTAGGCCACTGGGAAGACTGGCGCGATCGTGCCAGCCAGATCCGCGATCACGTTCTGAGCAACCTCGACGCTTACCTGTATCAACTCTCCGAGAAAGTGACGGAAAACGGCGGGCACGTCTATTTCGCCAAAACCAAAGAAGATGCCACTCGCTACATTTTGCAGGTTGCGCAAAGTAAAAATGCGCAGAAGGTGGTGAAGTCCAAGTCGATGGTGACCGAAGAGATCGGCGTCAACCATGTGCTGCAGGATGCCGGAATCCAGGTGATCGAAACCGATCTCGGGGAATATATCCTGCAACTGGATCAGGATCCGCCTTCGCACGTCGTGGTCCCGGCTATTCATAAAGATCGCTATCAGATCCGCCGCGTGCTGAACGAACGTCTGGGGTATGACGGCCCGGAAACCCCGGAAGCCATGACCTTGTTCATTCGTCAGAAGATCCGTGAGGATTTCCTCAGTGCCGAAATCGGTATTACCGGCTGTAACTTTGCCGTGGCGGAAACCGGCTCGGTGTGTCTGGTAACCAACGAAGGCAACGCGCGCATGTGCACCACGCTGCCGAAAACGCACATTGCGGTGATGGGCATGGAGCGTATCGCGCCGACCTTTGCCGAGGTGGATGTGCTGATCACCATGCTGGCGCGCAGCGCCGTGGGTGCACGTCTGACGGGCTACAACACCTGGCTGACCGGCCCGCGCGAGGCGGATAACGTTGACGGACCGGAAGAGTTCCATCTGGTGATTGTCGATAACGGTCGCTCGCAGGTGCTGGGCTCAGAGTTTCGCGATGTGCTGCGCTGCATCCGCTGCGGAGCCTGTATGAACACCTGTCCGGCGTACCGCCACATCGGCGGACACGGCTATGGCTCTATCTATCCTGGACCTATCGGCGCGGTGATTTCTCCGCTGCTCGGCGGCTATAAAGATTTTAAGGATCTGCCGTACGCCTGTTCTTTATGCACGGCCTGTGACAGCGTCTGCCCGGTGCGCATTCCGTTGTCAAAACTGATCCTGCGTCATCGCCGGGTGATGGCCGAGGAGGGCATTACGCCGAAAGCCGAGCGACGGGCGATCAGGATGTTCGCTTATGCCAATAGCCATCCGGGGCTGTGGAAAGTCGGGATGATGGCGGGCGCGCATGCGGCGAGCTGGTTTATCAATGGCGGCAAAACCCCGCTCAAGGTTGGCGCGATTGGTGACTGGATGGAGGCGCGCGATCTGCCTGATGCTGACGGCGAGAGCTTCCGCAGCTGGTTTAAGAAACATCAGGCGCAGGAGAAAAAGAATGGATAACCGTACCGCGTTTTTAAACACCATCGCCCAGGCGCTGGGTCGCCCGCTGCGTTTCGAACCGCAAGCAGATGCCGCGCCGGTTAACAACTATGCCAACGAGCGCCTGACCGAACTTAGCCCGCAGCAGCGCTGCGATGCGTTTATCCAGTTTGCCAGCGAAGTGATGCTGGCCCGCTGCGAACTGACCAGCGAGGACCAGGCCGCAGACGCGGCGCTGCGCCTGTGCGAAGAATTGGGTCAGCAGCCGGTGGTGCTGAGCGGCGACAGCCGGCTGGTGGAGCTGGGTATCACCGAACGCTTGCAGCAGGAATGCAACGCCGTGGTTTGGGACCCAGCGCGAGGTAGCGAAAATATTACCCAGGCAGAACAGGCGAAAGTCGGCGTGGTGTATGCCGAATATGGCCTGACCGAGTCCGGCGGCGTGGTGCTGTTTTCCGCACCGGAGCGCGGGCGTTCCCTGAGCCTGTTGCCAGAGTCCTCGATTTTCGTGCTGCGTAAAAGCACCATCCTGCCGCGCGTGGCGCAACTGGCAGAAAAGCTACATCAGAAAGCACAGGCCGATGAGCGTATGCCATCATGCATTAATATCATCAGTGGACCCAGCTCGACGGCGGATATTGAGCTTATCAAGGTGGTTGGGGTGCATGGCCCGGTGAAAGCGGTGTATCTGATTATTGAGGATTGTTGAGGCAGGATGGAAAACCGCTCTGGCGCTATAGGCCAGAGCGGTATCGACGTTATGCAATCATGCTGATGATCAACACGATTATCAGGCCAACCACGGAGTTTACCAGCTCCAGCAGACCCCAGGTTTTCAGCGTATCCTTCACCGACAGGTCAAAGTAGCCTTTGAACAGCCAGAACGAAGCATCGTTGATATGGGTCAGGGTGTTGGAGCCGGCCGCTGTTGCCAGCACCAGCAACGCCGGGTCGACGCCCACCAGTTGACCGGTTGCCGGGTCGAGGATCGCTGCGCTAATAATCCCCGCCGCCGTCATGGCTGAGACCACGCCCTGACCCGTTGCCAGACGAATCAGCACGGTTATCAACCACGCCATGATGTAGGGAGAAATATTACCGTGCGACATCAGCATGCCGATGGTATCGCCGATGCCGGTAACCGGTGCGACTGTTACCGGCCTTGTGTCGTCTAACCATTCATCAAAACGGCCCATTCTGTGCCTCACTGACGGGGTTAATTTGCGTATGTGAGCACTGTATGGAGATTGTGAATTGCAGAGGCACTAATTATTTTCAGTTTCCAACTTGTCAACTCTGCGGGAGTGCGATATTATGTTTCCAAGATGGAAACACAAGGAGAGCGAAGGATGCACATTGTATCGAGAGCACCTTTCGATACAGCCACCAGGCAATTCCCCAATCAGGCAGCGGCACTAGACGACGTATACCGGACTTTGAAGAGAGAGAACTACACTTCACCGGACGAAATGAAAAAACGATTTGCCTCGCTGGACAGAATGAAATATCGGGAGAAGTGGTGGGTGATCGATGTTGGCGGTGGGAATTTAAGGGTGATGTTTTTTGCTGATTTTGAACGTGGGAAAATCTTTATAAAGCACATAACCACACACGCCGAATACGACAAGCTGACAGATTTTTACCGGAGAACTAAAGAATGATGTACACCGATGCTATCCAGGCGGCAAACAGCCTGGTTAGCATTGTCCCCCTCCTGGGGGGCAATGCCTCTCGCAAGGACTATGAAGACGCGCTGACGCTGGTTGAATACCTGGTTGAACACGAGCCAGATCATCCGCTGGTGGACATGCTGGTTGCGAAAATTGCCCAGTATGAAGATGAGGCGGAAGAGTTCGCAGAGTTCAACGACCGTATTGCAGCGTTACCAAGTGGCGTGGCCCTGCTGCGTGTCCTGATGGATCAGCACAAACTGACTCAGAGTGATTTTGAGGAAGAGATTGGTAAGAAATCGCTGGTGAGCCGCATCCTTAACGGGACTCGCTCACTAACACTAGATCACATGAAAGCACTTGCGCGGCGCTTCAACATTCCGCCCAGCTCATTCATGGACGCGTAAAACAGCCCCCTGACCGAAAGGTTGGGGGCTTTTGTATTAACCCCTGCCTTTGTTTTTCACGTAGTCCAGGAAGCGTTTCTCGGCATCCTGACGTGATACACCAGTCATTACCATCGCATCAATAAACGCCTGGCGTTCCACCTTGAAACGGTCGGCGAGCTGCTGCAGCAGCACCTTGTTTTTATCCTGCTCGGCTTTAAGCTTTTGCTGACTTTCTTCTGCCTTTGCCCGTTGTTTTTGCGTCATTTTCCGGGCTTTTAACAGTTTGTCGCTGAGGGTGCGTAGCTTTGTACTGTCTCGCGCAATCTGATTACCCAGCGCTTTCTGGCGGCGCTGGTATTTATCCCACTCCTGACGCATCGCCCCCTGGTTAGTCTGTGAGTTACGGTTCTTGTTGAATCTTTTCCGGTCTTCCTCAGTGAAATGCTTAGTAGTACGTCGTTTGTCGTCACCGAACCCTACACGTTTAGCGGCCTGCAGCATGGCCTGACCGATCCGCAATTGCCAGCTTGCCGACTGGAGTCGGGTCATTGCGTGGATCACGTGCTTACAGGCGATCCCTTTGAGATTAGGGTTACGGATTTTGGGGAAGGCATATTCTTTTGGCGGTGCCAGGGCAAAGTTACCGGCGGTCGCGATGTAGCGATACCAGTATTGATGACGACCACAATCACAATCGAAGGATACGCGACCGGCACACAGCTTTTTCGTCACTTTTACCGCGCTAGTCTCATCCCCCAGCTCATCAATCAGTGAATCCCATTCCTCAAAGCGCACTTTTACGCGGTGATGCTGGTCTTCTGAGCGATCTGAAGCCTCCACGCTGACTGTGACGACGTTATGTTTCAATGATGAAGGCACGGCGCGCTTAATGCCGGAACCGTCGTCTACGGCGTTGTTAGCACGTTTAACGTCGATCGCCTCACTTCCGGCTATGAGCTGGGCATAGGTGATCCCGGCTATGCCTGAATTGAACGTCTGTCGAATATCCTTGCGGCGACCTTCAAATGCCTTTAGATCTTCGACGGTGAAGAACGTACCGCCTTTTTTCTTCTTGCCCAGCGAGATGATATCTTCGGCTGTTTTGTTCTTCAGTGAAAACGGCGTCAGAGTGCGGCGAGCGGCGCGGCGCTTGCTTCGCTTATCCTTCTCAATCTGGTTGAATAGGCGTTCGAACTCGCGCGCGCTTAGGCCTTCTGTCTGGTATCGCCCGTTACTGGCGCGGGGAAAATCAGCCACTGATTAACTCCACTGTTCCCGACGCATAGTCTCGCATCCGGTCACGTATCCAGGCCACCGGCGGCACGGTTAACGTTATGCCAACCGGCATGGCTTCAGTTTCAGATTCATGCCCCACCAGCAGGCGGAATACCCAACGTAATTCTTCATTGCCGTAACAGCGAAACGCCGACAAATCAGAACGGTAAACCTCATCTGGCTTGATGGTGTAAGAGATGTTGTCGGCGCTGTAGCTGGTGGCCCGTGCAATGACTTCCTGATGAAACAATGCCAGCAGGATAGGATCGTCAATTGTGCGGTCATCCAGGCGGTTGTAACTCATAGAATGACCTCGTTATCACTGATCCGCTGCCCGGTTAGCGATGGCGGAACTGCGCTTGCGCTGGTCACTTCCTGATGCTTAATGAGGTTCCCGAAAACGCGTAATAGCGGGTGCTGCTCGCGTTCTTCGCTGCCGCCGGTCATGGCTTTGATGTACGCAGCTGAGGTGACAGGATGGTATACCGTGGCAAAACAGCACATGATCGTGAGCAGATGCTCAGGTCGAATATCCTGCCAGTTGATGTGATACACCTCGTCACCGGCGGCGTTGTAATCAATGTCCACGATAGAAGACGGGATCTCATATGCGCCGGGGTTTTTCTCAGGAAGAGAAATGGCTTTCTGGAGGCGCAATTCGTTGTAGCGCTCGATGCCGACGAGAACGGCTGCGCGCGAGTCTGTATGTCGCGTCTTCAGTGAAACATGGTGAGCGCCGCTTTCACTAGCAATGGTCCCACTGGTTTCATCCACCAGCACCTTAAAGTCAGCTTTAAGCAGCTTCTCGATGGCGGGGATCACCTTTACTCGTTGTTGTTTTAATGAGTTGGGGAGTGATTTCGGGATGCTCATTATCAGGTTGTTGTCATCGTCATAGATGGCAGTGACATAGAGCGGGTTTGATGTTGAGAGACTGAAAACAGCTATTTTTTGACTCAATTTTCTATCCTCCAGAAAGCAAAAAGGCCGCGATTGCGGCCCCTTACTGGCTATTGATGTTCCCAACCGCGCTAAAGCAGGAAGTTAAATTGTCAAAAGTACCCTCAAGGGAACACAAAAGCTGCGAGGATTTTATGCGGTTTGTACTTTGTGTTTTTTAGCGTCAAGGAATTATTTACCGCCCTGCAGCCGGTTATGGTTCGTCTTCGTTGTCGGGGTTTGCATTGTTATGCCAGTCCCGCTGTTCCTCCGTATTGAGGCCGCACGGCGGCTCTGTCTTACTCCACTTACCAGCCCACCAATATTGTCCGTTTCGGCGCTCACAGGTTCCGCAAATCTTGCAAATATGGAGTTTGGTCAATCCATCCAGTAAGTATACGTGACCGTGGGGATTTAAGGCCCGTTCCGTTGTTGTGCGAGCCATTAGCGCCCCTCTCTGGTTATTCCAGCCTGTTTGTAGGCCATGAGTAGCAAATCCTCTTCCGAGGCGTTCAGGCGCGTAAATTCGGCCTTTCCGCCAACGTTTCCGCTGGCATGAACCGGCACCAGCCACGGGTATTGCTCGCGATCTGCTTTTGGGGCCGCGTCCTGGTGATGCCACCGGCACAACGGTAAAACATCCATATGCGCGCCAGCTGCAGTGCGCCCATTTACATGATGCAGACTGACAATTAGCTGGTGGTGCTTATGCAGCCAGCAAGCGGTGCAGGGGAGTTTGGCTAACGCATCCATTACGCGCCGTTCGTCTGCAGTTGGGGTTCGGCCTTTCAGTCCTCGCATTGAGGTTTTGCGGGGTTTGGTAACGGTAAGTGTTGTACGTGGTTTCTGTGCCGATTCCTGTCGCTTAATGCGCTGTTTTTCACGCTGCGCTTCCTGATACTCCGGCGAATGGATACGGGCTAATCGTTTTTCGGCGGATCGTTGTGCTGCCGCCTGGCGTTTTTCCTGTTGATGTTGCCGATAAGCTGGGTCAGCCAGCTTGGTCTTCTGACGTTCGCGCTGCCGTTGCGCTGCGATTCGCTGTTTTTCGTAGAGTGCATCCCGATCCTCTGTACTAGGGGTCTGAGGGCCAATGGAACGAAAACGTACGCTAAGGAAATAACCAATTGTTATAATTGATATTATTCATTCTTCTCTATGAACTGAAAGCCCGCACTAAGCAATGTTTTAGCCTCAAATGACTTTTTTACCTACCCAACTAACGTAACGATCGCACATCAGGTCGTTTTTCAACCGCATAGTGACACCTGCACTCACATGCGAGAAAACACATATGATTTTGACTTCTTGTTTTGGTGGAGAGACAATACCCATTCATAGCAGGAGTACATAATGCCAGAAATTGCATCCCTACAACTTTTCAAAATACTATCTGATGAAACCCGCCTGGGTATCGTGCTACTGCTCAGGGAGATGGGGGAGCTGTGCGTATGCGATCTCTGCACAGCGCTGGAACAATCACAACCCAAGACCTCCCGCCATCTGGCGATGCTTCGGGAAAGTGGCCTGTTGCTGGATCGCAAGCAGGGGAAATGGGTTCATTATCGCTTATCCCCGCATATTCCTTCCTGGGCTGCCCTGGTGATTGAGCAGGCCTGGTTAAGTCAACAGGACGACGTACAGGCCATCGCCCGTAAGCTGGCATCGGCCAACTGCTCTGGCAGCGGTAAGGCTGTTTGTATCTAAAAATTTTGCCTGTACATATATGTTTTTACGAATGTGAGGTGTTAAAGATGAAAATGTTAACGGTGTTTGATCCGGCGATGTGCTGCAGTACCGGCGTTTGTGGTTCAGATGTCGATCAGGTTTTGGTCAATTTTTCTGCTGATGTGCAATGGCTGAAAGGGCGTGGGGTTCAGATCGAACGTTATAACCTGGCGCAGCAGCCTATGAGCTTCGTTGAGAACGAAAAAGCGAAAGCATTCCTTGAGGCTTCTGGAGCTGAAGGGCTTCCGCTGCTGTTGCTTGATGGTGAAACGGTGATGGCCGGGCGATACCCAAAACGCGCTGAACTGGCTCGCTGGTTTGGTATACCGCTGGAAAAGGTGGGTTTAGCTTCCACCAGTTGCTGTGGTGGTAAAACTTCCTGTTGTTGAGTATGTCAGGAGGACATATGAAATTCTTAGAGAATATCCCGTCTTACCTGTTTTTCACCGGTAAGGGAGGTGTAGGCAAAACTTCGATTTCCTGCGCAACGGCTATACGTCTGGCTGAACTGGGAAAGCGTGTTCTGCTTGTCAGTACCGACCCGGCTTCCAATGTCGGTCAGGTATTCGATCAGACTATCGGTAACACTATCCAGCCCGTGACTGCTGTGTCTGGTCTTTCGGCTCTGGATATTGACCCGCAGGACGCCGCCCAGCAATACCGCGCCAGAATCGTTGACCCTATTAAAGGTCTTTTGCCTGATGACGTTGTTAACAGCATCAGTGAACAGCTTTCAGGAGCATGTACGACAGAGATCGCTGCATTCGACGAGTTTACTGGCTTACTGACTGACGCTTCTCTGCTGACCCGCTTTGATCACATCATTTTTGATACTGCCCCAACTGGCCACACTATTCGCCTTCTTCAGCTTCCCGGAGCCTGGAGCAGCTTCATCGAAAGTAACCCGGATGGTGCTTCCTGTCTTGGTCCAATGGCTGGGCTGGAAAAACAACGCGAGCAATATGCTCATGCGGTTGAGGCATTATCCGATCCTGAACGAACTCGCCTTGTGCTGGTCGCGCGCTTGCAAAAATCAACTCTGCAGGAAGTCGCTCGTACTCATGACGAATTATCAGCTATTGGCCTTAAAAATCAGTATTTAGTCATTAACGGTGTCCTGCCTGCGAGCGAAGCAGAACGTGATGCACTGGCCGCTGCAATATGGCAACGGGAGCAAGAGGCGCTGGCAAATCTTCCTGCCGGGTTATCTGATTTGCCGACAGACAACTTATACCTGCAGCCGCTGAACATGGTTGGTGTGTCCGCATTGAAAGACCTGCTCAACGAACACGCTGAGATAACATCGCTTCCTGAACAAAGCCCACAGAACAAGCCAGAGAATATGTCGTTGTCTGTCCTGGTTGATGATATCGCCCGCAGTGAACACGGTTTGATTATGCTGATGGGCAAAGGTGGTGTGGGCAAAACCACAATGGCTGCGGCTATCGCCGTCAGTCTGGCGGATAAGGGTTTTGATGTGCATCTCACCACCTCAGATCCTGCTGCACATCTCAGTACAACGCTCAATGGCAGCCTCAAAAATCTGCAGGTCAGCCGAATCAACCCTCACGATGAAACTGAACGCTATCGTCAGCATGTTCTTGAGACGAAAGGCAGGGATCTGGATGAGGCTGGGAAACGGCTGCTCGAAGAGGATTTACGTTCTCCTTGCACAGAAGAGATTGCGGTGTTCCAGGCGTTTTCACGCGTAATTCGAGAAGCTGGCAAACGGTTTGTGGTCATGGATACGGCACCTACCGGGCATACGCTATTACTGCTTGATGCTACCGGGGCTTATCACCGTGAGATTGCCAGGAAGATGGGGGATAAAGGTCATTTTACCACTCCGATGATGCAGCTTCAGGACCAGGAACGTACCAAAGTCTTGCTGGTCACTCTGCCTGAAACCACACCTGTACTGGAAGCGGCAAACCTGCAGTCCGATCTTGAACGTGCGGGGATTCATCCCTGGGGCTGGATTATCAATAACAGCCTTTCGATTGCACAGACGCAATCGCCGCTGCTTTGCCAGCGTGCCCTACAAGAGCGTCCTCAAATCGAGGTTGTGAAAAACCAGCATGCAAGCCGCATAGCGTTAGTACCGGTAATGGCTGTAGAGCCCACTGGCATCGAGAAACTCAGAGAGCTGGCCGTTTAATTTTTTTGTATATACAGGGCGGCAAAGCCGTCCTGTCTGGAGGATTTATGTTACTGGCAGGCGCTATTTTTGTCCTGACCATCGTTTTGGTTATCTGGCAACCGAAGGGATTAGGGATCGGCTGGAGTGCGACGCTGGGCGCGGTACTGGCGCTGATCTCTGGCGTAGTCCATTTTGGTGATATCCCTGTAGTGTGGAATATTGTCTGGAATGCGACGGCGACCTTTATTGCCGTGATTATTATCAGCCTTCTGCTCGATGAATCGGGCTTTTTCGAATGGGCGGCGCTGCACGTTTCACGTTGGGGTAACGGTCGCGGGCGTTTGCTGTTTACCTATATCGTTTTGCTCGGCGCAGCGGTGGCGGCACTGTTTGCCAACGATGGTGCGGCATTGATTCTGACGCCAATTGTCATCGCCATGCTGCTTGCATTAGGTTTCAGCAAAGGTACTACGCTGGCATTTGTCATGGCCGCCGGGTTTATTGCCGATACGGCCAGTCTGCCGCTTATCGTGTCCAACCTGGTTAACATCGTTTCTGCAGACTTCTTTGGGCTGGGTTTCACTGAGTATGCGTCGGTAATGGTACCGGTGGATATCGCAGCCATTATCGCCACGCTGGTGATGCTGCATCTGTTCTTCCGCAAAGATATTCCGCCAACTTACGACCTGGCTCTCCTGAAAGCACCGGCAAAAGCGATTAAAGATCTGGCAACCTTCAGAACCGGCTGGATAGTGTTGATCCTTCTTCTGGTTGGCTTTTTCGTCCTTGAGCCGTTGGGTATCCCGGTCAGTGCGATTGCTGCTGTAGGGGCTGTCATTCTGTTTGCGGTGGCGAAGCGAGGCCATGCCATTAACACTGGCAAAGTGCTTCGCGGTGCGCCATGGCAGATCGTCATATTCTCTCTGGGAATGTATCTGGTGGTCTATGGTCTGCGTAATGCCGGACTAACAGAATACCTCTCCGGTGTGTTGAACGTGCTGGCAGATAAAGGACTTTGGGCCGCGACGTTTGGTACTGGCTTCCTGACGGCTTTCCTCTCTTCCATCATGAACAATATGCCTACCGTGCTGGTTGGTGCTCTCTCTATTGATGGCAGCACTGCAACAGGCGTTATCAAAGAGGCGATGATTTTTGCCAACGTGATTGGCTGCGATCTTGGACCGAAAATTACACCTATTGGTAGCCTGGCAACGTTGCTCTGGCTGCATGTCCTTTCACAGAAGAACATGACCATCACATGGGGATACTATTTCCGCACCGGGATCGTCATGACTCTGCCTGTGCTGTTTGTAACGCTGGCCGCGCTGGCGCTACGTCTCTCTTTCACTTTGTAATGAGATACTGATATGAGCAACATCACCATTTATCACAACCCAGCCTGCGGCACGTCGCGTAATACGCTGGAGATGATCCGCAACAGCGGTATCGAGCCGACCGTTATTCTTTACCTTGAGACTCCACCTTCACGCGATGAGCTGCTCAAACTCATTGCGGATATGGGCATTTCCGTCCGGGCTTTGCTGCGTAAGAACGTCGAGCCGTATGAGGAACTGGGTCTTGCAGAAGATAAATTTACTGACGACCAGCTCATCGACTTTATGCTACAGCATCCGATTCTGATCAACCGTCCGATCGTAGTGACGCCACTGGGAACTAAACTTTGCCGTCCTTCAGAGGTTGTTCTCGATATCCTTCCAGATGCCCAGAAAGCGGCTTTCACCAAGGAAGACGGTGAAAAAGTCGTTGATGATTCAGGTAAAAGACTGAAATAAAGACGAAGGGGGCATTTGCCCCCTTCATTATTACTTCGCCATTTCTTCCAGCAGGTCAATACCAACCGGCTCTTCGCTCTGTAGCGCTGTTAATGCAATACGCTTTGCATACTGCTCTTCCACATCAGAGATGAGAGGCAGCTCGCGGTTCGCCCTGATCTTCAGGAAAGGCGAAGACGGTTGAGCAGCTGCCAGGCTGTTATTAACGACCCATGCCCACGGCTCGATGCCAGCTCGGCGTAGATCCTGCTGCAGGTTAGCGGCTTCCAGTACAGGTGTCGTTTCGGCAAGCGTCACGATAATCACCTTCGTCTTCTCCGGGTCTGCTGCTTTTTCGCTATCACCTGTCTTCGATGTCAGAAAGCGAGAGAATTCGGCTTCATGCTGTCGCCAGAACACACTCATGCAATTGTTGAATGCCTTTACATCACTGATGTTCGTCCTCAAATTTTGCTCAGATTAACCCGGCTCTCATCTTCCAGAATTTTATAAACAGTGGAACGGGCAATACTGAGCCGGCGGGCAATATCTGTTGCACCAGTTCCCTGCTGATGAAGTGCCAGTACACTATTTCTGTCGATGATGCGCTTTCGGCCAAACCGGATACCTTTCAGCCTGGCCTCCTGCCGTCCTTCGTTCGTACGCTCCAGAATCCTCCTGCGTTCGGCCTGGGCTACAGCTGAAAGAATGGTCACAACCATTTTCCCCATTTCACCGTCGGTGCTGATCCCGTCGTCTATGAATCGGACCGCGACTCCCTGAGCGTCGAATTCTTTTATCAGTTGGATCATATCGGCAGTGTCGCGGCCAAGCCGGTCGAGTTTCTTCACCAGGATGACGTCACCTTCCTCCACCTTCATTCGCAGCAGATCCAGTCCTTTCCTGTCGGTAGAACTGCCGGATGCTTTGTCGGTAAATATGCGACTGGCTTTCACCCCCGCCTCTTTAAGCCCCTTGATCTGAATATCGAGGGACTGCTGGCTTGTTGATACCCGTGCGTAACCAAAAAGTCGCATAAAAATGTATCCTAAATCAAATATCGGACAGTGGGTGTCTGTTATAACAAAAAATCGATTTAATAGACACCTAGACAACACCATTTTAGTGTGTCCGAGAATTTATAATATTTCGGACGGTTGCGAAATTGTTAATTCATGACCATCAGGCAGGGAGGCCGGTATGCCCGTCGATTTTCTGACCACTGAGCAGGAACTGAATTATGGTCGCTATGTTGCAGAACCCAATGACGTGCAGCTGGCGCGCTATTTTCATCTTGATGAGCGGGATCTTGCCTTCATTAACCAGCGGCGGGGAAGGCATAACCGGCTGGGAATTGCGCTTCAGCTCACCACCGCCCGTTTTCTGGGCACCTTTCTGACAGACTTAACCCGGGTTCTGCCAGGTGTTCAGCAATTTGTCGCGGTGCAGCTTAATATTCGCCGTCCAGAAGTCCTTACCCGCTACGCAGAACGGGTTACCACCCTCAGAGAGCATACTGCGCTGATTAAGGAATATTACGGTTACCATGAATTTGGCGATTTCCCCTGGTCTTTCCGCCTGAAGCGCCTGCTGTACACCCGCGCATGGCTCAGTAATGAGCGACCCGGCCTTATGTTTGATTTTGCCACCGCGTGGCTGCTTCAGAATAAGGTCCTGCTGCCCGGAGCAACCACACTTGTACGTCTCGTCAGTGAAATACGCGAACGGGCAAATCAGCGGCTGTGGAAGAAACTGGCCGCGTTGCCGGACAGCTGGCAGACCGCCCGCGTGACGGAGCTTCTGGACATTCCTGAGGGGCAGCGTACTTCACCGCTGGAGCAACTGAAAAAGGGACCGGTCACCGTCAGCGGCCCGGCATTTACCGAAGCGCTGGAGCGGTATATCCGGCTGCGAAACCTGGAATTTTCCCGACTGAATTTTACCGGTCTGCCTGCTATACAACTGCGTAATTTGGCCCGTTACGCAGGCATGGCGTCGGTAAAATATATCGCGCGAATGCCACAGCAGAGAAAACTGGCCGTACTCACAGCATTCGTTAAAGCGCAGGAGACTGCGGCGCTGGATGAGGCCGTTGATGTGCTCGATATGCTGATACTGGATATCACTCGTGCGGCGAAGAAAACGGGGCAGAAAAAACGGCTCAGGACGCTTAAAGATCTTGATCGTGCTGCGCTAATATTGGCGCGGGCATGTTCATTGTTGCTGGATGAACAGGCTGACGATGCTGAACTGAGGGAGACCATATTCAACAGCATACCGAAAAGCAGGCTGGCAGAATCCGTCTGCAAGGTAAATGAGCTGGCCCGGCCTCAGAACAACAATTTCCATGACGAAATGGTGGAGCAGTACGGGCGGGTAAAGCGCTTTCTTCCGGCGGTATTGCGCGACCTGCATTTCCAGGCAGCGCCAGCCGGAGAACATACGTTGTCCGCCATTCATTATCTGACCGAACTGAACTGCTCGAAAAAGCGCATCCTGGACAATGCGCCTGAACATATTATTACCGGCCCCTGGAAACGCCTGGTATACGATGCGGAGGGCCGGATACAGCGTGCCGGTTACTCGCTTTGTCTGCTGGAGCGCCTTCAGGATGCACTACGTCGAAGGGACATCTGGCTCGAAAACAGCGATCGCTGGGGAAATCCCCGCGAGAAGCTGTTGCAGGGGGAAGAATGGCAGGCTCAGCGGGTCCCCGTTTGCCGGGCGCTGGGACATCCCACTGATGGACATAAAGGCGTGCAACAGTTGGCGGTCCAGCTAGATGAAACCTGGAAAACCGTCGCATCCCGCTTTGAAGGAAATGCGGAGGTTCATATTTGCCATGACGGTAAACATCCTTCCCTGACTATCAGCAGCCTGGAGAAACTGGAGGAGCCAACATCGTTGCATCGTCTCAACAGTCGGGTAAGGCTGCTACTCCCGCCAGTAGATTTGACGGAACTGTTGCTTGAAATAGATGCCAGAACGGGATTTACACGTGAGTTTACGCATGTCAGTGAATCCGGGGCCCGGGCACAGGATCTGCACATCAGCCTGTGCGCGGTCCTGATGGCAGAGGCCTGCAATATCGGGCTGGAACCGCTGATAAAGCACAATATACCGGCGCTGACGCGCCACCGGCTTAGCTGGGTAAAACAGAATTACCTCCGGGCAGAAACGCTGGTCAGCGCCAATGCCCGCCTGGTTGATTTTCAGTCCACACTGGAGCTTGCTGGCCGCTGGGGTGGTGGCGAAGTGGCTTCAGCTGATGGCATGCGCTTTGTCACGCCGGTGAAAACCGTCAATTCAGGACCTAACAGAAAATATTTTGGTTCCGGACGTGGCATCACCTGGTACAACTTCGTCTCTGATCAGTACTCTGGATTCCACGGCATCGTTGTCCCCGGCACATTACGAGATTCCATTTTTGTGCTGGAAGGCCTTCTGGAGCAGCAGACAGGGCTGAATCCACAGACACAGCCGGTACCAGCGACATTATTTTTGGCCTCTTCTGGCTGCTGGGATACCAGTTTTCCCCCCGGCTTGCCGATGCCGGTGAAGCGGTATTCTGGCGAGTGGATAAATCGGCAAATTACGGTGCACTGGACGAACTGGCACGTGGTTGTGCCGATCTGTCGAAAGCCGAGGATCAGTGGGATGAGATGATGCGAACCGCCGGTTCGCTGAAACTGGGCACCATTCATGCTTCAGAACTCATTCGCTCTTTGCTGAAAAGCTCGCGCCCATCAGGGCTGGCACAGGCGATCATGGAAGTGGGGCGCGTCAACAAGACGCTGTACCTTCTTAATTATATTGATGATGAGGATTATCGTCGGCGGATCCTGACGCAGCTAAACCGGGGGGAAGGCCGCCATGCTGTGGCGAGGGCGATCTGCTACGGGCAGCGCGGTGAGATCAGAAAGCGCTATCGTGAAGGTCAGGAAGATCAGCTGGGGGCACTGGGCCTGGTCACTAACGCAGTGGTACTGTGGAACACACTTTATATGCAGGAAGCCCTGAGCTGGATACGCAGTAATGGAGAAGAAATCGGGGTTGAAGATATCGCCCGGTTGTCCCCACTGATGCACGGGCATATCAATATGCTGGGGCATTATACGTTTACGCTACCGGAGGATATTTTGAAGGGGGAACTGAGAGAACTAAATTTCAATTTAAACAATGAATTAACTTCTTAGCGTACGTTTTCGTTCCATTGGCTCTCAAACCCCAACACCGACAGTTTTAAGTTAGCCGCCAGTTTTACACTGAGCCGGATACAGCTTGTCAAAAATGTAGTAAAGGGCAAACTTCCGCTTTTCGCTCATAGCTGCCTGTCAACCTGCACTAAAACCATTCTAAAAGTCCAATCTTGAAGTTATCCATACATCTCTCTCGAGAGATTCACGGGCAAAGATCCGACTCTCAGGGTTTTCGGATCTTCATTGGGGATGAAGCACACTGGTGCATATAAGACAGTAATTAATTATTATTTTTGCTAAAAAGACATTAATGTCCAGAAAGCACAAAAGAATTTTATTATTGCCATTAAAGCAATTTCACTTCAATTAAATTACGAAGGTCATTACTTCCGGTCATGTCAGATTTGGAACGCAAGAGTGGTTCAGATAAATCTGATCAAGATGACACAACCAGAATGAAAAGTGGGCTACGATAGAAAGGCTCAAAGAATTCAAGGATAAGGAGAAAAAAATGGCTCAACTCAGGATCCGGGGCGTAAGAAGTTACGCGCCTGACCGGGATATCTGCTTTGATCTCAGCAGTAAGGTGACACTCATCTACGGCCAGAACGGCTCGGGGAAATCCACGGTATCAGGCTATTTTTATGACCGGCAGGCGGATAAATATCGGCACTGTGCCTTTGAGAGCCCGCACATCAGCCACTTTCAGGTCTTTAATCAGGAATATATTGACAGCAAATTCGCCCGTGCGGACTATCAGCCCGGGATCTTCACTCTCAGTGAGGCCAATCAGGAAAGCCAGGATAAAATAAACAGTAATAATAAAGAAAGAACAAAACTGAGTGCCCACCTGGAGAAACTTAATGAGGAGATTGCACAAAAAGAAGGGATGAAAGAAACGATCGTCGACCACTGTGCCAGGGATATTTTCAACCGGACAGTCAATGACAGGAAAAACCTCAGCGATTTCCTTGAGGGTGCCAAAATTAAAAGATCGTTTTACGAACGTATGGTTGCAACACCACTTTCAGACGTGCGTACCACAACGGAGGAACTGACTGATAAATGGCGAATGTTAAGTCAAAGCGAAGGAACGCTTGTCAGTGAAATTCATATTCCACGAACAACTGTCTTAACGGAAGAAACAATAAAACTGATGAAGGAACCTGTTGTGCCTGTAAGTAGCACGCAATTCTCTGCACTCATCCAGAAAATCGGTAATGCAGACTGGGTGCGCCAGGGGCAGCATTATATACACGACGATGTTTGCCCCTTCTGCCAGCAGCCCTTTGATGTCATAGCCTTTTCGCGCGAACTCACTCAGATGTTCGATGAGTCTTATCAGACTTCTCTTGGAGTGCTGAGCCAGGCAGCAGAAGGGCTGGCTCAGGACTGTGATGCCCTGGCCGAATTTGAACACCGTGTTGCAACCCATTCTTTCGTTGATGAGGGAAGTCAGATTTTATCTCTGGTGAAAGCGGTAAATAAAGGCTTTCAGATTTTGTTACAGCAACTCCTTAATAAAATTAAAGAACCGTCTCTGAAGGTACAGCCTGAGAACCTTCAGGAATCCCTGTTCTTACTCCAGAATGAAGTGGATGCGTTCAATACCCGGGTACGGGAAAATAACCGACTGGCTGAAAACTTTACCCATGAAAAAAAGTCCCTGCACGCTGATGTAATGGCGCATCTCAGAGGGATTTGCGAAGAGTTCTTTACCGAACGTGACAGGCAGCTTGGTGAGCTACAAAATGAAATTAACAGTAGGTTGCGTGATGGCGGGATCCTCGAAGCAAACAAGAAGCAGCTGGATGACGAGACGAATGCCCTGACCGGACAACTCTCGGACATACAACCCACTATTGACAGTATCAACGCGAATCTCAGACTGCTGGGGATCACCGGCTTTGAGATCATCTGCCATGATACTGAGATGAAACTATACCGTCTGCGCCGGGGAAGCGAGCCTGAGAAGGCTGAAGTATTCAAATCCCTCAGTGAGGGTGAGAAAACAATGGTTTCTTTCCTTTATTTCATAGAATCATGCTCCGGCAGTCTCACCCCTGAAACCATTCATCCGGAGAATAAACTTATTGTTATTGACGATCCGATTTCCAGCCTGTCACATAACTATATTTATGAAGTCGCAGCTCTCATTAAACGGAAAATTATAAAGTCAGGTGCAGCGAGACATGTAGTGATACTGACTCACAATATGTTTTTCTTCCAGGAAATACTGTTAAACAGCGGCCGCCTGCAGGATAACAGAGAGGCACCGGTGAACTGGTCTCTGCTTCGAATTATTAAGTCTGACTACAGTTCCTGCGAGAAGCTCTCCATGCACGAGATGCTCAATGAATATCAGGCGTTATGGCAGACCCTGAAAGACGTCAGGGATGGAAAAACCCAGCCTATTGTGCTTTTTAATACGATGAGAAATATTCTTGAGTACTATTTCAGTTTCGCCTGTAAAACTGAAAAACTTAAAGAGGCCCTGGAGTCTCTGGCAGCCGAACACAGCGATGCCGGAGAGTATGATTCATTTTATCGGGCTATTAACCGGCACTCTCATTCTGATGGCCGAAATCTCTTTTCTACAGGGGTCATCGATAAGGAACGTTATCTAAGTATGTTTAGAAAAGTGTTTACTCAGACAGACGACGATGATCACTATCTTGCCATGATGGGGGAATCAGCAGACCTGCAGGAAACAGTGGAGTAACAAGCAGTGCCGTCACCTGCGGGTACCGTTCACTTAACGCGTCGGGAGCGAGCGCATGTGCTTACGCACATGCTCTACGCGCCCGAAACGAAAACGTGTATACCGTACAACGGGTACAATTTTCGGTTTCATGGCGGGTTTCCTTTTACAGTCCGGCTACTGCCGGAAGTCCCTGTAACCATTTACAGGCGGTAAAAAGCGCAGAGGGGAACACCCGAGGTGACGACAGCTCATTATAAACACCGTTCCGGTTTGAGGTAAATCATTTCCACATTTGAAAGAGGGAAAAGCAGAGCTCCTATTCCCGGAACTAACAACAATGCACATCCAGCCTTTTATAACCAATTCTAAGGAAAGCCAGAGCTCATGCAGTTAACGGTCGTCCCGCACTCCAGTCCCCTCGCTAGCAACCGAGCATGTTATTTCCGGCATTGGTATTTTTCGGATCTGCGGTGGAGAAATGAGAAAACAGGATATGTACAGCATATCCATATGCCGCACATCTGCATAGGTCCGGCATACGCATATGCTCACCAACTATATATGTTGCAGCTTCCGGGCAAGCTTAATGCGCTGGCATTCGCCGCCGGACAGCTCCGTCGCGAACTGACCCAGCGTCAGGTATAGCCACTCTTTTCTCCGTAACTCTCCCAAACTGTTGCTTCTGTCATGTTCTGAATCGCCACGGATAATTTAGACACCTCCGAGCCGTTGATAATACGGGTTTTCATATTCTGCCGGTGACATCTGATCACCCGAGCCATGCCGGCGCTTACTGTTATAAAACATTTAGATGTAATCAAAAATATCGCTGCGGGCTTCTTCCCGCGTACCGTAGATCTTTTTCTTTATCCGTTCGCGTTTCAGCAACTGGAAAAAACTTTCTGCAACCGCATTATCGTGGCAGTTACCGCGACGGCTCATGCTGCCCTCCAGGCCGTGTGCTTTCAGGAGCGAATGCCACTCATAGCTTGTGTACTGACTGCCCTGATCCGAATGAACCAGTACCTGTCTTTGGGGATTACGCCGCCATACAGCCATCCTTCGTGGGTTCTGATATCCATATGCCTGGCATCTGCATATGCAACACCTATACAAACATATCAGGCAGGCATATACTGCACATATGCACTAATACATCATGCAGATCAGCCCGGAGGAACATTCATGCGCACAGTTTCGATATTTAAAAACGGCAATAACCGCGCCATCCGTCTGCCCCGGGACCTGGATTTTGACGGCGTCAGCGAGCTGGAGATCGTCCGGGAAGGGGACAGCATCATTCTGCGTCCCGTCCGGCCGACCTGGGGGTCGTTCGCGCAGCTGGACAGGGCCGATCCGGACTTTATGGCGGAGCGTGAGGATGTGGTCAGCGATGAAGGACGCTTTGAGCCATGAAGAAAACCTGGATGCTCGACACTAACATCTGCTCGTTCATCATGCGCGAGCAGCCTGCAGCGGTGCTGAAGCGCCTGGAGCAGGCGGTGCTGCGCGGTGACCGCATCGTGGTCTCGGCCGTGACGTATGCCGAGATGCGCTTCGGCGCCACCGGCCCGAAGGCCTCGCCGCGCCATATTCAGCTGGTCGACGCGTTCTGCGCGCGCCTCGATGCCATCCTGCCCTGGGACCGGGCCGCGGTGGACGCCACGACGGACATCCGGGTGGCGCTGCGCCTCGCCGGGACGCCGATCGGCCCGAACGACACGGCCATAGCGGGACACGCCATCGCGGCCGGCGCCGTCCTGGTGACGAATAATGTGAGAGAGTTTGCGCGGGTCCCGGGCCTGGTGCTGGAAGACTGGGTGAAATAATCCCGTAAAAATTTCCGTGACGGAGACGACAGACATGAACGCTGAACACGCCGACTACGGCTGGCTTTTCAGTGAACCGGCTGAAGAAATTTCCGGTGATATTGTTATTGATCCGGAACTCCTTCCGGAGGAGCTTAAACTCGCCGCTATCCAGATTTTGCTGGATCGGATTGACCGCGATACGGCAGAGAAAAAACTGGCCGAATTAATACAGAAGCTTGAGTTTGATATCACCGCTGCGTAAGCGTCTAGCCACTGCCGCCTGTGAATCTGGTTACGGGATCGTTAGCTTAGAGCTCCATCTAATTTAGAAGGAGCTCTAATCATGGAAAATACTGCCAACTGGCGAACTGAATCCCGCACAGTCTATTCTAATGACTTTAAACTTCGCATCGTTGAGCTGGCGTCTCAACCGGATGCCAATGTTGCTAAGATCGCCCGCGAAAATGGAGTTGCTCACAACCTCATTTTTAAGTGGCTGCGCATGTGGCAAAACGAGGGGCGGGTATCACGTCGCCTGCCTGCGACCATCACCCCACCTTCAGAGCTGTCACTGTTACCTGTCGAGATCGTATCTGAACCACCAACATCAGATAACGGTTCCGGGCAGTGTCCGCTGAATGCTTCCTCCTGCAGCGTGGAGTTCCGCCACGGTAAAATAAGCCTCGAAAACCCCTCGCCGGAGTTGCTGGGCGTGCTGCTCCGCGAGCTGACCGGGAGAAGCCAATGATATCCCTCCCGTCAGGTACCCGTATCTGGCTGGTTGCTGGCGTCACGGATATGCGTAAATCGTTCAATGGTCTGGGCGAGCTGGTACAGCATGCCCTTGATGAAAACCCGTTCTCCGGCCACCTGTTTATCTTCCGTGGCCGCAGAGGTGACACCGTAAAGATACTCTGGGCCGATGCTGACGGCCTGTGCCTGTTGACCAAACGGCTGGAAGAAGGCCAGTTCATCTGGCCTGCTGTACGCGATGGTAAAATCGCCATTACCCGCTCACAACTCGCCATGCTCCTCGATAAGCTGGACTGGCGTCAGCCAAAAACAGCTCGTCTTAACTCACTGACAATGTTGTAAAAAGAGCATGACCGCATTATAAATGGGGTCATGAGTCAGGACTATCTCGCCCGTATCGCCGCGCTGGAAGACGCGCTTCGCCAGAAAGACAGTCAGCTTAGTCTCGTTGCTGAGACTGAGTCGTTCCTGCGTTCAGCGCTGGCGCGCGCTGAAGAGAAAATAGAGAACGAAGAGCGCGAAATAGAGCATCTGCGGGCGCAGATAGAAAAACTACGGCGGATGCTGTTCGGTACCCGTTCTGAAAAGCTGCGCCGGCAGGTTGAAGAAGCCGAAGCCCTGCTGAAACAGCAGGAGCAGCAAAGCGATCGTTACAACGGCCGGGATAACGATCAGCAGGTTCCGCGTCAGCTTCGCCAGTCGCGCCATCGTCGTCCTCTGCCTGACCATCTTCCACGCGAAATAAACAGGCTGGAGCCCGAAACCTGTTGTCCGGACTGCGGCAGCGATATGGCATACCTCAGCGAAGTCAGCGCAGAGCAGCTGGAGCTGGTCTCCAGCGCCCTGAAAGTGCTCCGCACGGTCAGGGTGAAAAAGGCCTGCACCCGATGCGACTGCATCGTTGAAGCGTCGGCACCATCACGCCCCATCGATCGGGGTATCGCCGGGCCGGGTCTGCTGGCCCGCGTGTTAACGGCCAAATACTGCGAGCACCTGCCGCTCTATCGCCAGTGCGAAATCTTTGCCCGCCAGGGCGTGGATCTGAGCCGGGCTCTGCTCTCCAACTGGGTGGATGCGTGTTGCCGGTTGATGGCACCGTTGGATGAAGCCCTTTATCGTTACGTGATGGACTGCCGCAAACTGCATACGGACGATACCCCGGTGCCGGTACTGGCACCGGGGAGGAAGAAGACGAAAACCGGGCGCATCTGGACGTATGTGCGTGATGACCGAAGCGCTGGATCGTCAGACCCGCCAGCGGCGTGGTTCGCCTTCTCCCCTGACCGACAGGGGAAACATCCTCAGCAGCATCTTCGCCATTATCATGGCGTACTGCAGGCCGATGCCTTCGCAGGGTACGACAGGTTGTTCAGCGCAGAGCGTAACGGTGGCCCGCTAACAGAAGCTGCATGCTGGGCCCACGCGCGTCGAAAAATCCACGACGTCTATATAAGTACTCAGACGGCCACCGCCGGGGAAGCCCTGAAACGTATCGGTGAGCTGTACGCGGTAGAAGAGGAAATACGCGGCCTCCCTGCAACTGAGCGGCTGGCAACCAGGCAATCCCGGAGTAAGCCGCTGCTGATATCCCTGCATGACTGGTTGGTGGAGAAAAGCGCCACGCTGTCGAAAAAATCCCGGCTGGGCGAGGCGTTCGCTTATGCCCTGAACCAGTGGGATGCGCTGTGCTACTACTGTGATGATGGTCTGGCAGAGCCTGATAACAACGCTGCCGAACGAGCCCTTCGTGCTGTCTGCCTTGGGAAAAAGAATTTTATCTTCTTCGGCAGCGACCACGGCGGTGAGCGAGGAGCCCTGCTGTATGGTCTGATCGGGACGTGCAGGCTCAATGGCATCGATCCGGAAACCTACCTCCGCCATATCCTGAGCGTACTGCCGGAATGGCCCAGCAATAAAGTGGCTGAACTACTGCCATGGAACGTAGAGCTCACCAATAAATAATCGTCAATACGGCGCTCACTTAACGCTTACACCGCTGCCGAACTGTCAGCGTATCTTTTTAAACCGGGCCATGCCTGACGGCTTACCCGGTACCATTAATACAACGTTAATCTGAAACTGATATCGCCTGAGGGGAGCATCATGACGGGAACAGGAATTAACACGGTACGTATCGGCGGTGAAGTGAAGCATATCACCGAGCTCGATGCGCTAACACTCATGCATGAATGGTCCAGGCTGAAAAAAGAGAATGCTCACCTGTATGACTATAACCGTCAGGTTAACCGGGGCTGGCGCGGCTTTGTCCTGCGCCTGATGGGTATCCATTTGCCTGTCAGAGACCATTCGCCCGGTATTTAACCGCTGTGACACCTGCCGGGAAGGGCTGACAGGGAAAGGGTTATTGATAAGATATACTGAAACAGAGGGCTCAAAAATATGACAACAGAACATTCTTTTCGCGGTTATTACAGCAGGATGGGGGATTATCTTTTCCCGGTACATCCGGACAACTCATATTATGACGCTGAAGCCCGTCAGTATATTTCTGAGTTATTGCATCGCCACGCGGGGAATATCAATTCTGCCCGGGAATTTCTGGCGCTGCTGGAGACATTTGTACCGGAAAGTGTGCAGCACAGCATCGATAATCCCTCATGGTCAACCGGGAAGCAAATTGAACGACTGAACATGGCAAAAGGACTTATTGAAAGTCGGGTTCGCGAGCGTTTTGGGTCAGAATTTTCAGGGGATATTACACCTTAAACGAACGTACCAGGTGTACGGGAAATTAACGGGGATCCGAAACAGCCAGAAATCGGATCTGCACGGCGGGAAACCCGCAATGGATATGATAATTTGGCATCTAACATAAAATCATACTTAATATGATATTTAGCATTAACAATTTAATCATATCTGATATTATTATCACCAATTCAGTATGAAATCATTTGAAGTTTGATTTTATACTTAACCGGACATTATCAAACGGGGCGGGCAGGATGGATGACGAAATGTCGTTTTCGCTCAGCTATGAGCAAATGACGCAGATGGCAGAAGAGGAAATAAAGCAATGCGATTTTCGCAGGGATGGCACCCATTATGTCTGGGAAGTGAACAAGGCTCATGACATCCTCCGCTTCTGGTATCTCCTGGCGCTGCGCGGACACACGGGCCTGGCCACCACGCGGGTCGAAGCAGACTATAAACGGTTAAAAACGCTCATTTCTCAGAGGAACGAGGGACAATGATGCGGGAAAAATCCCGACGTCCGTCGCCGCTGCAGCGGCGGGTGCTGATTGTGCTGGCCGCCCTCGGTGCAAAACGTCCGGGGCCGGTGGCGACGCGGGATATTGAGCGGGTGCTGGAGCAGGGCGGGGACGCCCCGGTGTACGGGCCGAACCTGCGCGCCTCCTGCCGGCGCATGGAAGCCGCGGGCTGGCTGCGCACCCTGCGAGCCCCGAACCTGCAGCTGGCCGTTGAGCTGACGGACGCTGGCCGTGCGCTGGCCGCCCCGCTTCTCGCTGACGAACAGGCGCGCGTCCTGGCGGAGCAGCGAGCGGCGGCGGTCCGGGTTCTGCCCCTGGTCAGGATGAAGGCGGTCTATGAGTCTGACTCGTTCGGTGACGAGCGGCCGGTGGCGCTGGACGATCGCTGGCATCTGGCGGTCCGGGGAGACTACGTTATCCGTCTCGACGGCACCACCTGCCTGCAGCTGTGGAATGCGGCCGGGCAGTTGACACGCCTGGAAGGCGATCCCCTGCAGATCGCCACCTGGCTGCAGGCCTGTCACGATGCGGGGATTGCGGTCCGGGTGCAGATCAATGAGAGCGCCACGCCGGAGGAGGGCGCTCTGAACGTCACCGCGCCGGCGGACCGGACCGACACCTGGTACCGCCAGCTGGACGTCGCGCTGCAGGCGGAGGGGATCAGCGGCCTGAATGAGGAGATCAGGCAGGCCGTTATCACGCCTGGTGAGGGGCTCCGCGACCTGCCGGCGCCGGCGCGCCTGCTGCAGGTTCTGCGCGACAGTGCGGAGGCGTTCCCGCTCACGGCGGCCGGCTATGAGGAAGATACGGAGGCCGCACTGGCTGACCTGCTGGCCCGCGCGGGTTTCGCCGGCGACCAGGTGCATGAGCTGCAGTGGCACCGCATCCGCTGGCCGCTGATGAGTCAGGAAGAAGCTGACCGCCGCGAGCTGAACACCCTGCTGAACGACCTGGAACGACAACAGCTGTACTGCAACCGCGAACAACTGACGGAGATTGTGTTTTCGCCGGTACGCAAACCCGGCGAGCGCTGGACGGAACGTCTGCAGTGGCTCCTGATGACGGATGGATTCGGGTTCCGCAGTCCGCTGTCCCGTGAAGCGGGCGCCAGGGCGCTGGCAATCCTGGCCGGTTACACGGGGCGGGAGGTGACGGAGCATCTGGCCACGGAGATGGTGTGGAACGACGCCGGAACAGGAGAGAGGCCCTGAGCCCATTGTCTTCAGCAAGCCACGTTCATCCTGGCGTGAGCGGCACGCGCTGCAAAAACTGACTGACGATCTCCGGCCCGGAGCATGAGAACCGGGACTGTACCCAACCACCACAAGGAACAAGAGCTGAACCATGAAAGTCACTGAAACCCGACTGGACACCCTGATCGATAATCTGAACACCCTGATTTGTGAAGATGATCTGCTCACCCGCCAGGAGCGTGAAACCCTGGTGCGGGCCGTGGCGGCCATCGGCGCCATGAAAGCACGCGTCAGCATGAAAAAGCCTACGGTACCGGCAGCATCGAAACCGAAGGAAGAGAAACAGGCACCTATACCTGACCCACGCTTTCCGAATGCCCGCCAGGCCTGGGTGGCTGAAGAGGAAACTTTATTACTGGATGCGCTCGATGGCGTCCCGAATGATGATATTGGTAAGCATCTTTTCTGGCTTTCCGAGAAACTGGGGAGAACGCCGTTCAGCGTCGCCTGTAAAATCGCGTCGCAAAGACATCTGACAAATGGCTGGAAAGAGCAGTTCAGGGAGGTTTCGGATAAAATTCGTTTGTCCGGCCTCAGTATCAGTGATTATCTGAAACAGAACAGGTCAGACCTGAACGCCTGAATGACATTGAGGAGAGCGTTTATTAGAACCACATGCCTTTAGATCGCTGTCAGCGCTCATATTCATCCTTGGTTTATTACGTAGCCTTTCCTTCGACTGAACCACGAAGGGCTATTTTAGTCCTCCGAGCATAGCCTCAATTCGCCTTGCAACATTACTCTGAATTTGTCGTGTGATTTCTTCCTTGCTGATCAGCATTTTACAGTAAGGGCAAAGCGTATTTTTAATTTCATCAATTGTTTCAACATGTAGTATGTCGTTGAAAGTTAGTGCCTGACCGCACTCGGGGCACTTGAATTTGATGCTATTCATAGTTGCAAGTCCATTTGATATTGTGCTCTTTCTCTTCGACCTTATCAGAAGGACTGTCTTGTCGCTACAAAACGGTAACGGATGGCTTGTGAATGAGCGCTAACCAACTGTCAGCACTCAGAAAGGGTGTTGAGGCGAAACTGGCATGTCGCTGCAAGCCTAGTGATACCAATGTAATTTATTGATATTTAACTTATGTTGTGCGAAAACCCATTACTCGCACCGCCAGAACGACCTCAGGGCGTTTCTGGCAGGAAACAGGAAAAACAGGCAACAAACCACCCGAAAACCCGCCAGAAACGTCCCTGATAAATGTTAACTATGTTGCATGGCTATGCAGGAAAATGAATGGCACTGAATCTGAAGGTAAACAGTCAGCAAAAGCATGATTTCAGGTAGTTTACTTCCACTTAACGCTCCAATTATGATGTGCTTCTGTCATATTCCCAGAGAACGTCAACGATGCGCTCAGCACGCCTTTTATCATCTGTAATACCGTTGCTTCTGGTAGCCTGTACCACAACAAAATCAACTGAGTTGGGTAAACCAACAGCCTCATCAGAAAAATCAGTAGATCTATTAGGGGATCTACGTGCCGGGCCGAATGCACCTGAAGCAAAAAACCTAACACCTAAACCATAAGCAACAGGGTAATAAGCGGAACTTCCCTAAATAATCTGTTTTACGAAATCAGCCTATGGTCGGACCGTCATAACCCCGTTGCCGCTGAGAACGCTCCAGCTCCAGCACTTTTTCGTGCTGTTGTTGCTGAGACATCTGTTCGGCGGCTACCGCCATCTCATGACGCTGCACGACTCAGTTGCCCACTCAAGCGTTGCAATAGCTTTCGCTAATCGCGTGTGTTGGTGCAATATTTGCCGCTGCCAGCGGCTGCGATCAGGCAAATCTTTTTCATTGAGTTTGTTTTTTTATGTGAATTGTTCGCACATCACTCCCCGCATACACTTTGCAGGTATGACGGTTTGGCCGTGGTTCCGATTCTGCAATGCCGCCGTTGGCTAAATTAAAATCCATATGCCCGGATACGGACGCGTTTAGCGTAGCGGGGGAGCCGTCAACCGAGAGGATCATGCAATCCGCATCTATTTCTACGGTGTGCTCGCCAATTTTGTACAGTCGACCAGCGGGCTGGCCATCGTCGGCCATTGCGAACGTAATACCTGCCGCCACTATGGCGGCTATCAGTAAAGTCTTTTTCATAATCTTGCCATTAGCGCAAAGGAAATTGTTAATGATGGTCAATTATTGACCTTGACGTACAATAATTTTCGATATCCAAACTAACCCCCTATAGTGTGACATGCAAGATAGCTGCTCTCCAGGACATGCCAAATGAGTGGAAAGATCAGTACCGTAAGGGAGAGCGACGGAGGACTTTACTTTTGCTGCGGGATAAGCGTCCAGCGGATGGTTTCCATCAGAAGTTGATAGTGCACAGACGGGCTTTTATCCAGCCGCAAACCCTTCTCCCAGCATTCATCCGAAAATTTTTCCGCTTCATTACCGTTACGCTCTATAGGCAGTGGAAAAAAGAGCGCGTATGGTATCTGGACACACTATAGCACCCTCGCGGATCAATGATGGAGTCGCATAAACAGGAACTATTGTTTTTTACAAATGATAAAAATATTCAAATCTGGCATGAACCAGGCATCAACAACCTGAAATTAATACTGAATAGGGAACAGGGATTATGAGTTTTTTTCTTAAATCATTAGCCGCAGGTGTTTTTACGATAGCCAGCTTCAGTGTTGGGGCTACAACTGCTCCTGTTTTAGACACAACGCCACAGATGGCCTATGAGGATATCTCTCGCTCCTTAACTGAATTGCAGCCGATTACGTTTCAGTCTGGAGTGGAAAAATATAAAATATTAGTTTTTGTAGATAATCAATGTATTTATTGCAGCTATGTTGTAAAAAACATCAAGAAATACACTGATGCAGGGCTGACTATGTCATTTCTGACGGTGGTTCCATCATCCATCAAAGACTCAGTCATTGAAGATATGGGACGAGTATGGTGTGCATCAGATCGTCAGAAAAGTTTTCAAAATGCGATGGCCGGTTTTTTGCCAGACAATGATAGCTCAGAAAAATGTAAAAATCTGGTGATTAAACAATCTGAACTTGCTGATAGACTGGGCGTTACAGTAACTCCTGCTATGGTAGTGCTGGAGCCGTCTGTGCATACTTTCCTGGGTAGTGTTTCTCCAGATAAAATTCTCTCTGAACTCCAGTAAAAGGACTAAGCGAATGGTTACCTGGAGATGAAAACTGGAGTTTCACATGAATTTAAGAGCGTTCTCAGCCCCCATACTCACCCTGGTGCTACTTATAACAGCCTGTTCAAACCATACTCAAAAAACAAACGTCAGGGTAATGCCCGGCAACGATAAATCAGCGGAAGTTGATGATCTTTTAGGTAACCTAGGGTCTCCAACATTTCCCCCGGAGCATTCAAAAATAGTCGTATATGCAGCACAAATACGGAATGCCATTGTTGCCGAAATGTACGAACCCGATGCGTATAAAGGAAAAACCTGCTCTATTCGTATCTATCTTCAGCCTGATGGTTCAGTGAACAGTGCGACAGCAAAAGAGGGTGATGCAAAATTGTGTAAAGCAGCCATTTCAGCGATTACACGAGCGAAAATACCCGCCGCACCAGATAACGAAACATATCAGAGGGTCAAAAATGCCGCTCTTGATTTCAGACTATAGAAATGAAGTTTGAGGTGGTTATTGAGGAAATGCCCTATTGTGATCTATCCGTAATCCGTTTTTTCATCGCAAAGGTCGGGTTGTTGCAGCGACACTGATATGTCGCTGCAAGCTTTGCGATCTCAATGTAATTGACTTATATTTAACATAAAACGCATTAAGCGAAGTTGCATTGTAATGGCTCAATAGTAATGTCCGCCTGTGGCTCAATTCAGATGTCCGCGCT
>OLGB01000286.1_pt1 | contig 75669 bp, 69 predicted proteins | sample 1605691 | NCBI WGS metagenome assembly OLGB01 (sample SAMEA3888925, study PRJEB22519) | human gut metagenome | biome: human gut; feature: human-associated habitat; material: faeces | place: Denmark | collected 2010
TCATCACCGGCCCGAACATGGCGGGCAAAAGCACCTATATGCGGCAGGTGGCGCTGATTACGCTCATGGCGCATATAGGCAGCTTCGTACCTGCGCGCGAGGCGGATATCAGCCTTTGCGACCGCATTTTCACCCGTATCGGCGCATCGGATGATTTGGCGGGCGGACAGAGCACCTTCATGGTGGAAATGAGCGAAACCGCCGCCATTTTGCGCTCCGCAACGGCTCATTCGCTTGTGGTGCTGGATGAAATTGGCCGTGGCACAAGCACGTTTGACGGCCTGGCCATTGCATGGGCGGTTGTGGAGTACCTGCTGGATACGAAAAAAATAGGCGCAAAAACGCTTTTTGCCACCCATTATCACGAGCTGAGCGAGCTGGAAGGGCGTTTCCCGGGGGTAAAGAACTACTGCATTTCCGTGATGGAGCATGGGGAGGACGTTATCTTCCTGCGTAAAATTATGCCGGGCGGCGCGGATAAAAGCTATGGCGTGCATGTGGCGCGCCTTGCGGGCGTGCCCGCGCCGGTAGTGGCGCGCGCACATGAAATTCAGGCCAGGCTCGAGGTAAGCGACATCAACCAGGAAACCATTTCCTCCAATATTTTGGAAAAGCGCAAGAAGGAAGCCAAGCAGACCGACCTGTTCCACCTGGCGCAGGACGACCTGATTGAGGAGCTGCAAAACCTGGACGTGCTTTCCATTACGCCCATGGACGCGCTGAACATTCTGTTCAGGTTGCGCGAGAAGGCGCGCAGGCTGTAAGGAAAGGAGAAGCTATGGCGGTTATTCGGAAGCTGTCCCCGGAGATCATTGGGCAAATTGCCGCGGGCGAGGTTGTGGAGCGGCCCGCCTCCGCGGTAAAGGAGCTGGTGGAAAACAGCATAGACGCCGGCGCCAAAAACGTAACGGTGGAGTTGCGCGAAGGCGGCGTGAAATACCTGCGCGTAAGCGATAACGGGCGGGGCATTCCAGCCGAGCAAATCCGCCTTGCCTTTGAGCGCCATGCCACCAGCAAGATCGTCGATGTGAAGGACCTTTATGATATCCATACGCTTGGCTTCCGAGGAGAAGCGCTGGCCTCCATTGCGGCGGTTTCACGCGTAACCCTGACCACGCGCACCGAAACGGCCGATTTTGGCACCAGGGCTGTTGTGGAGGCCGGGGAGTTTGTGGATATCCGCCAGGCCGCTTCCCCCGTAGGGACAACGATTGTTGTGGAGGACTTATTTCTAAACGCGCCTGTGCGCTTAAAGTTTTTAAAGAAGCCTTCCATGGAAGCCGCTATGGTGTCTGATTATATGCTGCGGCTGATTCTATCCAGGCCCGATATTGCATTTCGCTTCGTAAGCCAGGGCAAAACCGTTTATCACAGCACTGGCGACGGGAGGGCGGAATCCGCGCTGTTTTGCCTGTATGGGCGGGAGGCGTTCCGCCAGATGCAAAAGGTGAGCGGGCACATGAACGGCGTGCTGCTCTCGGGTTATGTGGGCGCCGGCGAGCTTTCGCGCGGAAACCGGCAGCAACAGTCCTTCTTTGTAAACGGACGCTATTTTCGAAACGGCGCGCTAAGCCGCGCGCTTGAAAACGGCTGCGAGGGTAGGGTAATGATCGGGCGCTTCCCAATGTGCGCGCTCTTTTTGGAGTTACCCGCGCAACAGGTGGATGTAAACGTGCATCCCAACAAGCTTGAAGTGCGATTCCAAAACGAGCAGGCTGTGGCGCAGGCCGTTGAAACGCTTGTAAAGGAAGCCTTTAGCGGGGAACGGCTGGGGCAGCGCCTCACAGCGGTTGAAACGCCAGGCGCGCAGGCGGCTGTTGGGCCTGCAAAGCCCGTGATTGAGATCGTGCCTTTGAAAAACGCTTTTTCCAATATGCAAATGGAAGAAAAGGCCGGGGCTTTACCGCCGGTTCATGCGCCGCAGTCCGCTGTTGCGCCGGTATCCGCGCCTGAGCCAAACGGGCAAACTAAGCCGCCACAGGAAGAAAAAAGCGGAACCTCGGCGGGCCTTACCCCTGCGGAGCAGGCGGCGCTGCGGGCGCTGAAGCCGATAGAAATACCGGCTTCAACGCCTGCCGCGATGAGGATGGCGCAATCCTCATCGCCTGTGCGGCCGGTCTTTGTTCCAGCCGCACCTGTTATGCCGCCACGGCCCGCGCCAGGCGGCGATTCTGCGGCCGGCGATGCGCCAGGGCCTAAACCCAGGCAGGAACCCGTTCAGGCGGAACAGACAGCTTTTGCGCAAGTAGAGCAATCCAGGCCGCTGCGTTTGGTGGGTATTGTGTTTGATACCTATTGGATTTTTGAAAGCGGCGAGCGGTTGCTGCTGGTAGACCAGCACGCGGCGCATGAACGCATCCTTTACGACCGGTTGATGGCCCGCTTTGAAAGCGGGCGCATTTCCCAAAAGCTCCTTTCTCCACAGCTGGTGCGCCTTACGGCAAACGAGATGGTCCTAATGGACGAGGCGATGCCCGTGCTTAAAGAAGCGGGCTTTGAGGTGGAGCCCTTTGACGATACCTGCGTGTCGGTCCAGGCGATTCCCACCCTGTTTGGCGAAAATGAACAGCCTCCGCGCGAGCTGCTGTTGGAGGCGCTTGACGAATGGCAGGCCGGGCGGGGACAGGTGACGCGCGAACGCATCCGCAGGCGGGTGGCGCAGATGGCCTGCAAGCATGCCATCAAGGGCGGCGACAAGCTAAACGACGAGCAGGTCGAGGGCTTCCTGCGGGAAATGCTAAAGAGCGAGGCCATGCCCACCTGCCCACACGGCAGGCCTATTGTGACGGAAATAACCCGGTATGCGCTGGAAAAGCGCTTCAAACGCATTCAATAAGGAGCTGGAACCGTGGCGAAGCCTTTCGTGATTGCGGTTGCGGGCGCAACCGGCAGCGGCAAAAGCGCCCTGGCCATGGCCCTGGCCAAGCGCCTGGAGGGCGAGATTATCTGCATGGATTCTATGCAGATTTACCGCAGGATGGACATTGGTACGGCCAAGCCAACGCCGCAGGAGCGCCGGGAAATACCCCACCACATGCTGGATATCGTTGAGCCTACCGAAACCTATGCCGTTGCCGACTATGCCCATGAAGCTGAGCGCGCCATTGCTCAGGTTTGGGCGCGAGGGAAGCTGCCCATGCTTGTGGGCGGCACAGGGCTGTATTTGAAAGCGTTGATGCACGGCCTTTCCCTGGGCGGCGCAAAGAGCGATGAAAAGCTGCGCCAAAGGCTGAACGCCATTGCAAATATGCCCAATGGCAGGGAAGCGCTGCATGCCATGCTTGCAAAAGCCGACCCGGACGCGGCAAAACGCCTTCATCCCAACGATGTGCGCAGGGTGGTTCGGGCGCTGGAAATCTATGAGCTGACCGGCGAGCCCATGAGCCGTCAGCCCCGCGAGGAACAGGAACGTCCCTTTCGCATGTTGCCGCTTGCGCTTACCATGCCGCGCCCCGCGCTTTACGACCGGCTTGAAAAGCGGGTTCATGAAATGATGCGCTTAGGGCTTGTAGATGAGGTGCGTCGGCTGCTGGAAAGCGGGGTAAGCCCGCAAGCGCAGGCTATGCAGGGAATTGGGTATAAGGAGCTGGTTTGCGTTGCGCAGGGCACGGATTCCATCGAAACGGCGGCGCGCCAGATCATCCTGAATACGCGGCATTATGCCAAGCGCCAGGAAACATGGCTGCGAGCGGAACCGGCTATGATTTGGCTGGACGCCCTCTCCAGGGAGGTTACGAAGGAAGCGCTGCAAATAATAGAGCGCTTTTTGGCCGAAAACGAAAGGAACGGTTGAAGCATGAAGCAAATGGTTCAGGCTGCGGAAAAACGATGCGAATCCATTTTTCAAAGAATTGATGAAACGGCTCTTTTCAATACCGAAAAGGTTCTTAACGCCTTGCAGCGCCATCAGGTGGCGGCGCGTCATTTCGCGCCTACCACCGGCTATGGCTATGACGATGTGGGCCGCGACACGCTGGAAAGGCTGTTCGCTGAGCTTTTTGCCGCCGACGCGGCAATCGTAAGGCCGCAGATCGCTTCAGGCACGCATGCGCTCGCGCTGTGCCTGTTCGGGTTGCTTAGGCCTGGCGATGAGCTCATGTATGCCTCGGGCTCGCCGTATGATACCCTGGAGGAAGTGATTGGCGTAAGGGGATGCGCCGCGGGATCCCTGCGTGAAATGGGCGTTACCTATACGGAGGTGCCCATGAGGGACGGCAAGCTGGACCTTGCCGCTATCCGCGCCGCCATGAAGCCGCAAACGCGTGTTGTGGCTATTCAGCGCAGCCGGGGGTATTCCTCCCGCCCAAGCCTGATGCCGGAGGATACGGAGCCGCTGGCAAAAATGCTGCACAGCGAGTTTCCCAACGCCTGCCTCATGGTGGATAACTGCTACGGCGAATTTGTTTGCGAAAAGGAGCCTACCCAATACGGCGCGGATGTGTGCGTTGGCAGCCTGATCAAAAACCCGGGAGGCGGGCTCGCGCCCACGGGCGGATATATCGTTGGCAAGCAGGCGCTTATCGACCGCATCAGCTACCGCCTTACCGCGCCCGGCATTGGGCGTGAGGTGGGCAGCTATGCGGGAAGCTATCAGCCGTTTTATCAGGGCTTGTTTTTGGCGCCGCATGTAGTGGCCCAGGCCGTTAAAACGGCGACCCTCGCAGCCGCCGTGTGCGAGGATATGGGTATGAAAAGCACGCCCGCGCCGGACGCGCCCCGCACGGATATTATTCAAGCGCTGGAGTTGGGCACGCCGGAAAGGCTGATTGCCTTTTGCCAAGGCATACAAATGGCCTCGCCGATCGACAGCATGGCGCTGCCGGAACCGTGGGATATGCCAGGCTACCAGCATCAGGTGATTATGGCCGCGGGCACCTTTGTAAGCGGCGCTTCAATAGAGCTGAGCGCGGACGCTCCCATGCGCGAGCCCTATACCGTGTTTTTACAGGGCGGCCTTACCTACAGCCATGGAAAGCTGGCGCTGATACGCACGTTTGAATATATGAAAACCAAGGGCTGCCTGTAAGGCTGGTTCTTTCCCTCTCCCAGCGCGCATATCCTTACCGCGCAGGGAGGGGATTTTTGTGAACCGGCAAACAGAGGTAAAAAGCATGAAGGTGAAGCGCGAGGGCGCGCTTTTAAGCGATGAAGGCGTTCCTGCCGGCGCAGCGCTAAGCGAGCTTCCGCCCAAGAAAGGCTTTGGGCAGCGTATTTTACAGGCGGACCGCCTTGTGCGCAACCTAGCGGTTGTTGGGGCGCTGGCGCTTACGGTGGTGGCCGTAAAAAACGCAAGCGTGCCGCAGGCCCAAAGCGTTTTTAGCGCCATTCAGCAAAGCGCGGGCATGGATTGGGATGAAAGCCTGGGAAAGCTAAGCTTTGTGGGAGACTTTTTGCCCGAAGGGATTCAGGCGGTTTGGAACGAGAAAGAGGCGTTTACCGTTTTTGCGCCCGTGAATGGGGAAACGGTACATGCTTGGACCCGCAGCGAACCCTATGTAGAGTATGCCGCAACGGTTACGGACGTGAGAGCCGTTGCCGACGGCGAGGTGATGAGTATTGCGCACGGGCTGGACGAGGAGCGTATCCTGCGCATCCGGCATGATGATGAAACGGAATCCATTTATGGAAATTTGCAAACCTGCTATGCGCAGGTTGGCGACCGGGTATACGCCGGGGATGTGGTAGCCCGCACGCTGGACGGAAAGCCTTTGGCCTTTGAATTGCGCAAGGATGGCCGTTCCATAAACCCCGAAGGGCTGCTTGTTCCCCTGAAGGATTAGCCCTATGCGCTTTTCACTTTGCGTGCATCCGGCTGGCGGAGCCATGATGGCGGCCGCCCTTTTGTTTTTGGACAGCCATAGCGTTCTTGCGGCTTTTTTGGCGCTGCTGCTGCATGAGGCGGCGCATGTGCTGGCCATGTGGCTGTGCGGCGTTAAGGAATGCAGGGTGGAGCTAACACCTTTTGGCGGCGTTGCGGATGCTGCGGCGTTTCATACGCTAGGCTGCTGGAGAAAACTGGCCATCTCGGCTGCTGGGATATTGTTTAGCGGCCTATCCGCATGGCTTTGCCTTGCATTCGCCCCAGACGCCCCCTTTTGGAAAGCGTTTTATTTTGCCAGCGCTTCATTGGCGCTGCTGAATTGCCTGCCTGTGTGGCCGTTGGATGGCGCAAGGGCGCTGGCGGCGGTTGCGGAACGCCTGGGCATAGAACCCTTTTTGCGCAAAGCGATGCTGTACCTGGCCTATCTGCTTGCGTTTTTGCTTGTGGCCGTAGGCATATACGGCATATGGCTTGGTTCCATAAACCTATCGCTGTTGCTTATGGGGCCTTATCTGGCCTACGCGGCGCATGAAAGCGCGCTTGGGGACGCCATGCGCCAGGTGCATATGCTGGAACGCGCGCATGAAAAGCTTGAGGGGATGGTACCGCTTCGCGCCTATGCCTGCGGCGAAATGCCTGAACGCACGCTGCTATTGAGATGGTTACGCGCCATACCGCGCCAACGCTTTGATGCCCTTGTGGTAATTGACGAGCATACGGGGGAAGTTGAGCGGGTGCTTACGGAAGCCAAATGCGCCAAGCTGCTCTTTCAATCCCATGAGGACAGGCCCAGCCAGGGATTGGCAGGGCAAAGCAAGTAGACAAACACAGAAGAATGTGATACAATCCAAAAAGGTTACGAAAGTATTACAAAACGACGAAGGAGGGTGACGGCATGCGCCAGCCGATGCGAAAAAAAGGATGGAAACGGGCAGCGTGCCTATTGACCGCCATGGCAATGTGGCTAAGCATGCTCCCGGCGTCACATGCCGCCTCTGTGGATGACGTGCAGGTCGCATCCGCCCCGCTTACATCCCGCAGCAGCGCGGCAAACGGCATGGTGCGCGTCTATCTTTCTTCTTTGGGCAACCCAAGCACGCTTAATTTGACGGTGGTTGGCAATTACAGCATCAGCGTTACAGGCGCGTTCCTCTCCAGCGGGAGCGAATTGACCATAGGCTTCGATCGTTCCACCGGCGCGATTACGCTTACGCACAACGGGGTCAAAACCAATATGGGCTCCAGCTTTTCGTTAAGGCGGCATAGCGCCAGCGGCACAAACGGAATCAAAATCCGCCAGGCGCGTGAAAGCAATAACCCCTATCCGGGCGATTTATCGTTTCACGCGGTGTCAAACGGAGGCGGGTATACGCTGTATACCATCGCCCACATCTATATTGAAAATTATCTTTACGGCGTATTGCCTTACGAAATGGGAAATTCCACTAATATTGAGGCTCTCAAGGCGCAGGCCGTGGCCGCGCGCACCTACACGGTGCGCATGATGCAAAGCCGCGCGTCCGGCCTGTACGATGTAAAGGACACAACCAGCGACCAGGTTTACCGGGGAACGCCCTCGGGCAACGCCAATTGCGTGGAAGCTGTGAATGCGACCAAGGGCATTGTGCTGATGTACGGTTCCAGCTATATCACCACATATTATTCCGCCAGCAACGGCGGACAAACGGAGATTTCGCGCAGCGGAGGCTCCTACGCCTACATGAAGGTAAAGGACGACCCCTTTGATTATGCCAATCCAAGCTCCACAGTAAAAAAGAAAACAATCTATACCGACCTTTCCAATCCGGCCAATAACGCGCAGCTGATAAGCCTGCTGAAAACCAAGGCAGTAAGCCGCCTTGTATCGATGGGATACGCTGCCTCGCAGAATAACACCACGCTGGTTACGCTAAAGAGCATTACGCCCCATACGCCCATGTACGCCTCTCCCAGCAGGCTGTATACAAAGATGGATTTTGTTTTAACGGCAAATACCCAGGGGGCGGCAGGCGTATCGGTAACGGTTACATGCGATATTTTCAATGAGCTGGAAAGCCTGCTCTCCATGGGCATTCAATCTCTCTCCAACGAGCTTTGGAGCGTGACAAAAACCGCAACGTCTTTTGTCCTGGAGGCCAGGCGCTACGGCCACGGCATGGGCATGAGCCAGCGGGGAGCCATGTATATGGCAAAGCTTGGCTATCGGTACGATCAAATTCTGGGCTTTTACTATGAAGGCTGCCAGCGCGTACAGCACAGCTTTACCAACAGCATTTTGAGCGCCGGTTCCAGCGATCAGCAGATCACCGTTGAACCCCCGGCTGATTTAGACGAGCTGCCCGACGGAGCCTGCAAAGGTACCGTAAAGCTGATAAGCGCAAAAGCGACGCTCGCCATCCGCAACGGCAAATCAGATTCCGCCGCGCTGATTGGCGCCATAGGGAACGGCGCGATTGTAGATGTACTGGCCAACGACGGCGCGTGGTGCTTCATTCGCTTTGGCGAAATGAAGGGATATGTGCCAACAAACGCGCTTGTGATAACGGGCACGCCATCTGGCACGGAGGAGGTGCCAAGCAGCATTGCTGGCTTTGCCACGGTTACAGCCAGCGATTTTGTAAACCTGCGCGCGCAGCCAAGCATGAGCGGGAAGGTGGTAAGCACCGCGCCCGCGGGCGCGGTGCTTACGGTATTCAGCCAAAGCGGCGGCTGGGCAAAGGTACAGTACAACGCCACTGTGGCCTATGCCAATACGAGCTTCCTCTCACAGGTTACTTCCAGCTATCCTACTCTTACGGTTTCCTCTGGCAGTGCCAGCGCCAGCGTGCATACGCAGGACGGGCAGGCGGCCAGCTTATGGGCCGCGGCGTCTACAAACGCGCAGACCCTGGCTCGGCTTTTGCCCGGCACGGAAGTGAACGTCGAGAGCGACGACGGTTCCTGGTGCAAGGTAAATTATAACGGCATGGCGGGCTACATGCTCACAGAAGCGCTGGATTTTACCGGCGGCGCCGATATTGCCCAGCCAAGCGTTCCCAGCGAACCGGAAACGCCCCAGCAGCCGGGCGCGGAAGAAGCGCCGTCCACGCCGGCGGGAAAGCTGGCCGTTGTAACCACGGAATACGGTTCGCTAAACATGCGGGCGCAGCCGCGCGCGGGCAGCCAGATTTTAACCACCATACCGCGCGGAACACAAATTGAAATAACCGAAGCGGGGACCGCCTGGTGCGGCGTGCGCTATAACGGCCTTTCCGGGTATGTGATGACGTCCTTCCTGACCTTTGCGGACGGCGCCTCGCCCCTGCCCGAAACGCCTCAGGGAGGCGCATACGCCACCGTGACCACGCAAAGCGGTTCGCTAAATTTGCGGGCGCAGCCACGGTCTGGCAGCGATATTCTGCTGCGGATACCGCAGTATGCGGCGGTCACGGTTCAGGAGCGCGGAGGGGAGTGGAGCCGCGTAACATACCAGGGCACAACGGGCTATGCCATGAGCGTGTTCCTGACCTTCTCAGACGAAGCGCCGGAGCCGCCCGGCCAGCCGGAGCAGCCGGATGCCGGGGATTCCCCGCTGCCGGGCCAGGTGCCTGATACCCCAGATGCGGATGATCCGGACGAGCCCATCACGCAGAGCCCGGGAAGCGAGGATGCGCTGTATGCAGTCGTAACAACAGCCTCCGGCTCCCTGAACCTGCGCAGGGACGCGCTGCCTGGCAGCGCCGTCATCGCCCGCATTCCCAAGGGTACAACCATTGTGATCAGCGAGCGCATGGCTGTTTGGAGCAAAACCTCCTATGCGGGCTATGAAGGCTATGTGATGAACGCCTATTTGACCTTCCAAAACGGCAGGCCAGAGGTAATAGAGGGCGAAACCGCAGTGGTTGTTACCCCCTCGGGAACGCTGAACCTGCGCCTGGAGCCTTCCCGCAACGCGGGCGTAATCGCCCATATTCCGCAATATGCAAGCGTGAATGTACAGCAGCGTGGAAACGACTGGTGCTATATCGCCTATGAGGGCCTGCTTGGCTATGTGATGACTGATTTTTTGAGCTTTTCCACGCAAGCCCAGCCGCCTGCCTCAAATACCCCGGAAACGCCATCGGATGGGGAGGATGGCGATCATACGCCTGTTTCCCAGCCTGACGTTTCGGCCGCGATGACCGCGTATGTTTCCACCGCTTCCGGTTCGCTAAACTTGCGTGAGCAGCCCGGCAGCGGCGAACGGGTGATAAAAACCATTCCCAGAAACGCCGCCGTAACCGTTGTTAGCTATGGGGAACCCTGGTGCCAGGTGCTGTATAGCGGCGTAGAGGGCTATGTGATGACGAACTTCCTTCGCTTTGAAGGAACACCTGCGATTCCTCAGGAGCCTGACGTCGGCGAGGATGAAGCGGATAGCCCGGCGCAGGATACCTCCCAAAGCCCCGTGGAGCAGCCTGAAAAAACGCCTGCGGAGGGTGAAGGCACGGCCGCTTGGGTAAGCACGCCGTCGGGGTCGCTCAACCTGCGCGAGGCAAGCGACGCAGGCAGCCGGGTGATCGCCTCCATTCCTCGCCATGCGCAGGTAAAGGTGTTCTCCCAAAGCGGCGCATGGAGCTATGTGCAATATCAGGAGCGGTATGGCTATGTGATGAGCAAGTATCTGTCCGCAGCAAATCCGGCCGGCGCAGAAGGCGGGGCCCAGGGGGCTGCAACGGATCAGGTCCAGGCCCCGGAGCATACCGCCCAAAACGGCGGCATGGTGCTGGATGTAACGCTGCGGGCCCCCGACAGCGCGACATATGCAAACGCCGCATCCTCCATAGCGCTTTGGCCCATGTGCGAGGAAAGCGGGCAGGCGCTGGCGGATATCCAAATGGGCGAACAGGTAGAAATTATTTTGCAGGGCGATTCTTGGTGCCTGGTTCAGTACCAAAGCATGCAGGGATATTGCCTTACGCGAAATTTGCAGGTGATCAGCCAATGAGCGATATGTGGACGCGCCCCGGCGAACGGGTGGATGATTTACAGCGCAACGGCCTGAAAATCATCCAAAACCCAAAGGCATTCTGCTTCGGCATGGACGCCGTGCTGCTTGCGGATTTTGCGCGCGTGCGTCCAAGGGAGCGCGTGGCGGACATGGGAACGGGCACCGGTATCTTGCCGCTGTTGATGAGCCAGAAGGAAGAAACCGCCCATTTTGAGGCCTTTGAACTGCAAGCAGACATGGCTGATATGGCAGCCCGTTCGGTGCGTATGAACGGCTTGGAGGAGCGTATTTGCATTCGCCAGGGGGATTTGCGCGCCGCTTATGAGCAAATTGGCCGGGAGAGCATGCACGCGGTGGTGTGCAACCCGCCTTACGGCAAGCGGGGCGGAACGCTCGCCAACGACCTGCAAGCCCAGTTGCTGGCGCGTCACGAAACAAATTGTACCATTGGGGATATTGCGCGCGCTTGCGCCGCCGTTTTGCGCAATCACGGCAGGCTGAGCATGGTGTTTCCCAGCCATAGAATGCTTGAATTGACGGAAGCGCTTCAAAGCTGCAGGCTTGAACCCAAGCGGCTGCGGATGGTCTGCGCGCGCGCGGACCGCGCGCCCTACCTGCTCTTGATTGAAGCGGTAAAAAACGCCAAGCCAGGGCTGCTGTGGCTTCCCCCCTTGATTGTGTACCATGCGGACGGAAGCGAAACCGAGGAATTGAGGCGTATCTATCATCGCGCCTGAAGGCTGCGCCGCTCATGCCGCCACAGGAAAAGGACGCCGGTATTCCACATAACGTGCAGCGCTTCTCCCGCCGCCTGGGCGATGATTACGCCATGCAAGCGCAAGCCGGGCAACGGCGTTAGCCAGCAGGTAAGCGCCAGCGTTAGCAGGGATACGGCAAGCGCTCCATACATGGAGCGCTTTTGCTGCCCCAGGGATGCGGTTATGCCGCCCGTTAAATGGGCAAGGGCAAGCAGCAGCGTGAGCGGCGCGCTAAAACGGAACAGCTCCGTAAGCTCTGCCAAGCGATATACCCTGTTGGCAAGCAGCGGCGCGGATGCGTAAACGGCTCCCGCGCACATCAGGCCTATGGGGATGCAGGAGGCAAAGCACAGCATAAGCAGCCGTTTTAACTCCCTTGGGGCTTCCTCGGCCTTTGCAATACGCGGCATCGCGACCATGGAAAGGGCGCTGGTAAATACGCACGGCAGCATGATAATGGGCATGACCATGCCGTTGAACATGCCCAGCCTTGCGGTTGATTCCGCCGCGGAAAGCCCGCTTTGCTGGAGCTTTAGCGGAATCAGGATGGCTGTAAGCGAGCGAAGCAGCGTTTGCACAAGCCGTGTGACCGTTGCCGGGGCCGCCAGGCGGAAAATGGGCGAGCGCCAACGGGCGGCCCCGGAGGTATCATACAGCGGAATGCGCACCACATTCAAAACAAACGCCAGGCCAATCAGCTCCGCAACCATGGTTGCCGCCACCGGCATGGCCGCAAGCCATGGGGCGGTGAGCCGTTCAAGCACGGTTAGCAGCATTAGGGTAAAGCCCAGCCTGCTTACTTGCTCGATCAGCTCGCTCAACGCTGGAATTTTGCTCCATTCCATGCCGTAGCAGTAGCCGTTGAAGGCAGCTGAATAGCCGAGTATCAAAATACAGGGTGCGGAAAACCACATGGAGGGAAGCACCCTGACATCCCCCATCCAGCGGGCAAGCAGCGGGGAAAGCAGAAGCAGCGCCGGGATCAGGATGGCGGATGCGACTCGCACAAGCCAAATTCCCGCCAAAAGGGGTTTTTGTTTATCCGCTTCCTTTGCGCGCGCCGTCATACGGCTGATCGCCATGGGCATGCCGGAGGTAAGGGGCGTGATGACCAGCATATGCACGCTTTGCGCCAGCTCCGAAATACCCATGATTTCCGCGCCCAAAAAGCGCGAAAGGATCACTCTGAGCAAAAGGCCCAGCGCGCGAACCGTCGCGTTTATGCCTGTTAAAAAAAGAGTTTGTTTTTTTGCGCCAGTCGCCTTCATGCCCTCGCCTCCACATGGGAGGGTATGAGGCAGGCGTCCGGCCCATGCCTTTTGAATTGCCAAATGGCCGGCAATATCGTATAATGACAGAACAAAAGGGGGAGAGCACAATGGATAAATGGGACAAGCGCTTTATGAAAATGGCCTATCTGATTTCCGAATGGACGAGCTGCAATGTGGAGGGGCGCAGCATAGGCGCGGTGATTGTTAAGGACAAGCGGATTATGACGACTGGCTACAATGGCGCCCCTGCTGGGCTAAAGACCTGCCGGGAGCGTGGCGAGTGCATGCGCCGCAAGCTAAACATCGCTTCCGGAACGCGGGCAGAGGTATGCTATGCCATCCATGCCGAGCAGAATGCCATTTTGCAGGCCGCCAAGCTAGGCATTTCCATTGACGGGGCCACCCTATACTGCACGCACCAGCCGTGCTCCGTTTGCGCCAAGATGATCGTGAACGTAGGAATCCGGCGGGTCGTCTACCAGCAGGGGTATCCCGATAGTTTTTCGCTTGAAATTTTTAAAGAAGCCGGCGTGCAACTGGAGCAGTTTACCGAGAACGTAAACGAATAGCTTTCTTCAAAATTGAACGCGTTATCGCTTTAGCGGCGCCGCGTTTATTGCCATGAGCGTATCATTCGCCATCCGGCTCCCGGTCTATGCACCGGCCCCTCAGGCGGTTGATGGTGCGTTGCAGCGCATTGCGGCTGTTGCCCCAGGGCTTATCATGGTTGCGATAATCAAACTTAAGCGTGAACCATTCCAGATCCTTTTCATCCTGAGCAAGACTGCTTTTCACAAGCGTGAGCAGCGTTTGGGCAAAGGCGCGCTGGCTGGCGGCGTTCAGATGCCTTTGCGCGTGGGCAAGCAGCTCGGCCGCATGCGGCAGGCAAACGCCCTGGGAGGCTTCCCACTTGGCGCGGAAGCCCTGGTCCGTTTTCCAAAGATGGATGAAGGTATACAGATAGCGCTCCATATGCGTTTGGATATTCTCGCAGATCACGCAGGGCGCGTTTAGCCCCTTAAGCGTCTCAATCAAAGCGGAAAGGCCGTCCTTGGGGGCAAACAAGCCGCGCCGTTCCTCTGGCAGCTTGATGGAATCTATTTTTTTGAGGAGCTCCTTGGTATGCGAATCGGTGAGCAGGGCGTGCCCCAGGCGGTTCTTTTGCAAAAACAGCTGCTTATGATGCTTTTGGCAAATGCCGCGCTCATTTACCCTGATGCGGGCGTCGGGCTCCATCACGCTGCCGCCAAGGCTGCGGTCAATCTCGTCAAGCTCACACCTTCCATATAGCTCGCATAGCGGGCAGGCGGTTTCCTTCTCCATCACTTCCCAAACGGGAATGGTGTCCAGATGATATTGCATATTTTGCCTCCATCAAGTATAATAATCGTATTCAATATGGTAACAGAACGCGGGGGAAAGCGCAACCTTTCATATTTTGCCAAACGGCCGGCATATTGTTTTGCGATACAATGTGCGGGAGGGCGGCAAATATGCAGGGCGACAAGCGTATCTATCCCCGGGAGCGTTCTGGCGGCAAATGGTTGAGCTATCTGCTGCTGTTTTTGTCAGCGGTGATTGTGCTGTCCGGCTTAGTATGGAGAAAAGGCGGCGACGTATCCATCGAGGTAGAGCCTACCCCAACGCCTATTCCCACGGACGCGTATTTTGACGAAACGCCGCAGCAGCGAGATGTAACGCTGCCGGGCGGCACATGGTACGCCCTTCAGCTGGGCGCTTTTGAAAGCGAGAAGGCCGCAAACGAGCTGGCGCAGCAGTTTATGCGGCGGGGCGCGGCGGGCTATGTGTGGCGGGACGGGCGATACCGCACGCTGGCGGCTGTTTACCCCACCCGGGAGGACGCGCAAAACGTGCGCAAACAGCTGGATGCGGATCACGCGGTTGACTCGTATCTGTATCAGATTGATTTGCCGGCGCTGCATGTGCGCCTAAGCGGCATGAAGGGCCAGCTGGACATATTGGAGGCAGCCTTTATCCACGCGAACGACCTGATCGCAGGCCTGCAGGGGATAAGCCTTGCGTTGGACCGTCAGGAATGCGGCGAACAGGAGGCGCGCGAAACGCTTTCGGGCCTGAAGGAGCAGGTGGAGGCCGTATCGCTGCGCATGAAGCAGCGCTTTGTACAGCCAAGGCACGCAACCGTGGAGGGGCTAATAGGCTGCTTTGACGGATACGCAGTGTTCTGCCAGGCGCTTGAACCCGGAGAAAGCGCCGTTGCCTTGGGGGCAAAGCTCAAATATGAAACCCTCGCGTGCCTTAACGAACTCAAGAGCGTATACGACGCGCTTGGCAATACATAGGAGGTCGATGGATATGACAATCAGGGAGCTGATTCCCATTCTGGACGCAAAGGTGCTCTGCGGCGGGGAGCAGCTTGACCAGGAGGTTAAAACTGCTTGCGGCAGCGATCTGATGAGCGATGTGCTGGCCTTTGTGAAGGACAAGACCGTGCTGATCACAGGGCTAACCAATGTGCATGTGATGCGTACAGCGGAAATGCTGGATATCCATTGCGTTGTTTTTGCCCGCGGGAAGATTCCCTCGGAGGAAATTTTGGATGAAGCGCGCGAGCTGGGGATTGTTGTGCTGGCGACCGAGCACACCACCTACACGGCCTGCGGCCTTATGTATGAAGCCGGTATCCGTGGAACGAATGAACGAAGCGGCGTTTGAACGCAAAGGAAGGATTACATATGCAGCCAAACCTACTGACCAATTCTTACGACGTGCGCGCAGGTGAATTTCAAACGGCGGGGGACGCTTCCGCCAGCATCAAGCGTAAGCTTAAGCAAATTGGCGTGGATAGCATGGTGCTGCGCCGTATCGCCGTAGCCAGCTATGAGGCCGAGCTCAATTTGATTATTCACAGCATGGGAGGCCAGCTTACCCTGGAGATGAACCCGGAAAAAATCACCCTGGTTTCCGCCGATGTGGGCCCTGGTATTGCGGATATCAGCCGGGCCATGCAGGAGGGATACTCCACCGCCAGCGAGGAGGCGCGCGACCTTGGCTTTGGCGCCGGCATGGGCCTGCCCAACATGAAACGCAACGCCGATGGCTTTGCCATTGAAAGCGAGCTGGGAAAGGGTACGCGCATACAGATGGAATTTAGGCTGAAATAACGGCCGTTCCTTTTGGGGGAGGGCATTGAGGATGAATGATAAACGTTTTCACTCCGTGCGGTTGGACAAGGAAAGGTGCAAGGGCTGCACCAACTGCCTGAAACGCTGCCCAACGGAGGCAATCCGCGTGCGCGGAGGCAGGGCGCACATTATTGACGAACGGTGCATCGACTGCGGAGAGTGTATCCGCGTATGCGATTATCACGCGAAGTACGCGCAAACCGATCCGCTGTCCAGCATCAACCGCTTCAAATATAAAATTGCATTGCCTGCGCCCTCGCTTTACGGGCAGTTCAAGCACCTGATCAGCGCATCGCAGGTGCTTGAGGGACTGATTCAAATGGGCTTTGACGATGTGTATGAAGTGGCGGAAGGCGCGGATATCGTCACGCGCGCCATCCGCGAGCGCATGCGCAATATTGACAGGGAGAAGTACCCGGTTATTTCTTCCGCGTGTCCGGCTATTGTGCGCTTGATTCGCGTGCGGTTTCCCGAGCTGATTCCGCATATCATCGATGTGCGCCAGCCTATGGAGGTAGCCGCCATGGTTGCTAGGCAGGAATTCTGCAAAAAGAACGATGTCGCGCCCGAGGAGGTTGGCTGCTTTTTCATTACGCCCTGCGCGGCAAAGATGACCGCTATCCGTAACCCCATCGGCCATGAAACCTCCGCCGTGGACGGCGCTATTTCCATGATGGAAATCTACGGCCTGCTGGCCGGGCAGCTCAAGTCCATCCCGGCGGATACGCATATTGCGCATGCCACCGCTTACGGCGTGGGCTGGGCCAATAGCGGCGGCGAGGCTGCCGCCGTGTGCCCGGAGCGCAGCATGAGCGTGGACGGCATTGAAAATGTAATCCGCGTTTTGGAAGAAATTGAAAACGACAAGCTGCAAGACCTTGTTTTCTTTGAAGGCGCGGCTTGTACCGGCGGCTGCGTTGGCGGGCCGCTCACGTTTGAAAATAGCTATGTGGCCCGCGGGGCGGTGCGGGCCCTCATGCGCGGATGCGATATCGCGCACCCAGACGAACGCGTCAAAACCTCCTATTTAACCAAGTATCCGCTGCTTTCGGACAGGCACATCACCGCCAACAGCGCCATGCGTTTGGATGACGACATTGTGGAAGCAATGCGCAAAATGGAGCAGATGGAGCAAATTGTGCGCAGCCTGCCGGGATATGACTGCGGCAGCTGCGGCAGCCCGACCTGCCGTACCTTTGCGGAGGATATTGTGCGCGGCTATTGCAACAAAATGGATTGCATCCATATTTTAAAGGATCAGCTTAAGGTGATGGCCCAGCAAATGGTTGAACTGGCCAAAACGACAAGAGAATAGGGGAATCGATTATGAAGGTACGTGAACTCATGGAGAAAATCGGCGCCAGGAACCTCACCGAAGGCGCTAATTTGGATGCCGAGATTACCTGCGGCTATTCCTGCGACCTGCTTAGCTGGGTATTGGCGCACGGCAAGCAGGGTATGGCCTGGTGCACAGTGCAGACGCATGTGAACGTAATTGCCGTTGCGGTGCTGATGGAAATGGCTTGCGTGATCATGGTTGAGGGCGTGGAGCCCGAGCCCGCTTCTATGAAAAAGGCGATTGATGAAGAAATGCCCATCCTGGCAACGGATAAAACCTCTTATGAGATTTGCGTGCTGATGGGCGGGGCAGGCATTCTGCCGCCCGCTGAATAATGGGCGCCTTTTGCGATTTGCATCTTCACAGCTGCCTCTCTCCCTGCGCAGACGACGATATGACCCCATGGAATATGGTAGGCATGGCGCGCGTTAAGGGACTGGATGTAATTGCCATAACGGATCACAACACCGCGCGAAACGCCCCGGATGCGATTGCCGCCGGGAGGGAATACGGGGTGCAGGTGATTCCGGGTATGGAAATTACCAGCCGGGAGGAAGTACACATCCTTGGGTATTTTGACGGTTTGGACGCAGCTTTGCGTGCGGGCGAGGAAGTATATGCGCATCTGCCGGATATCCGCAACGAACCCGCGCTTTTTGGAAACCAACTGCTGATGCGCGATGGCGACACGCCCGCCGGAACGCTTGAAAAGCTGCTGATCAACGCGACGGATTTAAGCGTGGAGGAAGTGTGCGCGCTCATCAAAAGCTATGGCGGAATACCCGTTCCTGCACACATCAATCGCGGCAGCAACGGTATGATCGGCGCGCTCGGCCTGATGCCCATGCTGCCGGAATACCCCGTTGTAGAGGTGTATAAAGGCGTGCCTTGTCCGAAGTATGCCACGGCGGGTCGTTTTTTGCTGCATTCCAGCGACGCCCACCGCCTGGAGGATATCCAGGAGCGCGTGTTTGAACTGGACGCGCTTCCTACCGCTGCGGATGTGCTTCGGCTTATCAAGGAAAGGAATGCTTTGGGTAGTGAAGCAAGGCCCTAAACCGCAATGGGCCGCACGCAATGCACGGTTGGCAGGGCGCGCTTCGCTGCGCAGCCGCCGCCAAGCTGAAGGCCTATACGATGTTGAACTCATTTTCCTGTTCAATGTATCTGCAAAACAGAAAAATGCCGCATATGATTTCTGGCGGAAACTTGTCGTCCGCTTCTATACTCCAGCCGCCTGCCAAGCCTTTGTGAAGGATTTGAACGACGGCTCTTCCTGATTGCGCTGTCAATACGTAATTTTGAATGCTTTGCATAGTCAGCTGATACCGTTCCCCATGAAGCGAAACCAGCGCCCGGTTCACGCTTGGCATCCGGCAAATTGGCCAACCAACAATGGCGGGGTCGTCATCTTTGGCATAGCCGGGCCTTGCGACGCCGCATTGCTTTCCAGCCGCGTCAAACATTACGTACTGCCTGAAGCGAATATCGTTCTCCTTGCCATGCGGCGCGGCTAAATTGCGTATGCATGTTCTTAAAGCGAACGCCCCATTGGAAAGGAAGACCTTCTTTTCTTGAGCGGCCGGCCCGCCTTTCAGGCGGGCGAGTATCTTCTCATTTGCAGAAAGCGCCCCTGCTTTCATGGTATATTTCATAGCCCATCACCTCGTTTTAGAAAAAAGAATACAGCAACACGCCCACCGCGCCTGCTCCCGCCATTACATAAATGGGATTGGTTTTCCATTTGCGCAAAATGAACAGCGCCGTAACAAAGATCAATACCGAAATAAAATTGATATTGCTTACATCCGCCGGTAAGGTTCGTTGGCCGTAAAAAGCCAATATAACCAAGGAAATACCGGCCGAGGCAATCATAGCGACGACTGCCGGCCGCAGTCCCGCCAATATGCCCTTCACCATTGCCAGCCCGCGAAAGCGATAGTAAATAAAAGCAAGCGTCATAACGATAACGCAGGATGGCAATACGCATCCAAGCGTTGCGATGATGGCTCCGGGAATCCCGGCCACTTGAATGCCCACAAAGGTAGCCGAATTGATGGCAATGGGTCCGGGCGTCATTTCGGCAATGGTCATAATATCGGCAAATTGCGTCATTGTTAACCATGAATGGGCGTCCACTACCTGCCGTTGAATCAGGGGCATGGCGGCATAGCCGCCGCCAATGCTAAAAAGCCCAATTTGAAAGAAGCTCCATAAAAGCTCAAGATAAATCATCCCTCCGCGCCCCTTTCTTTTTATGCCAAAGGGTATCCGCCGCTCCCAGGATACCGCAAAGGAAAATGATCAGAACAATGCTTACCCCCCAAAAGTGAACCGCTGCGAAAACCGCAAACAATACGATTATGGGAAGCAAACGCTTTTGGTTAAAAATCTCCTTGCCCATTGTGATTACCACATCGCAGATCACTGCCGCCACACCTGCCAGCATCCCTTTCATTGCCATATTTACAATGGCATTTTCTCGAAACGCCTTGTAAAATAAAGAGATTACAGAAATGATTACCAGTGGCGGAAGGATGGTGCCCAGCACGGTTATCAGCGCGCCAGCAACGCCTGCGACATGGTAGCCTACCAAAATAGAGGCATTCACCGCAATCGCGCCGGAGGACGACTGGGCAATGGCCGTTAAGTCCATCATTTCCTGCTCGTCTATCCAATGTAGCTGCTCAACGAATTTTTTACGCATGAGCGGTATAATTACAAAGCCGCCGCCAAAGGTGCAGGCGCTAAGCTGAAAGGCGGATAGAAACAGCTTCCCATATTTTTGGTTGCGCTCTTTCAAAACGATCCCCTCCTTACAGAAGGGGATTATAGCATTTGCAATATAATATGAAAAATAATATAATTTAATTGCATCTATAAGCGATTTTGCATAAGGAGAAAATGGCATGACAATCAGGCATCTGAAGGTATATCTGGCCATTTGCGATAATGACTGCAATACGACAAAGGCGGCAGAAAACCTGCATATGACGCAGCCCGCAGTTAGTCTTGCCCTTAGGGAACTGGAGCAATATTATGGCGTTACTTTGTTTGACCGTATTGGAAGAAGGCTGAAAATCACAGAGGTTGGAAAAAGGTTTCGGGAATATGCCTGCCATATCATCTCCCTGTTTGACGATATGGAAAAAGGAATGCGAAACTGGGATTCTTTCGGAATTCTGCGCGTTGGCGCCAGTATTACGATTGGTTCGCAGTTTTTGCCCAATTACGTAAAAGCGTTTTATAACCGTTTTCCGGGCACGGAGATACAGGCTATTGTTGGCCCATCGGAACAATTAGAACAGAAAATTTTGACTAATGAGCTGGATTTTGCGCTCATTGAAGGCGTTTCACATGCTCCTTCCCTTGTTTCCGAAGCATATATGGAGGACAGGCTAACCGTCATCTGTCCGGCCGGCAGCCGCTTCCGCCCAGGGCAGCAAATCACGCTTGAGGAGTTTCGCCAGCAGAAATTTCTGCTGCGCGAACACGGAAGCGGAACGCGTGAAACCTTTGAGCGGGTTATTGAAGAAGCCGGCTTTTCCGTTTCGCCCATTTGGGAGGCAATGAGCACAACCGCGCTGGTGAACGCGGTAATTAACGGACTTGGCATTGCCGTGCTGCCTTATCGAATGGTGATCGGGCCGCTGGAGCGCGGGCTTGTGGTGGCGGTCAGCATAAAAGGGTTGAGTTTTCAAAGGAAGTTCCATATCATTTATCACAAGGAGAAATTCCTGACCTCATCGGCGAAGGCCTTCCTTGATTTATGCCGGAACTACGAAATAGATTATCCGCTGCCGCGCTATAATGGCCTTTACTGAGGAAAACAGGCAGTTCCGTTTGGCGGCTTTATGTTTTTTAGGTCAGTTTAGAAGGAACTGCGCGCAGACCGGAAACGGGCTACTGCCAACAAACGGTATGCCCCCGGAGAGGGTAGCATACCGTCCGCTTTGTTTGGTGCTTCAAAGGGGTTGCCCCCTGGCGCGCGGCTTTGCCTGCAAAGAAAGGCTGTAAAGGGATATCCTATATCAAAATCATCCAAGCCAACATAGATACCATAGCGGATATATGGAGTGTGCCAATGATTCTAAAGGGCGCCAGCACAATGAATACAGGCAGTATTGTAAATATAACAGCCCATATCGGGAAGGCCGCGCTCCCTGACGCGATGGCAAGAATCAGTGCAATGATAAACAAAATATATCCAGCATAACATATCCTAGTAACCGGAGCGCTGTTATACAAATCAACCATCAGCGACTTTGCTTTGTCATCCCTTCCAAGTTTAAGAAATACCCACTCAGCCAGGCCATATTTTACATGATGGGCGATACCAATCGTAATAAATAGCACAATCACAACAAACAAAATGGAACCAAACAGCTTTGAATGCCCGTATACATATGCCGTGATGGAGAAATAGCCCAGAAATTCCAGCATCAATGCAAATGCGCCCAGTATGGCGGAACGCATGGGAATCTTCTCAGATACCCCTTCCATCAGCTTTGCCATTTTTGCTCCATCATTAATCGCCTTAAGGTCTTCCAGCTTAAGCATGCCATTTGGAAATACGCTTAGAATACGGTCGCAGTACATATTGCATGCATGCCCGGCAATTCCTAATGCCAGCATGATTTTCAGAATAGCCAAACTCATCATCCTGCCTCCATTGCGATAGCTTATTATCTGTCAAACATAGATTAGTTTAAACTAACTCGTTTGTCAAGAGCTTCGCTTGCGTTCCGGGCAGATTTCATTCAGCCGGCAAGCATCTGTAATCCATTTCATGATCGTACGCTCTCCAGATTCCTTGTCTATAAGCGTATACTCGGGTTCTCAAATTAGAACGCCGGGGTTTTATCTTGACAACACTAGTGATATTTCACTTTGCATTACGGAACAGGCCGTACATATAAACATCCTCTATGAGCTTTTTGGTCTTGGCAAGAAACATGCCAAGGCGGGCATAGTTTATCTTTTTCTTTTTGACGAATGAAAGATAAATAAAAATTTATCAATTTTGCTCGAAATAGCGTGCAATTCGCATGGTTATATGGTAAACTATATACGATGCGTATGTCTGGGGACATACCACGTTGTTTCCGCAACGAAAATGGAGGAGGTCTTAGGCTGCCATGTCCAATCATAACGAAAAATATGAAAAGCTGGCGGAAGTTATCAAGGCCCACAAGGGCCAAAAAGGCGCGTTGATGCCTGTGCTGCAGGAGGCGCAGAACATCTTCGGCTGCGTGCCTATCGATGTGCAGGAAATCATTGCCGACAGCCTGGGCGTAACGCTTAGCGAGGTTTACGGCGTCGCCACGTTCTATTCCCAGTTTTCCCTGCAGCCCAAGGGGCAGTACGTATGCGGCGTGTGCCTGGGTACGGCCTGCTATGTGAAGGGCTCGCAAAAGGTGCTGGATAAGCTGTGCAGCGAGCTGGAAATTGAGGTGGGCCAAACCTCCAAGGACGGCCGCTTTACCGTGCAGGCTACGCGCTGCCTGGGCGCCTGCGGCCTTGCCCCTGTAATGATGATTAACGACGAGGTTTTCGGCCGCCTTACGCCCGAAGAAATACCGGGCATTTTGGCGAAGTACAAGGCTTCGTAACCGGATATGCGAGACTTGAGCATGCATGTTTTGGACATTGCCCAAAACAGCATTAAAGCGGGCGCCACGCTTGTAACGGTGCGTTTTGATGTGGACGAGCAGGCGTTGCTCACCTTTTCCGTACGCGACAACGGCTGCGGAATGACGCAGGAATTCCTTGCCCGGGTAACGGATCCCTTTACAACCACGCGCACCACGCGCAAGGTGGGGCTGGGCATTCCCATGCTTAAGCAAAGCGCGGAAATGTGCGGCGGGGCCTTCGGCATTGAAAGCCGCGTTGGGGAAGGAACCTACATTTATGCATCGTTTGATTTGCGGAATATCGATTGCATTCCGATGGGGAATGTTTGCGATTCGCTGTTAACTTTGGTGGTGCTAAACCCCGATAAACCCGATTTTTTATTCCAGGCAAAGGCTCCGGGCCGCGAGGCAAGCTTTGACACGCGCCAGATTCGTCAGGCGCTGGGAGAGGTGGCGCTTAACGAGCCGGATGTGGCCGCCTGGATGAAGGAAAGTATCGAAGAAGAATTTAAGCCGATTTTGGAGGTGTCTTGAAGTATGAAATCCCTGGCTGAATTGGAAGCGATCCGCGCCAAAACGCTGGATAAGGTGGCTATGCGCAGAGAGGGCGAGGACGCCATTCGCGTTGTTGTAGGCATGGCTACCTGCGGCATCGCCGCCGGTGCGCGTCCTGTTATGCTGAAATTCCTGGAGGAGATCCAAAAGCGCAACTTGCAGAATGTAACCGTTTCGCAGACGGGCTGCATTGGCATGTGCCGCCTGGAGCCCATGCTGGACGTGCTGGTGCCCGGCAAGGAAAAGGTAACCTATGTCAAGGTAACTCCCGATATGGTGTCCCGCATTGTGGCTGAGCACATCGTCAACGGCCGGCCCGTTCAGGAGTACACCATTGGCGCCGCGGAAGGCAAATAAGAACGCTAAGGAGGAACGAACATGGATCTTTTTCGCGCACACGTGCTTGTCTGCGGCGGTACCGGCTGTTCATCCAGCGGCTCTGCGGAGCTGATTAAGCGCTTTGAGGAGCAGATCGAACGCAACGGCCTGGATAGAGAAGTGAAGGTTGTACGCACCGGTTGCTTTGGCCTTTGCGAGGCAGGCCCGGTTGTAATCGTTTATCCGGAAGGCACGTTCTACAGCCGTATCCGTCCCGAGGATGTGGACGAGATCGTTTCCGAGCATCTGCTGAAGGGCCGTATCGTGCAGCATTTGGTGTACAAGGAAAAGGCGGACGAGGAGCAGCATGTAACCCTTGATAATATTGATTTCTACCGTCCTCAGAAGCGCCTTGCGCTGCGCAACTGCGGCGTGATCGACCCGGAAAACATCGATGAGTATATCGCCTTTGACGGCTACAAGGCCCTGGCCAAGGTGCTTACCGAAATGACTCCCGAGCAGGTCACCAACGAGGTGCTCAAGTCCGGCCTGCGCGGGCGCGGCGGTGCGGGCTTTCCCACGGGCAAGAAGTGGCAGTTTGCGGCCGCTTCCAAAGCGGATCAGAAGTATATGGTCTGCAACGCGGACGAAGGCGACCCCGGCGCGTTCATGGATCGTTCCGTACTGGAGGGCGATCCTCACTCTGTGCTGGAAGCCATGGCCATCGGCGGCTACGCCATCGGCGCAAGCGAGGGCTATATCTATGTGCGCGCTGAGTATCCCATCGCGGTAAAGCGGTTGGAGATCGCCATTGCCCAGGCGCGTGAATATGGACTGCTTGGCAAGAACATCTTTGGCTCCGGCTTTGATTTTGATATCTTCATTCGCCTTGGCGCGGGCGCGTTCGTCTGCGGCGAGGAAACCGCCCTGATGCATTCCATCGAAGGCGGGCGCGGCGAGCCCAAGCCCAAGCCCCCGTTCCCGGCGGTGCGCGGCCTGTTTGACAAGCCCACCAATATCAATAACGTGGAAACGCTGGCCAATATCCCGCAGATCATCCTGAACGGCGCGGATTGGTTTGCTTCCATAGGCACGGAAAAAAGCAAGGGTACCAAGGTATTTGCACTGGGCGGCAAAATTAACAACACCGGCTTGGTGGAAGTGCCCATGGGTACCCCCCTGCGCGATATCATCTATAAAATCGGCGGCGGCATTCCCAACGGCAAGGCTTTCAAGGCTGTGCAGACGGGCGGGCCCTCCGGCGGCTGCATCCCTGCCGAGTACCTGGATATCGCTATCGATTACGACTCGCTTACGTCCATCGGCTCCATGATGGGTTCCGGCGGCATGATCGTTATGGACGAGGACAACTGCATGGTGGATATCGCGCGCTTCTTCCTGGACTTCACCGTGGATGAAAGCTGCGGTAAGTGCACCCCGTGCCGCATTGGCACCAAACGCATGCTGGAAATCCTTGAAAGGATTGTGGAAGGCAAGGGCGAGGAAGGCGATATTGAAAAGCTGGAAGCGCTGGCCAACAATATCAAAGCGACTGCTCTTTGCGGCCTGGGCCAAACCGCGCCCAACCCCGTGCTGTCCACGCTCAAGTACTTCCGCGACGAGTATGAGGCGCATATTAAGGAGAAGCGTTGCCCCGCGCATCATTGCCAGAAGCTGCTCAACTATGAAATCACCGATAAGTGCCGCGGCTGCACCGCCTGTGCGCGCGTTTGCCCTGTGAACGCTATCAGCGGCTCGGTGAAGGAGATGCACCATATCGATACCACTAAGTGCATCAAGTGCGGCTCCTGCATGGAGAAGTGCCGCTTTGGCGCCATCGTCAAGAACTAACATCCGCTAAGGAGGAACGAACATGGAACAGATGATTCCGCTTACCATTGACGGCGTGAAGGTAGAGGTTCCCGCGGGTACGACGGTACTTGAGGCGGCGCGCATCGCAAAGGTGAACATTCCCACGCTATGCTATTTGAAGGATATCAACGCGACGGCGAACTGCCGCCTGTGCGTTGTGGATTGCGGCGGACGCGCCCTGCAGGCCGCCTGCGTGCTGCCCGTAACGCCCAATATGGTTGTAAAGACCAACACCCCCGCCGTGCGCGAAGCGCGTAAGCTTAACCTGGAGCTGATCCTGAGCAACCACGAAAAGAAGTGCCTTTCCTGCGTGCGCAGCCAAAACTGCGAGCTGCAAAAGCTGTGCCTGGATTTGGGCGTGGAGAGCGGCGACCGCTTTGCCGGCGCTCAGAACGAATATGAGCCCGATATGTCCTCGGCTTCCATCGTGCGCAACAACAACAAGTGCATTCTGTGCCGCCGCTGCGTAGGCGCGTGCGCCAATGTGCAGAAGGTTGGCGTTATTGGCCCGGTGCGCCGTGGCTTTAAGACCGCCATCGAGAGCCCGTGGGGTATGAAGCTTGCTGAGATGGCCTGCATCAACTGCGGCCAATGTATCACCGCTTGCCCCGTAGGCGCCCTGACCGAAACGGACGGCACCAAGGCCGTATGGAAAGCCCTGGGCGATAGCGCCAAGCATGTTGTGGTACAGCCCGCTCCCGCCGTGCGCGCCGCATTGGGCGAGGAATTTGGCCTGCCCATGGGTACCAGCGTAACGGGCAAGATGGCCGCCGCGTTGCGCCGCCTGGGCTTTGCCAAGGTGTTCGATACGGATTTTGCCGCCGATTTGACCATTATGGAAGAAGCCAACGAGCTGGTAGACCGCGTTACAAACGGCGGCGTGCTGCCCATGATTACCAGCTGCTCCCCTGGCTGGATCAAGTATTGTGAGCATTACTATCCCGAATTCATCCCGAACCTGAGCTCCTGCAAATCCCCCCATGAGATGGCGGGCGCGATGATCAAGACCTACTATGCGCAAAAGGCGAACGTAGATCCCAAGGACATCGTTGTGGTATCCGTGATGCCCTGCACCGCCAAAAAGTTCGAGGCCAAACGCCCCGAGCTGGGGCATAACGGGCTGGCGGATGTAGACGAGGTCATCACCACCCGCGAGTTGGCCCGGATGATCAAAGAAGCGGGCATTGACTTTGTGAACCTGCCCGATGAGGATTTTGACAGCCTGCTTGGCGAAAGCTCCGGCGCGGGCGTTATCTTCGGCGCTACGGGCGGCGTTATGGAGGCGGCTCTGCGCACGGCTTATGAAGTGATTACCGGTAAAACGCTGGAGGATGTAAACTTTACCGAGGTTCGCGGCGTAAAGGGCATTAAGGAAGCAACGGTAAAGGTTGGGGATATGGACGTAAGCGTTGCCGTTTGCTCCAGCACTGGCAAGGCAGCCGAGCTCCTGGATGCCGTCAAGAACGGAGAAAAGCAGTACCACTTCATTGAGGTAATGGGTTGCCCAGGCGGCTGCGTCAATGGCGGCGGCCAGCCCATCGTATCCGCGCAGGTGCGCAACTGGACGGATATCCGCGCCGAGCGCGCCAAAGCCCTCTATGCCGAGGACGAGGCCAAGCCGGTTCGCAAGAGCCATGAGAATTCTGAAATCAAGCAGATTTATGAGGAGTTCCTTGGCAAGCCCAACAGCCATAAAGCGCATGAACTGCTGCATACCACTTATGAGCAAAGGGACATTTACATCTGATCTTCCTGCGCTTTATCCCGGCGGAGTATCAAACCTCCGCCGGGATTTTTCGTGCCAACAGAATGCTCCAAGGAAAAACGCCTTGTTCATAAAACCTTTACAAGAGCCTTAAACGGTTATATTTCCTTGCCTTTTGCGCATGGCTTTGCTGTTTCCTCTTGCGCTTTTGGAAAAAGGATGTTTTAATAGAGGATGCGTAATACAAACTATGGCTGCTTACCCAAAGCGGAAGGGGTTTTTCAGTTGGATATCCAATGGTACCCAGGCCATATGGCCAAGGCAAAGCGCCTCTTGAGCGCTCAGCTTACAAAGGTTGATCTGGTTATTGAGCTGTGCGATGCGCGCCTGCCCCTTTCCAGCCGCAATCCTGCGCTGGACGAGCTGATTCGTCATAAGCGCCGTGTGCTGTTGCTTTGTAAGGCAGACCTGGCGGAGCCAGCCAAAACGCAGGCGTGGTTGGCGTATTTCAAACGCCAGGGCGTAGAAGTCATGGCCTATGACAAAACCCCGCAGAAAACAAAGCAGGCCAGGCAGCTGATTGAAGAGGCCGCTCAGGATGTGTTGGAAAGGAACCGCAGGCGCAGCATTCAAAAAACGCTGCGAGCTATGGTGGTAGGCGTGCCTAACGTGGGCAAGAGTACCTTCATCAACCGCCTGTATGGCGGCAGCATCACCAAAACCGGCGACAGGCCGGGCGTTACCAAGAGTAATCAGTGGGTGAAGGTATCTCCCTATTTGGAGGTGCTGGATACCCCTGGCATGTTGTGGCCTAAGCTGAACGATCAGCTGGCCGCCACCAGGCTTGCTTATATTGGCACCATCCGCGATGCGGTGTACGACCAGTATGAGCTTTGCGTGAACCTGCTTGAGGACTTGCTTTCCGTAATGCCCCAACGCACCATGGAACGCTATAAAATCAAGGACGCAGCGTTGCGCGGCTATCCGCTTTTGGAGGAAGTGTGCCGTGGGCGCGGCTTTTTGATGCGTGGCGGCGTATGTGATTTGGATCGCGGCTGCGCGGTGATCCTCGATGAATTTAGAGAGGGCAAGGCGGGGAAGATCACACTTGAGGAGGCGCCCAAGCCTGCAAAGGAGGGCGCCGATGACGAAGCCCTCTGAAAAGCGGCTGGCCCATTTTCAGGAAATGGTCGCCTATGACAGCGCCTATCCCTGCTTTGGCGCATCGCTTGCCGGAATGGATGAGGCTGGGCGCGGCCCGTTGGTTGGCAATGTGGTTGCCGCCTGCGTGATTATGCCGTCCGCGCCGCTATACGAATGGATTGACGATAGCAAAAGGCTAAGCGCCAAGCGCCGGGAAGAACTGTATGAGCGCATTATGGAAACGGCGCTTTATGTGGGCGTAGGCCGGGCCAGCGCAAGGGAAATCGACGATATGAACATCCTCAACGCCACAAAGCTGGCAATGGAGCGCGCCGCAGAGCATGCGCCCGCAACGCTTTGTATTGTGGACGCGGTGCGCGGGCTGCATTTGCCATTTCCCATCGCATCCGTCATCCATGGGGATTCCGCCAGCTATCATGTAGCTGCCGCCAGCATTGTGGCCAAGGTAACGCGTGACCGTGAAATGGCGGCCTATGCCGAAGCATGGCCTCATTACGGCTTTGAGCGCAACATGGGATATGGCACGGCGGAGCACATCGCCGCGCTGAAAAAGCTTGGGCCAACGCCCGAGCATCGCAGAACCTTTATCCGTAAATTCGTTGAGGAGGAAGCTGGCGAATGAAACGTTTTTGGGCGGCGCTTTGCGCGGCGCTCCTGCTGCTTTTGGGCGCGGCGGCAACCGCTGAAACCGCTGAAACCGCGGATAACCTGCTCTCCAACGGCGGGTTTGAGCTTTTGAACGCCGCGGGCGAGCCGGTCGATTGGTATGCGAGCGCTTACCGCACGCAGGCGGGATATTCCCGCATATCCGTTACGGATGAAAAAGCGCGCTCGGGTAAATATAGCGCCATGGTTGAAAACGCAACCGCAAACGACGCGCGCTATACCTGCACCGTGCCTGTAATGCCCAATTCGCTCTATCGGCTTAGCGGCTACGTGCTTGTGGACGCCATGAACGACGCTGGCAACGGCGCGAACTTTGCCGTGGAAGGCATTTATGCGTTTTCTGAGTGCCTGTTTGATACGGAAGGCGAATGGCGCTATCTGGAATGGTATGGCGAAACAGGCGAAAACCAAACGGAACTCACATTTGGCGTGCGCGTAGGCGGTTATGGTGCAGAAAGCGTAGGACGCGCCTATTTTGACGATATCGTGTTGGAAAAGGTGGACAGCCTTCCCCAGGAGATTATTGCGTCCGTATGGTACGCCGTCAAAGCAGAGCCCGCAGCGGCCTCTGCCGCAGCCGAAAGCAATGGGGAAAAGAGCACGACGCTCTTTATCATGATTGCGGTGGTTTTTGGGCTTTTGTATCTATGCTGCCGTCCCATCCTTCGCTCCTCGAGTGAAAAACCCGCGCTGATTTGCTTTGCCGTGCTTATGCTTTTGGCCGTGCTTGCGCGCGTTCTACTGGCCGTGCGTGTGCCGGGGTATTCTGTGGATATCAACTGCTTTACCGCTTGGAGCCTTCGCATGGCGGAAAACGGCCCCTCCGCATTTTACCATGCCGACTATTTTTGCGATTATCCGCCTGGCTACCTGTTGCTTTTATGGCCCTGCGGGTTGCTGCTGCGGGCTGTGGGCCTGGCGGATACGCAGGCGGCTTTGCTGATTGTAAAAAGCCTTCCGTTGCTTTGTGATATTCTTGGAAGCCTGTGGCTGTTCCGCTTTTCCAAAAAGCGCATTGGCACGGCCGCGGCCGCGCTTGCATCGCTTTTGTATGCGCTCAATCCCGCCGTGCTGGTCAACGGCGCGGCCTGGGGGCAGGCGGATAGCGTGCTTGCGCTGATGCTGGCATTGACGGCCTGCTTTGCCATGGGGCGCAGATGGCATTTTGCCATGCCTTTCTTTGCCGCCTCTGTGCTGATCAAGCCGCAGGCGCTGTTATTTGCGCCTGTTGGCGGCGTTTGGCTGCTGCTTTCGCTGGCAGCCAAACAAGACAAAGCAGAACGCCGCCATCAGGCAAAGCTTCTTGGCGTTGGGGTACTGGCAGCCGCAGCTGTCGCCGCCATCATCATTTTACCCTTTAACGGCCAACAGGAGCCGGGGTGGCTTGTAAGGCTGTATCGGGATACGCTTGGTTCCTACGCTTATGCGACGGTAAACGCGGCCAATCTGTACTATTTGCTGGGGGCAAACTGGGCCGGGCTTGAAACGCTTATTTCGCCGGTGCTTGCGGGCGCAACGGCTGTTGTGTTTGGCTGCATGGGCGCTTTGGGCTATTTAGGAAAGCGCTTTACGCTTGTTGCCGCCGTTCCATGGCCCAAGCGCCGCGCGCTATCCGCGCTGATGATGGCAGAAGCGTTAGCGCAGCTTGTCCTTGCCATCCTTCCAGCTACATACAATTTGTACGGCTACGCCCTAATGGCCTTTGCCTTCCTGTTTGCCATCCTGTGCATGGCTTACGACCGTAGGCCGGAATGCCTGCCGTTTTTTATGGCGCTTTCCCTGCTTATGATCTTTGTGCTGGGTATCAAGGTGCATGAGCGCTATCTGTTTCCGGCTATCCTGCTGCTGCTTATGGGATATGCGCTCACGCGCGACCGTAGGCTGCTGGCGCTATGCGTGGGCTTCTCCATGACCACGTTTGTAAACACGGCCATCGTATTGGAGAATTCCATCCTTTTTGGCGCGGAAAAAGGGCATCTGAACGCGGACACCCAGGCTATAAATATCCTTTTGTGCATCTTGAACCTGTGCCTGTGCCTATATGGGCTGTATGTTGGCTGGACGGATTTGCGCGAAACCAAGGTTGAGGAAAGCGCTCCGGAGGCCTTTGTGCCCGCCAGCTACGAGGCGATGCTCTTTCATCCAAGCGACGCCAGGCTTCATTTAAGCCTGCGCGATTACGTAATTATGGGGATTACAACCCTGCTCTATGCCATATTGGCTTTTACAAACCTGGGAAGCACCGTAGCGCCGCAAACGGGCTGGGTTTCCACCTCGGCGGATGAGAAGGTTGTTTTTGATCTGGGTAAGCAGGAAACCTTTAGCCTGCTGTATTACGCGGGCGTAAGCTATTATGATTTTTCCGTTTCCGTCAGCGACGACGGCGTAAATTGGAGCGAAGAAACCCCGTTGCAAATGCGCGAGGGCCTGTGCTACCGCTGGCTGTATGCTGTAAACGCCCAAACTGTGGATGGGAAGGTTGCCTATGCCGACGCTGCGCCGCAAAACATCAAATGGTTTACAGGGCGCTATCTTAGGTTGAATGCCGAGGACGCCGGGCTTAACCTGTGGGAGATCGTGGCGCGAAATGAAGCCGGCGAAACCCTTCCGCTAACCATTTCCGGCCATACAGGCGCGAATGAAAGCATTTTGAAGGAGCCGCGGCCCGTAGAAAACCTGATAGACGAGCAAGATACCTGCGTGGGCGAGCCCAGCTGGTACAATGGCACCTACTTTGATGAGATCTACCACGCGCGTACCGGCTATGAGCATCTTCATGGCATTAAGCCCTACGAAACCACCCATCCGCCGCTTGGGAAGCTGATGATGTCGGTAGGGATTGCCATTTTTGGCATGACGCCCTTTGGCTGGCGCTTCGCGGGGACGCTTATTGGCGTATTGATGCTGCCGGCCCTGTATTTGCTGGCAATGCAGCTAACGCATAAGCGCGGCATTGCCACCCTGTCCATGGCGGCCTTCTCCCTTGATTTAATGCATTACACGCAAACGCGTATTGCTACCATTGATTCCTTCCCCGTTTTCTTCATCCTGCTCAGCTACCTTTTCATGGTGCGCTACATGCAAACCGATGTGTTTGCAACCTGCGAGGGGGCGGCTCCGCGCCTGTTTGACAAGCCCTTCCGCAAAAGCCTGGTTCCCTTGCTGTTTTCGGGTGTGTTTATGGGGCTTGGCATCGCCAGCAAATGGATTGGCATCTATTCCGCGGTCGGGCTGGCTGTGCTGTTTTTCATCGCCATATACCGCCAGTATCGCGTAAGCAACGTGGCCTGCGGGCTCAACGCCGCCGGCGGCGGGCGAACCAAGCAGGAGGAGGCGCGCATCCTCTGCGCGCAGGACCTTACGCTAAAGCGCATTTTGATTACCTGCGGCTTCTGCGTGCTTTTCTTCATTTTGATTCCCTGCGTGATTTACTATCTATGCTACATTCCTTACCTGCTGCCAACGGGCCCAGTTACGCTGAAGCGGGTGATCAGCGCGCAGCAAAGCATGCTGGATTATCATAGCACGCCGGGCCTGGGGATGGATCATTTCTTCCAGTCGCCCTGGTGGCAATGGCCGTTCATTTTGAAAGCCATGTGGTTTGCCTGCGACAGCTATGAGCCCGCCGGATATGCCAGCACCATTATGTGCATGGGCAATCCTTGGGTGTTTTACCTTGGAGCTGTGGCGATGCTTGGCGTTTTGTTTGCATGCGCCGCAAAATACGTGCGCATTAGGGAACGCGTTACGCTAAAGCAGGGCGATGGGGATTTGACGCTGCCTGTGCTGGTTATCGGCTTCCTGGCGCAATATTTGCCATGGATGCTGGTGCCCCGCAGCATGTATATCTACCACTATTTTGCAAGCGTGCCCTTCATTATTTTGGCGACTGCATGGTGGATTGGCCGCATTCCCAAAGCCAGGCCAAAGTGGCGGCATGGGGTAATGGCGGCATACCTCATTGGCGCGGCGGTGTTCTTTGTGATGTTCTTCCCGTACGCATCTGGCTGGTTAACCACCACAAACTGGCTGAATGCACTAAAGTGGTTCCCTGGGCTGTACTATTGATGCGAAGGAAGGAATGTGCGTGCTTGCTAAAACGCTATCCTGCGGGCTAACGGGCGTAAGCGGCTATCCAGTGGAGGTCGAGGCATTTATTTCCAACGGTATGATCGGGTTTGAGATCGTGGGCCTGCCAAGCGCGGCTGTGAAGGAGAGCCGCGACCGTATTCGCGCGGCAATAGCCGTCAGCGGCTATGCGTTCCCATTTGGCAAGGTAACGGTAAACCTGGCGCCTGCCGATGTGCGCAAGGAGGGCACCGCCTATGAACTGGCGATTGCCATCGCTCTGCTAAGTGCAAAGGAACCGGAAAAGTTTCCCGGATTAAACGATACGATGCTATTGGGCGAGCTATCCCTGCAAGGGAAGCTGTTGCCTGTGCGCGGAGCGCTTGGCATGGCGATTACAGCGGCGGAGCATGGCATGCGGCAGTTGATTTTGCCCAGCGCAAACGCCCGGGAGTGCGAATGCATTGAGAATTTGGCTATTTACCCGGCGGATACCCTGCGCGAGGTGGTTTTGCATCTCACGGGCGAAAGGCGCCTTCCTTTACAGCCCTCCGTAAGATATGAGCAATTATTGGGCTCGGCGCCTATCCAGCACGATCTCAAGCATGTAAAAGGGCAGCCGATCGCCCGAAAGGCGCTGGAAATCGCGGCTGCCGGCGGGCACAATTTGCTGATGGTAGGCATTCCCGGAAGCGGTAAAACAATGCTTGCGCGCTGCCTGCCTGGCATATTGCCGCCCCTTTCCTACGAAGAGGCTCTGGAAACGACGCTTATCCATTCCGCCGCAGGGGAATTGGGTACGGATCAGGGCCTGATGACCGAGCGGCCCTTCCGCTGCCCCCATCACAACATTTCCATGCCCGCCATGATTGGTGGCGGCGCAAAAGCCAGGCCTGGCGAAGTTTCGCTCGCGCACAACGGCGTGCTGTTTTTGGACGAGCTTCCGGAGTTTCAACGGGCGACGCTGGAAGCGCTGCGCCAGCCACTGGAGGATGGCTTTGTGAATGTGACCCGCATCAGCGGCCAAAGCCGGTACCAAAGCCATTGCATGCTTGTGGCGGGTATGAACCCCTGCCCATGCGGGAACCTTGGCAGCAGGCAAAAGGAATGCCGTTGCACTCCCAACGAGATCAAGCGGTACTTGAACCGTATCAGCGGGCCTTTACTGGATCGCATTGATTTACAGGTGGAGATGGACGCCGTTTCCATTGAAGAAATAGAAGCCGCCTCGCCCCAGGAGGACAGCGCGACCGTGCGCGCCAGGGTTTTGGCGGCCCGCAAGCTGCAGCAGCAGCGCTATGCCGGCCTTTCCTGCCACTGCAACGCGCAGCTGGACCAGCAGGGGATAGAGCGCTTTTGTAGGCTGGAGCCTGCTGCTAGGCAGCTTTTGCACCAGGCGGTGGACAGGTTTCACATTTCCATGAGAACCTATGGCCGCATCCGCAAGGTTGCCCGTACCATTGCCGACCTTGCCGGCCATGAGGCCATCTGCGCGCAGGATGTTGCGCAGGCCATCCAATTTCGAAACGTTGAAGGGCAGTATTGGAGGTAGCCATGATACTTACGGCGGAACAAAAGTGCCTGCTATGGCTGTCCTCGGCAGAGATCGCCGCCGGGCACGTTTGGGACCTGCTTGCATGCTATGGAAGCGCGCAGGCCGTTTGGGACGCTTTTGGCGGTGCGAACGGCCCAGCCTTTCGCGGCAAGGCCCAGGAAACCTTGGCAAGGCTTCATTCCCGCGCCGCTATTGACGACTTGATTGCCGGTGTGGAGAAAAAGAATGTCCGGCTGCTCTTTTCAACGGACGAAGCCTATCCGCAGCAGCTGCGCTGCATACAGGCCCCGCCTTACCTGCTTTACTGCGCAGGCAGGCTTTCCTGCCTGCAAATGCCCATGGTCGCGCTGGTCGGCGCCAGGCGGGCCAGCCGCTACGGCATGGATATGGCCGCCATGCTCTCGCGCGGCCTGTGCGAGGCGGGCGTGTGCATCGTAAGCGGTCTTGCGCGCGGCATTGATTCGGCGGCGCACCAGGCTGCGCTGGATGCGCAAGGCCATACCGTCGGCGTGCTTGGCAGCGGCATTGATACGCCCTATCCGCCGGAGAACACGCCCATGCTTCGCAAAATCGCAGGAGGAATTGGCCTGGTGATTAGCGAATATCCGTTGGGCGCGGAACCCGCGGCCTTCCACTTTCCACATCGCAACCGCCTCATATCGGGCCTTAGCAATGGCGTTGTGTTTGTGGAGGGAAAAATTCGCAGCGGCGGCATGCATACCGTAAACGCCGCGCTGGATCAGGGACGGGAGGTATTTGCCGTTCCAGGCCATGTGGGAACAGAGGGCAGCGAAGGCCCGCATCTGATTTTACGAGAGGGCGCCCGCATCGTAACCAGCGCCCAGGATCTTTTGGAGGATTTGGGATTGGCGTTCTGCGCCGCTTCCTCCCCCAAAAAGAACGCAGAGGCGGCAAGCGAGCTTACGGCTTTGCAAAAAAGCATCGTTGCCGCGCTTCGCATCGAGCCGCTTTATTTGGAAGAGCTTGCCTCACGGCTGGGTGTAGACGCATCCCTGCTGATTGGCGAGCTGGGAACCCTGGAAATAGCGGGATGGATTTGCCGGCAGGCCGGCAACCGTTTCGGCCTGCCGCTTCTGGCAGGCCAATAGAGGGAGGATTTTGATGGCAGCTTCAACGCAAAAACTGGTCATTGTGGAGTCGCCCGCAAAGGCCAAGACGATTGAAAAATTTCTGGGGAGAGGCTATAAGGTGGAGGCCTCCCAAGGCCATGTGCGCGATTTGCCAAAATCACAGCTTGGCGTGGATGCGGATAATGATTTTGAAATGAAATATATCACTATCCGCGGCCGCGGCAAAATTTTGGCGAAAATCAAAAAGGAAGCCAAAAACGCGTCGTGCATCTATCTGGCGACTGACCCTGACCGCGAGGGCGAGGCCATTTCCTGGCATTTGGCAAACACGCTGGAAATTGATCCCGCAAAGCCCTGCCGCATTGAGTTTCATGAGATTACCAAGAAGGCGGTCAAGGAAGCGCTGGAACATCCCCGGCCCATCGATATGGACCGGGTGGACGCGCAGCAGGCCCGCCGCGCGCTGGATCGCCTTGTGGGGTATAAAATTAGCCCCCTGCTATGGGCCAAGGTGAAGAAGGGCCTTTCCGCCGGCCGCGTGCAAAGCGTAGCCACGCGCATGGTGGTGGAGCGCGAGCAGGAGATTGAAGCCTTCATTCCCGAAGAGTTTTGGGATGTAACGGCCCAGTTTGCAGCGCAAAACCAAAAGGGAAGGAAAATGACCTGCGAAGCAAAGCTTGTAAGCCTGGATGGGGAAAAAGCGGCTATCCATAACGAAAAGGACGCTATGGCCGCAAAGCGCCGCATTCTAAAAAGCAGCTTTTCCATTCAGGCCGTCAAGCAGGGCGATAAGCTAAAACGCCCCCAGCCGCCGTTTACCACGTCCAGCCTCCAGCAGGAGGCGAGCCGCAAGCTAAACTTCTCTACCGCCAAAACCATGCAGGTTGTGCAACAGCTTTACGAGGGCATAGACCTTGGCAAGGCCGGAACGGTTGGCCTTGTTACCTACATCCGCACCGATAGCGTCCGTGTGGCGGACGAGGCCGTGCAGGCCGCCAGGGGCTTCATCACCGCCCAGTTTGGCGAGGCGTATTGCCCCGAGCAGCCCAACCAGTATAAGGGCCGCAAAAACGCCCAGGATGCGCACGAGGCCATTCGCCCCACCTATGTGGAGCAAACGCCCGAGAATGTAAAGCCCTATTTGACCAGGGAGCAATTTAGCCTATACAGGCTTATCTACACCCGCTTTCTGGCAAGCCAGATGAAGCCCGCCGAATTTCAGACGATGGGTATGGATATTGCCAGCAAAACAGTGGTTATGCACTATTATGGCGAGCATATGACCTTTCCTGGCTACCGCGCGGTTTATGTGGAAAGCTCGGACGACGAGCAGGAGGAGCCGGAAAGCGTGCTCCCCGTGTTTGAGGAAGGCGCCCCCATCAGCTTTGCAAGCGTGGAGGCGGAGCAGCATTTTACCCAGCCTCCGGCCCGCTATACGGAAGCAAGCCTTGTAAAGGCCTTGGAGGAAAAGGGGATTGGCCGCCCCAGCACCTATGCGCCCACCATTACCACCATCATTTCCCGAGGCTATGTATCCCGGGAGAAGAAGCGCTTGTATCCAACGGAATTGGGCCGCATGGTAACCTCCATGATGACGGAGTATTTTGGCCCTATCGTTGATATTGAATTTACCGCCTCCCTGGAGGATAAGCTGGATACCGTTGAGGAAGGCAATACGGATTGGCATCAAATCCTGCGCGATTTCTATCCGTCGTTTCAGGACATGCTCGCTATTGCCGAGGAGCAGATTGAGAAGGTGGAGGTAAAGGACGAGGTAAGCGATGTGCAGTGCGACAAATGCGGCGCTATGATGGTATATAAAATGGGGCGCTTTGGCAGGTTCCTGGCCTGCCCCAATTTTCCAGAATGCCGTAACGCTAAGCCGATTCTCCATTACATCGACGCGCCCTGCCCCAAATGCGGCGCAAGGCTGATGGAGAAAACAAGCAAGAAGAACCGCAAATTTTATGGCTGTGAAAAGTATCCGGAATGCGATTTTGTAAGCTGGGAAAGGCCCATTGCTGAAAAGTGCCCCAAATGCGGCAGTTATATGGTCGAAAAGCCCGGCAAGCGCGGGGAAACCATCCATCTGTGCGCCAATGAAACCTGCCGCTACAAAACCGCCGTTGCCCAGCAAAGCAGCCAGGAGGATGAATAATTCCGCCGTAAATTGCGCAAAGGATGAAACAAAGCATGAGTGTAAAGGTAATTGGCGCGGGATTGGCCGGGTGCGAGGCCGCCTGGCAGCTGGCGAAGCGCGGCGTTGCCGTTGAACTGTATGAAATGAAGCCCAGGAAAAAAACGCCCGCGCAGAAGCTGGATACCATGGCCGAGCTCGTATGTAGCAACAGCCTGCGCAGCGATAGGCTTAGCAATGCCGTGGGCCTGCTGAAAGCGGAAATGCGCAAGCTGGATTCGCTGATTATGCGCGCGGCGGATGCGACGGCCGTGCCTGCGGGCGGCGCGCTGGCGGTTGACAGGGAAGGCTTCTCGGCCTTCGTAGACCGGGCTGTACGGGAAAACCCGCTCATTGCGCTTCATGAGCAGGAGGTTACGCAAATACCCGGAGAGGGAACCGCGATCATCGCTACCGGCCCGCTGACAAGCGACGCCTTATCTGAGGCGATTGCCCAGATCGACGGCCTTTCAACGCTTCATTTCTATGACGCGGCGGCGCCGATTGTAACGGCAGATAGCCTGGATATGGATCAGGTATTCCGCATGTCGCGTTATGACCGGGGCGCGGACTACCTGAATTGCCCCATGAACCGCGAGGAATACATGGCGTTTGTGCATGCGCTGCAAACTGCGGAAACGGTGCCTGTGCATGGCTTTGAAGAAAAAGCCGTGTTCGAGGGCTGCATGCCCATTGAAAGCATGGCCAAGCGCGGCGATATGGCCATTGCCTTTGGCCCGCTCAAGCCTGTGGGACTGCGCGACCCGCGCACTGGGAAGGAACCCTTTGCCGTGGTACAGCTTAGGCGGGATAATTTTGCCGGCTCTTTGTACAACATTGTGGGTTTCCAAACACGGCTCACTTACCCGGAGCAGCGGCGCGTTTTTGGCATGATTCCCGGCTTGCAAAACGCCGAATATGCTCGCCTGGGCGTAATGCATCGCAATACCTTTCTCAACAGCCCGGGCTTTTTGGATGACACCTTCCGTGTAAAGGCCAATCCGCGGCTGTATTTTGCCGGGCAAATCACCGGCGTGGAGGGATATGTGGAGAGCGCCGCCAGCGGTTTGCTTGCGGGCCTGAGCGCCGCCTACCGCGAGCGCGGTTTAGAACCGCCCCGCTTTAGCGGCAGAACGGCCATCGGGGCGATGGGACGGTATGTAAGCACGCCCAACAAGCGTTTTCAGCCTATGAACTGCGCCTTCGGCCTGATTGACCCCTTGGAGGTTCGGCCCGGCGAGAAGCGCATCCGCGCAAAGCAGGAGCGCTACGAAAGAATTTCCGAACGCGCTTTGGCCGAAGTGGATGAGGTTTTGCGACACTTTGAGCAAATTGACCTTCCATAAGGCTTCCAACTATGCTATGCTTGAAAACACAAGGAGGAACATGCGCCTATGAAACGTTTTACCGCTTGGATGCTTGCTATCATCCTGCTGGCGGCCTGCCTGCCGGGAAGCGCCTTTGCCAAGGCAAAGCAAATGAATGACGACGTGCCTTACTGGACGGAAGCAGCGGTGCGCCAGTATGCGCTGGATTATATCGAGGGCAAATCCATGACGCGCCTGTGGGGATATTATGATTTGCAGATCCGGCGTTATATGCCCCTGGCGACCTATGAAGCCCTGCTGATTGATTTGGAGTGGATGACGGGCGCCTTTATTGAGCTTGGGAGCTACCGTAGCTTTGAGGAGCCCGAGCAGCAACTGAAAACGCACGTGCTTCATCTTTGCATGGAAAAGCAGGATGTGGACATGTATTTCACCCATAAAAACAAAGAGGACGACTGGGAGATCATGGCCCTGGAATTTGTTCCGGCGGAAAAGGAGCCGCTAAGCAACGGCGGGGATATGCTGGTGGACGGCAGCCGTTCCGATTTGGTAAAGGCATCCTACACCGAAACGGAAGTCACCGTTGGAACCGCGCCCTATGAGCTTCGCGGCGTTTTAACCATGCCTAACGAGGCCAGCAACGGCGTTCAGGTACCAGCATGCGTTCTTGTGCATGATTTTGACGGTTTGGACTGTGACAGCACGCTAGGCAGCACCACCTTTTTTAAGGACCTTGCCCAGGCGCTGGCCGCTATGGGTATCGCTTCCATTCGTTATGATAAACGTACCTATACATACAGCACCCAAACCTTTGAAACCGTTTGGGAAGAAGTTTGCCAAGACGCTATCTCTGCCGGACAGCTGTTAAAGCAGGACGCCCGCGTGGATGCTCAGCGCATTGTGATCATTGGCCACGGTCTGGGCGCTTTGCTTGCTCCGCGAATCGCCTCTCAGGCAGACGGTGTATTTACTGGTATGATTTTGATAGGCGGCACGCCAAAATCTCTATTGGAGCTTGCTCTGCAAAGCGCGGAGGCGGATACCCTCTCGGATGCGGATCGCGCAACGTTTGAAAGCGCCGTTCGCAAGCCCTCGGGCTTCAAGGAGAGCAAGGCGCGCGAAATGACCGTTTTCGGCCGCAACGGCTACTATTTTTGGGAGGATTTGCAGTACGATGCGGTTGAACTGATCAAAAAGCTGAAGCTTCCCACCTATGTAGTGCAGGGCAAGCAGGATCCCATCGTGGACGAGGATAACGGCCGCCGCCTGTATGCCGAAAAAATTGGCGACAATATGGACTTTATGACATTTAAGGCGTTCCGCGGCCTAAATCATATGCTGATGAACGATTTAACCGTTAACAGCCAGGGAATCCCCGAATACAGCGTTGAAGCCCATCTGGATACCCAGGCCGGGCGGAACCTTTCGCAATGGATTTTGGGCTTGTATATGACCCAGGAAGAAGAATGAGGTGAATGCTTGATGAACATGATGGGCACGACCATTTGCGCCGTGAAGCGCGGAGATCATATTGCCATCGCTGGCGACGGCCAGGTAACGATGGGGGAAAACACCATATTTAAATCCAGCGCCAGAAAGGTGCGCAGGCTGTATAACGGGCAGGTAGTCGCCGGCTTTGCCGGTTCCGTAGCCGACGCGTTTACGCTTTGCGAGCGTTTTGAGGAAAAGCTTACGCAGTGCGGCGGCAATTTGGAGCGGGCCGCCGTAAACCTGGCGCAGGATTGGCGCGGCGAAACCGGCGCACGCAAGCTGGAGAGCATGCTGATTGTGGCGGATAAAAACACGCTATTGGTTCTTAGCGGCAACGGTGAAGTGATTGACCCTGACGACGGTGTATGCGCGATTGGCTCCGGCAGCAACTTTGCCCTGGCGGCCGCGCGGGCGCTGATCCATAACACCGACCTTTCCGCCGAGGATATCGCCGTTAAGGCGCTGGAGGTGGCCGCTTCCATTTGCGTATTTACCAACGACCATATCACCGTTGAAACGCTCTAGGAGGTTCATAGATGAAGGAACTAACGCCAAGAGAGATCATGCATGAGCTGGATCGCTATATTATAGGCCAGGAGGAAGCGAAGCGCGCCGTGGCCATCGCCCTGCGCAACCGCTACCGCCGCACGCAGCTCAGCGAAGACATGCGCAACGAGATCAGCCCCAAAAATATTCTGATGATCGGCCCAACCGGCGTTGGCAAAACGGAGATTGCCCGCCGCCTGGCCAAGCTTGTAAACGCCCCCTTTGTAAAGGTGGAGGCCACAAAATTTACGGAGGTTGGCTATGTGGGCCGCGATGTGGAAAGCATTATCCGCGACCTGACGGAAAACGCCATCCGTATGGTGCGCAAGGATCGCTCCAAGAGCGTTGAGGCGCGCGCTTCCGTTCTGGCGGAGGACAGGCTGGCAACGCTGCTGGTTCACCCGCCTAAGAAAAGCGCCAGCAACCCCTTTGAGTTTTTGATGGGTGGAAAGAAAGAGCCCGATCTTCCCCGAGAAGAGCAGGAAAAGCTGGCCCTGCGCCGGGAGGATGTCCTTCAACAGCTTAGAAGCGGCCAGCTTGAGGAAAAAGAGATCGAGATTGAGGTGGAGGATTCCATGCCCGAGCTGGAGGTGGGCGGCAACTCCATCAATATAGGCGATATGATGGGCGGCATGATGCCTAAAAAGACCAAGATCCGCCGCGTGAAGGTGAAGGACGCGCGCAGAATCCTGCTTGAGGAGGAATCTGACAAGCTGATTGATGAGGATGAGGTGCGCGAAGAAGCCATCCGCCGCGCAGAGCAGCAGGGAATCGTCTTTATTGACGAAATTGATAAGGTTGCCGGCCGTTCTGCAGGCGGGCACGGGCCGGATGTAAGCCGCGAGGGCGTGCAGCGGGATATTCTTCCCATTGTGGAGGGCAGCACCGTGAATACCAAATATGGTGCTGTTCGCACGGATTTTATCCTCTTTATCGCTGCGGGAGCGTTTCATGTGGCAAAGGTGAGCGACCTGATTCCCGAATTACAGGGGCGTTTTCCTGTTCATGTAACGCTGAAAAGCCTTACCCAGGAGGACTTCAAGGCCATTCTCACCCAGCCTGAAAACGCGCTTACCAGGCAATACGAGGCCCTTTTGGCGGTGGATAAGGTATTCCTGTCCTTTGAGGACAGCGCCATTGACGCCATTGCCAGCGCCGCCTTTGTGATGAACGAAACCAAGGAGGATATTGGCGCAAGACGGCTGTTCGCCGTGTTTGAAAAGCTGCTGGAGGATATCAGCTTCAATGCCGGCGGCGATGAAATGCCAAATGTTTATCTCAATATCAACGGGGATTACGTAGTGGAGCATCTTGGCAAGGACGAGGTATCCATGGATATGAAGCGGTATATCCTGTAACCGGACAGAATGGGGAAGATGGGGGAACGGCGGCTGCCGTTCCCTTTTCAAATGCCGCGCGCTATGCTATAATGGCACTATATTGAAGGAGGCAGATTGCTTATGCGCACTCGTATTACCAATATACTGCTTACACCTGGCGTAACCACCGAAACGCACATTCCCTTTGTATATGACGCGGAAATTTTGATTGAAGGCAATCTTATTGTTTATGCGGGAAAGCGCGGCGAAGCGCCCGCCTTCGTGGCGGACCGAACCATCGATGGCCAGGGCGCCTTGGCGATGCCGGGCCTTTGCGATATGCATACCCATACGCCTATGACGCTGCTGCGCAGCATCGGCAGCGATTTGCCGCTTGACCGCTGGCTCAATGAAGCGATTTTTCCCGTTGAAAAGCATTTGACCGACGGGGCCGTTCGCGCTGGAACCGACCTTGGCATTATGGAAATGCTTCGCTTTGGGATTACCTCCTTCAATGATATGTACATGCATATGGATATGGAGGCAGAGGCGGTGCGGGACAGCGGAATGCGCGCGCTTCTTGGCCATGGCGTTGTGGATTTTGACGAAAGCTGCGCCGATCTTCTGCCCAATATCGCGTTGATTGAAAAGTGGAACCATGCGGCTGACGACCGCATCCGCATCAGCTTGGCCCCGCACAGCGAGGGCGCTACCACCCGGAAGGTGCTTGAAAAGATCCGCGATGCGGCGCAGCGGTACGGCGTTCCAGTGCATATCCACGTGAGCGAAACCAAGCTGGATTTTGACGGCAGCGTGGAGCGCCGCGGCCTTACGCCTCCGCAGTATTTGGAGGAATTGGGGCTTCTTGAGCATCCGGTGCTTGCGGCGCATTGCGTTTGGATGACGGATGAGGATATTGAGCTGTTTGCAAGGCGCGGCGTGACCATTTTGCATAACCCCATCAGCAACCTGAAGCTTGCAAGCGGCGTGGCACCCATTGCCAAAATGCTTAAAGCCGGATGCAGAATTGCCCTTGGAACGGATGGCGTGGCAAGCAACAACAACTTAAACCTGTGGGAGGAAATCAAGCTGATGCCCATGCTGCAAAAGGGCACGTTGCTGGATCCCACGGTGGTTTCACCGGCGCAAACCCTTGCGGCCGCAACCAGCGTAGGCGCTCGTGGGCTCGGCTATGAAAACCTGGGGCTGCTCAAGCCCGGCTATTTGGCCGATCTAATCCTGGTGGATATGAATGTCGCGCACTTCTGCCCGCGAAACGACCTGGAAAGCGATCTGGTCTATTCCATTCAGGGCAGCGACGTGGTGCTTACCATGGTAAACGGCAAGGTACTTTACGATCACGGCGACTATCCTACGCTCGATACCGACCTGGTGCTTCAGCGCGCCCGCAAGGAGGCGGAAGCGCTGTTTGAAAGAGCACGTGCCGTGAACAAATGAAGATCCTTGTGATTTGCCAGCATTACTGGCCGGAAAATTTCCGCGTGACGGAAATCTGCGAGGCGCTCGTGCAACGCGGGCACCAGGTGACCGCGCTTGTTGGATTGCCGAATTACCCCAGCGGCATAATTCCGCAGGAATACCGCCGTCACCGCAACCGCAGGCAGCTGCGTAACGGCGTTGAGATCAGGCGCTGCTTTGAGATTGGGCGCAAGCCCGGGAAGCTTGGCCTAGCAATCAATTACGTAAGCTATATGACGTCGGCCAGCATCAAGGCGCTATGGCTAAAGCGCGATTATGACGTGATTTATGCCTACTCCACTTCGCCGGTGCTCATGAGCCTGCCTGCCTCCCTGCTGCGCTGCTTTACAAAGAAAAAGCTGATGATCTACGTACTGGATATATGGCCGGCCTGTTTGGCCGCCATGAATGTGCGTGAGGATTCCTTCTTCTACGGATTTATGAAAAAGGTCAGCCGCTGGGTGTATCGCAAAGCGGATATGCTTATCTATTCTTCCAAACGGTTTCAGGACTACTTGCGGCAGGTGCATGGGATTGACGTATCGGACGAGCAATATATGCCGCAGTTTGCGGACGACGTGTTTCGCCAGCCGCTTCCGCCAAGCCCGCCCAAAACGGACGCCGTCCAGCTTGTTTTTGCCGGAAATATCGGGAAGGTGCAGGCGGTCGAAATCCTGATTCAAACGGCCGCGTTGCTTCGAGATGAGCCCATCCGCTGGCATATCATAGGCGACGGCTCCAACGAGGAGGCCTGCCGCAGGCTTGCCAGTTCCTTTGCGCTGGAAAACGTGGTGTTTTATGGCCGCAAGCCCTTAAGCGAGATGCCCGCTTTCTATGCCATGGCGGACGCTATGCTGGTAAGCATGCGGGACGATATCAGCGTAAACGATACCCTGCCCGGAAAAGTGCAAAGCTACATGGCCGCTGGCAAGCCCGTGCTGGGTTCCATCGCCGGTGAAACCGCCTATGTAATCGAGCAGGCGCAATGCGGGTTTTGCGCTCCGCCTGATGACCCTGAGGCTTTTGCAGAGGTTGTAAAGCGTTTTCTCGCCGCCGGGGATAAGCAGGAAATGGGCCGGCGGGGTCAAGCCTATTATGACGCTCATTTTACAAAGCGGGAGCATATGGATCGCCTGGAAGGCATGCTGGCGGCTTTGGCAGGAAGGAAGTAGCGGATGCGTATTTTTCAGGTAAACACGTTTTGCGGTGTAAAAAGCACAGGGCGTATTGCGCTTGAAATTGCCCGGTTGGTAGAGGCCGGCGGCGACGTTTGCAAAATTGGCTATGGGGTTCCTGGCATTCCTCCTGAGGCCGAACCTTATGCTTTTCGCATTGGCGCTCCCCTGGAGCGTAAGCTGCATGGGGCCATGCGCAAGCTTATGGATGGCGAGGGATACGGAAGCTATTTTGCGACACGGGCCCTGATTCGCGAGCTGAAAACCTTTCAGCCCGATCTGATTCATCTGCATAATCTTCATGGCTGCTACCTGCATTTGCCTACGCTGTTTGCCTACCTAAAGGCTGCCAAACGCCCCATAGTGTGGACGCTGCACGACTGCTGGCCCTTTACAGGCCATTGCGCTTATTTTGATTATTGCGGATGCGATTCCTGGCAAACGGCATGCAAAAGCTGTCCGCAGCAGCGCAGCTATCCCATTTGCATCGGGCTGGATGGTTCCGCCCGCAATTACCGAATGAAAAAGCGCCTCTTTGCGCCTCTTGAGCATTTAACCTTTGTGGCCCCCTGCGAATGGATGAAGCAGCCCTTATCGCATTCCTTCCTCCAAAATAAGCCTGTGCGCGTGATTTATAACGGAATTAACCGAAGCGCCTTCCGCCCTGTCCAAAGCGACTTGCGGCGGCGCTATGGGCTTGAAAGCACGCGCGTTGTGCTGGCGGTTGCGTCCGAATGGGATGAGCGCAAGGGACTGAACTTCCTTGTTGAAGCAGCCAGGCGGATGGGGGAAGGGTATCGCTTTGTTGCAATAGGCGTAAACGAAAAGCAGCTTCGGGAGCTACCCAAAGGAATGATCGGCATACCCCATACGGAAAGCCTGACTGAACTCGCGGGCTGGTACACAACGGCCGACTGCCTTGCCAACCCAACCATGGAGGATAACATGCCCATGGTGAACCTGGAAGCGCTTGCGTGCGGCACGCCCGTCGCGGTATTTCGCACGGGCGGCTGCCCAGAGGCGGTTACGCCAGAATGCGGCGTCGTTGTGCCCAAGGCGGACGTTGAAGCGCTTTGCGGGGCCATTCAAACGCTTTGCAACGAAAAAGCGTTCGGGACGCAGGCATGCCTGAGGCGCGCTGCGGCATTTGACGCGCAAAACACATTTCGCGCTTATGTGACTCTGTATAAGGAGCTTCTTTCATGAATGTGCTGATGATGTCCCTGATGTACCCTGAGGACATGGCGGACGAAGTGCGCCGCAACGCAAAGGATAAGCTCCAGAACCAGATAAACAGCTATCAGCGCGCCTTTGTAGAAGGTATTCGAGAAAACCTGCATCCCGGGGAGGATTTTCAGATTTTGAATGCGCTTCCTGTCGGCGTTTTTCCGTTCCAGTATCGCAAGCTGCGCATTCCTGCCGGGTTGCATGATGAAAACAGCATCTATGAACTTGGCTGCATCAACCTGCCATGGCTCAAGCGCCGCATGCGCATGAAGCGCGCAACGCGTTATATAATGCGTTGGGCAAAGCAAAGCCCCCAGAACCGCACAGTGCTCCTTTACACGCTGTATCTGCCGTTTATGCAGGCAATAGACCGTGTCAAGCGGCATTTTCCTGATATGAAGGCCTGTGTGATTGTAACAGACTTACCCAACGAGCTGGGCCTGTCCTCTGGGCGAAAAGGGCTGCTAAAGCGCCTTGAATATCTTTGGGGAAGCGACAGCATAGCGCTGTGCCAGCGGATGGACGGCTTTGTGCTGCTGACCGAGCCTATGGCCAGCGCGCTCAAGGTACGTGAAAAGCCTTTTGCCATCATCGAGGGCCTGATATGTGCAGATGCGCCAAGCGAGGATAGCGTACATCAATCCGCAGAGCCAACGCGAAAAACAGCCCTTTATACAGGCACCTTGGAACCCGATTTGGGCATTCAGGACTTGCTTTCGGCCTTTGAAACGATGCCGGAATACGATTTATGGATTTGCGGCCAGGGCAGCATGAGCGAAGCGGCGCGCGCAGCAGCCTCCCGTTGCGAAAACATTCGCTATTTTGGGTTTGTGCCGCAGCAAGAAGCACTGCGCCTGCAAGCCATGGCAACAGTGCTTATCAATCCGCGCTCCGCATCGGGCGTATTCACGCGATATTCGTTCCCAAGCAAAACGCTTGAATATATGCGCACAGGCAAACCTGTGCTCTGCTATAAGCTGGAAGGTATCCCGGATGAGTATGACGGTTACCTGTGCTACATCAGGCAGGCAGGCGCGCAGGGGATTGCTTCCGCCATACGCGAGCTTTTTTCGCGTTCGCCCCAAGCGCTTGCGGCGCTTGGCGAAGCGGCGCGAACCTTTGTGCTTGAAAACAAAAACCCCGCCACGCAATGCAAAAAGCTTATAAAGCTGCTGCGCTCCTTATAGCGTTGGCTTATACGCGCCATATGTTTGCCGCTCTGCCAGCTTCATGCGCGCGATGATGGCGTCATATTGGCTATGGCGTGTTTTTTGAAAGTCAACCGCTCCAGGCGTCGCCGCCTGCGCGGCAGGCTGGGGAAAAGCTGGGGGAATGGGGATGGGCTGGGAATTGGCGGCCTGCGCCGGTTCCTTTTTTGCTTCGACTTGCGTTTTGGAAGCGGCAGAGGGCCCGCTGGGTAGGGTTTCCTCCATGCCGCCCTCTATGTAGGGCAGGCGGATGCTTTGGTATTCCAACCATTTGATTTGTTTTTCCGCGCCTGTAAGCGCTGCAAAGGGAGATACGCGTTCGCTCATAGGGCAATCCCTCCTGATTCCAGATAGGCATGGCAAGCGCCTCTTACATCAAACATGCTATGCGCCGGTAACAGCCGTGTGCAAAAAAGCCGGTTTGCGAGGGGAAAAACCGCTCGCAAACCGGCAAAATCCAAAAAAAGGGCGCTCAGGTATTGCGGGTGCGTATGCCTTGGATATTTGCATATTCGGATAGCTTGTTCACAATATCCTTATAGGTCGTTTTTCCCTGCATGTCCAGGGTATAAATATTGGTATACAGGTTATACTTTCCTTTGTTCTCCACATGGAAGTCGATATCGAGCACGCGCATGCCCATGCTTTGAAAATAGTCGTTGATAAAGGCGATGGTTTCAACCCTATGAATAAACTTGATCTCCACATGCTTTACCGAGTTGACATGCACCACGCGCTGAAGCAGCGCCAGCGTAACCATTACGATGGCGCAACCGGCCAGGGCAATAACATAATACCCCATGCCAACGGCCAGGCCAAGGCAGGCAGCGTTCCAAAGAGAGGCGGCTGTTGTAAGACCCGCAATTTTCTTTTGGCTGATAAAAATGGTACCGGCTCCCAAAAAGCCGATTCCGCTGATAACCTGCGCGCTGATACGGCCATAGCTGATGGCGATGCCAGTATTTTCGTTATTCATGTTCAGCGTAATGGTATCGGCGATCATCAGGCTTTCCATGATAGCGATAATGGAAGCGCCAACGCATACCAAAACATGGGTACGCATGCCAGCAGGCCGGTTTTTACGTTCGCGTTCAATACCGATAATGCATCCAATTACAACTGCCAATAACAAACGAAGACCTTGCTCCCACCAGGACACAACGATCAACTCCCGAGCGTATGTTCTTAAAAAATGCGATAAAGGGAAACCACCTTGCCTAGAATAGATACCTCGGGCACGATAATAGGCTCCATAGTGGGGTTTTCCGGCTGGAGGCGAAAAACGCCGTTTTCTTTATAAAAGCGTTTGACAGTCGCATCGTCCTCAATGAGGGCGATTACAATATCGCCGTTATACGCCGTGTTTTGCTTGCGCACCACAACATAATCGCCATCCATGATGCCGGCGCCAATCATGCTTTCACCGCGAACGGAAAGAATGTAATGCTCGCCTTCCCCAAGCATACTTTGCGGAAGCGGAATATAGTCCTCAATGTTCTCCGTTGCTAAAATGGGTACGCCCGCCGTTACGCGGCCCACAACTGGCACCTGTACCATTTCCGTTCGGTACATTTGATGATCTACCGGCACAGAAATGGCTCTGGGCTTCATCGAGTCGCGGTACAAAAGCCCTTTTTTTTCCAACCGAATCAAGTGGCCATGAACTGTTGAAGTGCTTTTTAACCCTGTGGCGTCGCAAATTTCACGCACGGAAGGGGGATAGCCCTTTTGCAGCGTGGCTTTTTCAATATACGCAAGGATGCGTGCCTGTGTATCGCCGCGTGGATTGCTCATAGGTTTCACTTCCTTACGCTTCAATATATATAGCATACCACAAATTGGCGTAGGTTTGCAAGAGCTTTGCGAACGAATGTTTCTATTTCAGCCGCATATCATCGCTTATGGAAGGAGGAACAGGCAACGCTGCCTCCATGCCTGGCAAATGCGTATTTTGCGCGGCTTCTCTGCGGCGTTCGTCGCTCATGGCCGCGTAATGGCGGCGGGTTGTGTTTACATCGGAATGTCCCAGCGCATCCGCTACAAGGTAAATATCCTCTGTTTCATGGTAAAGCCGCGTGGCGTAGGTACTGCGCAGCTTATGTGGGCTCATGCGCTTTTTCAGCGGTACGGCCACGGCGCAGTATTTTTTCACCATCAGCTGTACGGCGCGCTGTGAAATCCTTTTGCGCTGAAGCGATAGAAATAAAGCGTTTTCATCCGCTTTATCCGCCGCTTCTATGCGCTTACGCTCCTCAAGGTAAGCCTTCAAAGCGTCGGCAACCTCCTGGGGATAATACAGGATGACCTGATTGCCGCCTTTGCGTGTGACCAGCACGGCATTCTGCTGCAAATCCAAATCGCCAATATCAATGCCCACACACTCGCTAACGCGCATGCCAGTTCCAAGGAACAGCATCAAAATGGCATAATCCCGTTTGCGCGTATGGGCATGAAAACGCTGCTGGGTTTGCGTGAGCTCTGCGCCATCATCAGCGACGGCAAGAAGGCGCTCAATTTCAGGGCCAATTAAGTGCAGAATGGGCTTCTCGTGCAGCTTGGGAAGGGAAACAAGCGCGGCGATATTTCCGCTGATCCTCTCGCTTTTGAACAGATAATCAAAATAGGAACGCAGGGAGGACAGCTTGCGCATTACGCCGCATTCATGGTTGCGCAGCACCTTTTGCTGCTCCACAGTTTCAGCGACGGCCTGATCCTTGTAATACAACGTTAAATAATCCGCATAGCCGTTCAAATCGCGGGCCGTGAAATGGCCTAGATCCTCGTCCGTCCAGTCCTGAGGGCTTTTAGAGGCAAAATAGGGGAGCTCCTTCGTCGCGTAATCGCAAAACGTTTGCAAATCGATGGTATAAGCCAAACGGGTAAGCGGGCTTGTGGTCATTGTGATGCTATTGATAAAATCAGCGCAGGAAGCCGGGAGCAAACGCAGCATCTGACGGACTTTTTCGGTTCGTTCCGCACGCAACCGCTCCTGATAGGTGGTATTCGCCATTTTAACCTCCAATTATTCGTAAAAGTATTCTTTAGCGAAATGTTCTTCCTAAGTATAGCTCCTTCCCCTCCTGTTGTCAAGCCTTCAAATTTGCAATCAACTGCGCCCTTTTGAAACCTTGCATAGAACGTACTCCAAGCAAAAAGCTTCAAGCGCACGCGCAGCGCCTGAAGCTTTTTGCTTCCTATCCTCCAAATGCAGCTAGTCCTTCTTCTCCCCCACAGATGGAATACTCGCCGGCTTTTCTCTTTCCTCTACCTTTTCGCCGTTCATTCGACGGTATTCTTTAATCGCGCCGGTGGCCAATTCATCGCAGCGATTATTCCAGGGATTATCCGCATGCCCTTTTACCTTGTGAAAGAAAACCTCGTGCTTTTTAATTCGGATGATCTGCAATAGTAGCTTCCATAAATCGCTGTTTTCAACAGGCTGCTTTTTGCTGTTCATCCACCCGTTCTTTTGCCAGTTATCAAGCCAATGCTCGTTAAAGGCATTTACAGTATATGCAGAATCGGAATAAATATCAATAATGCACGGTTCTTTCAGCGCGCCAATGCCGGTGATGACCGCAAAAATCTCCATTCGGTTGTTCGTGGTATTTGGCATATGGCCAGACATCTCTTTTGTTTTTCCGTTATAGCTAAGGATACAGCCCCAGCCCCCAGGGCCCGGGTTTCCTGAGCATGCGCCGTCTGTATACAGTTGAACACGCCGCTTTGGCTTTGCTTCCGTCATTGCTTCCTTCTCCTGTTACTGGCTATGGTCATTTGCTGATTCTTCTTGGCGCATGCTTCCATCGCCTGCATAACGGTACCACGGAAATTGCCCTTTTCAAGCGCTTCCACGGCCTCAATGGTTGTGCCGCCGGGGGAGCATACATTATCCTTCAGCACGGCGGGATGCTCGCCTGTTTCCAGCACCATTTTTGCAGAGCCCATCACAGCCTGGGCGGCTGCCTGAATCGCCTGCTTGCGCGGCATACCCTGCTTTACAGCCCCGTCCGCCAAGGCCTCAATAAACATAAATACATAGGCTGGGCTGCTACCGCTTACTGCAACAACCGCGTCAAAAAGCCTTTCCGGCACTATCTGCACCAGTCCCAGCGTTGCGAACAAATCCTTCGCCCACGTCAACGAGGCCTTGGTAAAGCTTGTTTCCTCGCAAAAAGCGGTGCAGCCTGCTCCAACCAGCGCAGGCGTATTTGGCATTACACGCAGCACCTGCGCGCTGTTTTCACGGCCCAGTACCTCCAGCAGCATATCCATGGACCAACCTGCGGCTATGGATATAATCTTTTTGTTGCGCGTATACTTTTGGATTTCTTCCAGAACGCCGCGCATATAAACCGGCTTCACAGCCAGGATAATCCACTCGCACTCCTTTGCCAGGTGCGTATTGCTCTGCGCTACCTGTACGGGATAAGCTGCCGTGAGCGCGGCAATCTGCTGTTCGCTTACATCATACACCATGGTTTCATACGGCTTGAGGAACCCTTTTTGAAAAGCGCCCTTCATAATAGCGCCGCCCATATTTCCAGCTCCGATAAATCCAACCGTCATCGCAGGTATCCCCCATTTTCTTTTCCGAAAAAGCGGCGGCTAACGATAGCCGCCGCTTCTTTATCAATCCTTAAGTACCGCAGGTTTGGTAGGCGTAGTGCCAACCTTTGCATTCGCATCGCGCGCATGCTCGCGCACATGCATTGTAATCGCCTTCTTGGGGCACTTTGCAGCGCATTGGCCACAGCCAGTACACGCTTCGTTCACCTCATGAACCTGTTTCAATTCACCGGAAATGGCTTCAAACTGACAGGTACGTTTACAAATCGTGCAGCCAATGCACAAATCGCGATTGATCTCGGCAATCTTACGATTATCAAAATCGCCCCAGAGGGAACCGTTCGGGCATGTTTCAGCGCACATCATACAGCCGACGCACTTATCATAGTCAATCACAGGCAAGTGATTTACCATGGTAATCGCGCCAAACTTGCAGGCGTTTTTACACATTTCACAGCCAACGCAGCCGATTTTGCAATTATCGCTTACAAGCTGGCCTTCTTCTGCAGCGCGGCACAGTAGGCGCACTGGTACCGTTTCGGGTTGCAGGCTTAGCACATTCTTGGGGCAAGCGCGTACACAAGCGCCGCAGCTGGTGCACTTTTCAGGATCCACCTTGGCAATTCCGGTACGCTCGTCAATGTGAATTGCGTCAAACTTGCAGGCTTTTACACAGGTGCCAAGCCCCAGGCAGGCATATTTGCACGCGCGGTTGCCGTCGTTTACCAGGGACGCCGCCACACAGTCCTGAATGCCATGGTAATCAAACTTATTTTTGCAGCGGTCAGAAGAACCCTGGCATACCACGGTAGCAATGTTGCGCACTTGCCCGCCAGCGGCCTCAACGCCCATGATTTTGGCAATTTCACCCGCTACGGCCGCGCCTCCAACAGGACAGGCATTGATGGGCGCCGTACCCGCCGCAATGGCGTCTGCCAGAGCGTCGCAACCGGCAAAGCCGCAGCCGCCGCAGTTAGCGCCGGGCAACGCGTTACGCACCGCATCTCGCTTAGGGTCAGAGGGAATTTCAAAGATCTTGTTGGCAAGGGTTAATAGCAGCCCAAAAACCAGGCCGATACCGCCCAGCGCCAATACACCGGTCAATATATCCAACATTTGTGAGCCTCTCCTTTCTTAGTGGATCAGGCCCGAGAAGCCTTGGAAAGCCAGCGACATCAGCCCAGCCGTAATCAGCGCGCCAGGGAAACCATCCATCCACTTGGGCATATTGCTGGCGGCCAACCGCTCGCGAATGCTTGCAAACATCACGATGGCAATCGTGAAACCAATAGCGGCGCTCGTGCCGTTCACCACAGACTCGATCAGGTTATATCCCTGACGCGTGTTGAGCAAGGCCACACCCAGTACCGCGCAGTTGGTGGTAATCAAGGGCAAGTACACGCCCAGCGCCTGATACAACGAACGGCTGATCTTTTTTAATGCGATTTCCACTATCTGCACAAGCACGGCGATAACAAGAATAAACGCGATTGTCTGCATATATTCAAGCTTAAACGGTACCAGCAGATACGCCTGAATCAGATAGGTAATCAGCGAGGCCAGCGCCATAACGAAGGTAACGGCCATGCCCATGCCAAGCGCGGTTTCCGTTTTTTTGGAAACGCCTAGGAACGGGCAAATACCCAGGAACTGCGACATGACGAAGTTGTTCACCAGCACGCTGCCAATGACGATCAAAAGCAGGTCGTTCATGCAATCCCCTCCCCTGTTTTCGCCTTTTTCCGTTTTTCAATGTACTTGACCACGGCATTGACAATCAGGATCAGAATGCCTAACGTCAGGAAACCGCCGGAAGGGCTGATGATCACCGACATAGGCCGGTACCCCGCGGGCATGATCTGCATGCCAAACCACTTTCCGCTGCCGATAATCTCACGCACAGAGGAAAGCAGCGTAAGCGAGCAGGTAAAGCCCAGGCCCATGCCCAAACCATCCACAATGGAGGGAAGCACGGGGTTTTTGAAAGCAAAGGCCTCCGCGCGGGCAAAAATGATGCAGTTAACCACGATCAGCGGGATATAAATGCCCAACGAGTTGGACATAGAAGGCAAGTACGCCTTGATGATCAGGTCAATGATCGTTACAAACGTGGCGATGACCACAATGAAGCTGGGAATACGCACGCGCTCGGGGATTACCTTGCGCAATAGAGAAATTACCATGTTTGAAAAGACCAATACAAATGTGGTGGCCAAACCCATGCCGATGCCCTGCGAAGCTGCGGTTGAGATCGCGAGCGTCGGGCACATACCAAGCAGCAGGCGGAACGTCGGGTTCTCGTTAAGCAAGCCATTCATAAACACATGGCCAACGGATTGCTTCTTCATGCCTGGGCACCCCCTTTGCTGTCTTTGCCAGCTTTGGTTTTTGTCGCCCTGGGCGGCTTAACGGCGCCAAAGCTGCGCGGAGCGGTCCATTTGTCAATCAAAGGCGTTAACACGTTCATAAACAGGATGCCGAATGAGCAGCCCTCCGGATAGCTGGAATTGAACGTGCGAATCACAAACAGAATCGCCGCACAGCCTACGCCCATGAAAACGCGGCCCCATTTGGTAATCGGGCAGGTTACGTAATCGGTAGCCATGAAAAACGCGCCCAGCATCAGTCCGCCGCTAAGAATTTGGTAAAGGGCGTTGTCGGTTCCGCTTTCTACGGAATAAATCACGCCGGTTTGAATCCAGAACAGGATAAAAGCCGTAGCGATGAAGGCGACCGGCACACGCCAGTCAATCACGCGGCGCACGATCAGATAGACGCCGCCCAACAGGAGCGTGAGCTTGCAGGTTTCACCCAGCATGCCGGGAATATCGCCAATAAACAGCTGCCATAGCGAATAGCTGCTGTTTACCAGCGGCGTGGCGGAAGCAACCGCATCTACCGGGGCGCTGCCAAGGCCAAACAGCTGGCCGCCGTTTGGCATGGCCGTGGCGGCCATCAGGCCGGCCCAGGAAAGCATAAGAATGGTGCGCGAGGCAAGCGCAGGGTTGATGAAGTTTTGGCCGATACCGCCAAACATCTGCTTAACCAGCACAATAGCGATTATAGCGCCGATAGCGGCCATCCACCATGGCGCGTTGGCGGGCAAGTTGAAGGCCAAAAGCAGGCCCGTAACAACCGCGCTCAGGTCTGAAATCGTATTTTTCTGATGGGTAAGCCGTTCATACACCATTTCGGAAAGCACGGCGAAGGCCACAGATACAAGAATCAATCCAAGCGCCGGCGCGCCAAAGAACCATACAGCCGCAAGCGCCGTAGGCAGAAGCGCTATGACGACGTCCCCCATCAGCCTGCGCGTGGAAACCGCGGTATTCCGCAGAAAAGGCGACGACGATACAGCCAGTTTCCTTTGCATATCAGTTGGCCCCCTTCTTTGCAGCGGCTTCCTTGCGCCGTTGCGTTATCATACGTTTGGCCACCCGGCAGCTTTGCGTAAGGCTGCGGCGGGCGGGGCAGCTCCATGTGCACGCGCCGCACTCAATGCAGTTCATCGCATTGATCTTTTCGGCCGCGTCAAACATGTCCTTGCGAACATAGCGGTCAATCTCCGTAGGCGCAAGCTGCATAGGACATGCGTTGATACAACGGCCGCAGCGGATGCAGGGCTGTTCCTCATCCAAAGCGGCCGGCTTGTCCAACGCCAGTATGCCGCTGCAGCCCTTGGTGATTGGGATATCCTCACGGCTGATGGCCATACCCATCATGGGCCCGCCATAGATGAGCATCTTTGTATCGTCCTCCAGCCCTTCGGAGGTATCGATCAGCCATTCAACCGGCGCGCCGATGCGGACCAGATAATTAGCCGGTTTCTTCACGCAACCGCCAACCGTCACAACGCGGTCAACGATGGGGCGTCCCTCATAGGCGGCCCGGCAGAGCGCGTGGCAGGTGGCCACGTTGGTAACAATCACGCCTACATCCAGCGGCAGGCCGCCCATTCGCACCTTACGGCCTGTAAGGGCGTAAACCAGCTGCTTTTCACCGCCCTGGGGATACTTTGTTTTAAGCGCCACGACCTGAAAATCGCCATATTGCTGGCAGGCTTTTTTCATAGCCTCAACCGCGTCCAGCTTGTTATCCTCAATGCCAACATAGACATGCTCAATCCCCAACGCCTTTTGCACAATGCGCGCGCCGGAAATGATCTTTTCCGCCTGTTCCAGCATCAGCCGGTGATCCGCCGAAAGATAGGGCTCGCATTCCGCACCGTTGAGCACCAGCGTATCCACTTTCTTTTCGGCAGGCACATTCACCTTTACCGCAGTGGGGAAAGTAGCGCCGCCCAAACCCACGACGCCCATGTTGCGCGCCATGGCGGAAAGCTCCGCAACAGTCATACTCTCAGGATTCTCGACCCGCTTGAGCGGCACCCACTCATCCCGAAAATCGTTATCGATAATCACGCACATTTGCTGCGTGCCGTTTGCCAGAATGCAGGGCTGGCAATCTACAACGCGTCCGGAAACGGATGCGTGTACCGCGGCGCTCATTGCTCCCACGGGCTCGCCGATCATTTGACCTACTTTTACCGCATCGCCCTTGGCTACCAGCGGCTTGCAGGGAGCGCCAATGTGCTGCTGCAGCGGGATCGCCACGCGCGAAGGCTGGGGAGCCTCAACGATTGGCAGCCCGGCCGTAACGGCTTTTCCGCCCCTTCCCTCATGCGGATGAATACCGCCGGGAAAACTATGTACGGTGCTCATGCTTCCTCGTCCTTCCTGAACTGTTTTGGCAATAGACCTGACTATTAGTATAGCACAACTTTCCTGGTGCGAAAAGAGCTGTTTTGAATTTCACAAGGATGTTTTCCGCTTCCATTCCCCGGCGGAAGAAAGGATGGCGCGCGCATGCGCGACGCCGCTTTCCTGCTGCTCCTGTGTAACGCCGATCAGGCGGGCGATTTCCATAACGCGCCCTTCGCAGCTCAGGGGCGTAACCGCGGTATGCGTGCGCCCATCGCTTACCTGCTTTTCCACCAAAAACTGCGCGTCCGCCATGGCGGCAATCTGCGCCAGGTGCGTTACGCACAGCACCTGGTGATACCTTGCAATGGCGGCCATTTTCTGCGCCACAACGCTCGCAATGTGCCCGCTGATGCCCGTATCGATCTCGTCAAAGATCATGCAGGGGATGCCGTCGTGATCGGCGCCCGCCGCTTTCATAGCCAGCATCAGCCGGGACAGCTCGCCGCCGGATGCGGTTTTGTCCAGCGGCTTCAAGGGCTCGCCCGGATTGGGCGCTATATAGAAGCACACGTGGTCGTCGCCGTTAGAGGTGGGCACCTTCTTTTGATTCGGATCAGGCGCTTCAAAAACGCATGCAAAGCGCGTATTTTGCATGCCAAGCTCCTTTAGCTGATCCTGCATTGTTTTCTCAAAGGAGGCTGCAAGCCGCTTGCGCGCCTCTGTCAATTTTCCGGCTTCCGTCCTGTACGCAAACAGCTTTTTCTTATATTCGGTTTCGGCGCGTTTCAACCGTTCTTCCATGCCGCCCAGGCGTTGTAGCTCATCGCGCATTTCCTCGTGGTGCGCCGCCAGCTCGTCCGCGGTCATGCCATAACGGCGCTCAAGCTTGCGTATCAAATCCAGGCGTTCCTGGATTTCCTCGTTTCGGGCAGGGTCAAAGCTCTCGTTTTCAAGAATATCGCGCAGTTCTATACCCGTTTCTTCTACCTCATAGTACGCGGAGGACAAGCGCGCCTCCAGATCCTTGAATCGGGCATCCAACTCCTCAATCCGCCGCATGGCGTCACACGCGTCGCGCAGCTTATCCATCGCGCTTTTTTCACGCTGTCCGCCCATGACCAGCTCGTATGCGCTTCGCACCGCGCCGTCAATCCTTTCGGCGCTCGCAAAGCGCGCTCTCTCGGCCGAAAGCTTCTCGGCCTCTCCAACGGCAAGCTGGGCCGCGTCCAGCTCGCGCACACGGCTGGTTAAGTATTCCTGGCGCTCAACCCGTTGGGCGTTTTGTTTGCGCAGCGCGGAAAACCGCGCGCTGCTCTCACGCCAGGCCGCATAGGCCTGCGCTACGCGCTGTTTCTGCTCTAAAAAGCCCTCCTCGCCGAAGGAATCCAAAAAGGCCATATGGTTTTTGTTATCCAGCAGGCTTTGATGCTCGTGCTGCCCATGGATATCCACCAGCAGCGCCGTAAGCCTGCGTAAATAGGTAAGCGGTACAATCACGCCGCACACCCGGCAAATATTTCGTCCCTCGATGGAAATTTCACGCTGGATGCTTAAAAGGCCGCCCTCGGCCTCAAGCTCCTGCTCCTTGAGCGTTTCGATCGCCTCAGGGCATGCGGAAACGTCAATAAGCGCCTCCACGCTGGCCTTTTCGCAGCCGGAGCGAATAAGCCCCCGGTCGGCGCGCTCCCCCAAAACAAGGTTGATGCTGTCCACTATGATGGACTTACCAGCGCCGGTTTCACCGCTGAGCACATTCATGCCCTTATGAAAATCAATTTGCAGGTTTTCAATCAGCGCGATATTGCGCACGGTCATTGACACCAGCATAAAACCGTACTCCCTTTCATCGCTCGGAACGGCGCATCATGGCGTTCAAGCGCTCCTTCACAATTTTCACTTCTTCCACGCTGCGAACGATCATCAAGATGGTATTGTCCCCGGCAATCGTGCCCAAAATTTCAGGCCATTTGAGGCTGTCTATGGTTTCGGCGGCAATGTTTGCGCTTGCCGGAAGCGTGCGCAAAACAACCTGGTTGTAGGCGGAATTCATGCTTACAACTGTTTCGCTGAACATTCGCACAAGCCGCTCGTTCAGGCCGTTGTTGCTTTTATCAGCCGTTGCATAGTGGTACGTACCGTCGGGCGCAAGCGCCTTCACCAGGCGCAGCTCCTTAATATCGCGCGACACGGTCGCCTGCGTTACCTGGAAACCGCGTTTGCGAAGGGTCTTTGCAAGATCTTCTTGCGTTTCGATGCTGTTTTCCCCTATCAGCTCCAAAATAGCGATTTGTCGGGCCGATTTCATTTGGTACACGCTCCTTGACTCCATTCGGATAGCTTAACCCGAATGGTACTAAAAAAGCTCTTTGGTTCCAAGCGAATAAAACGCGCGGGCTGGCGTGAGCGCGTAATCGTGAGGGTCTGCCCGCTTTGGAAGCGGATGGGCTCCCGCCCGTCCGCGGCAATCATGGCATGATAATCGCCATCCAGCTGAATGGTGATGGTTTGCGAGGAAGAGGTTACCACCGGCCTGTGCTGCAGCGAATGGGCACAGATGGGCGTAACCAGCATGCATGCAACCTCCGGGCAAACAATGGGCCCGCCCGCCGAAAGCGAATAGCCCGTAGAGCCCGTAGGCGTAGAAACAATCAGCCCATCGGCGATAAACCGGCCTATCTGGTCACCGTCCACCCAAGCGTTTATGCCAATCAGCCTGGAATACCCGCCCCGGCTTACCACCACGTCGTTAAGCGCAAGCAGCGTCCTACCGTCCGTTTCGGCTTGCAGCATCATGCGTTCTTCCAATTCATAGCGCCCGTCCGCCAGGCATTTGCATGCCGCGTCAAGCTTGTCCATCTCTACCTCGGCCAAAAAGCCTACCCGGCCTACGTTTACGCCTAACAATGGTATTTCGTTCTCCACGGCAACCGCATTGGCGCGAAGCAAAGTACCGTCGCCGCCAATTGCCACAACCGCTTCGCAGGCCTGCGGCATACCGGAGCGTATACCGCTTGCTTCGCCCAGGCGCTGAACAAGCCATGGCTCCGCCGAAACGGATACGCCAACGCGTGTAAACGAATCGATCACCCGGCGGGCCAAGCCTTCGGCGTCCGGCTTGTGCTTATGCATGAGCATATATATCGTTCTCATTCGCTACTATCCGCCTTTCCGACAGGTAGTATAACATATTTTGCATATCTATGCAACAATGGCGGCGCATCACGCCTTCCCCAGGGTACTATGCGCCTGCGATACAACCTGTGCAATGCGCTCAGCCGTTACGGCGTCGCCGTCAACGCCCGGCAGCAGCTCTGCCAGATATTCAATATTCCCTTCAGGACCCGTAATGGGGGAAAAATCAAGCTGGGCCATGCGATAGCCAAAGCTGGGCGCAAAGCCCGCTATATCCGCAATCACCTGCCTGTGCACGGCGGGATCGCGCACCACGCCTTTTTTCCCAACGTTTTCCCTGCCAGCCTCAAACTGCGGCTTGATAAGAATATAAAACCGTCCGCGCTGCTGCATAAGGGCGGCGGCAACAGGCAAAATCAGCTTTACAGAAATGAAGGATACATCCATGACCGTTATATCCGGCGTGCAGGGAATTTCCCGATGGGTGAGATAACGCGCGTTGGTGCGCTCCATAACCGTTACACGTTCGTCGTTGCGAATGCTCCAATCCAGCTGGCCATACCCAACGTCGATGGCGTATACGTGAGCGGCCCCATTTTTCAGCAACACATCGGTAAAGCCGCCGGTTGCGGCGCCAATATCCATGGCTGTGGCGCCCTTCACGTCCGCGTGAAAAACATGCAGCGCCTTATCCAGCTTAAGCGCCCCGCGGCCCACAAAAGGATGCACATGTCCGCGGACGGTCAGTTCTTCGCCCTCCTCAACCTTTTCGGAAGCCTTTATAATTTTGACCTCTTTGCAATAGACGCTGCCTGCCATAATCAGCGCCTGGGCCTTTTCACGGCTGGGGGCGAGCCCCTGGCGCACAAGCGCCAAATCAGCGCGCAGCTTATCTGCCATTTGCCTCAGCCGCCTTTCCGGAGAGCGTTGCTATGATCCTTTCCGCAATGCTTTCATCGTCCAAATGAACGTCCCTTAACAAATGCTTGTGATCGCCATGCTGCACAAAGCAGTCCGGCACCGCTATGGGCACAATTTGCACCTTTGCCTGGGAGGCGGCTGCATATTCCAGCACGGCGCTGCCAAACCCGCCCATCAAAACATGCTCCTCCAAGGTAAACACCGGCACGTTCTGCGCAAATACCGCTTTCAAACAGGACTCGTCCAACGGCTTTACCGTGGAAGCGTTAATCACGCTTGCGGAAATTCCTTGGGCTTCCAAAGCCTCCGCCACGCGCAGCGCGGCGGAAGTCATCGTGCCAACGCCTAATAAGCAGGCCTGTTTGCCGGGGCGCAGCGTTTGCCATTTTCCAATTTCAAAACTGGAAACCGCATACCCTTGCGGAAGGCTGGCGGCATTTTTGGGATACCGAATCGAGCAGGGGGCGCTTAGCGCCAGGGCTGCCTTTACCATGTAGGCCAGCTCATTCCCATCCGCGGGAGCAAGCACCGTCATATTGGGGATATGGCGCAAATAGGCAAAATCGTAAAGCCCCTGATGGGATTGACCATCCTCATTGGAAATGCCTGAACGGTCCAGCATGAACACCACAGGCAGGTTTTGAATGCACACATCATGCAGCACCTGGTCATATCCACGCTGCAAAAAGGTGGAATACACAAAAAAGAAGGGCCGCATGCCTCCGGCAGCCATGCCGGCGCACAGCGTTACGGCATGCTCCTCGGCAATGCCAACGTCATAAAACCGTTTGGGAAACGCCTCTTGAAAAAGATCCGTACAAGTACCCAAAGGCATGGCCGCCGTTACAACGGTCACGCGCTTATCCGCCTTCGCAAGCGAAAGAAGCGTCTTGTTGGCAATTTCCCCGTTGGTATGCTGGGAGGCCGCGCTTATCTCTCCGCTTTCAACCAAAAAAGGAGGGGTGCCGTGAAAAGCCTCCGGCCTGCGCTCGGCGCGGTTATAGCCGTAGCCCTTTTTGGTAATGCAATGAATTACAACCGGCTCGTCAAATTGCTTGGCTTGCTCCAGTATCTTTTCCACCGCGCCCAAATCATTGCCGTTGATAGGGCCCAGATAGTGAAACCCCAGCGCGGAAAAAAAGCCCTCGTCCACAAAAATGCTCTTGATCATTCTTTTGGTCGTGTGAATCACACGGTAAAGCGGCTCGCCAATCAAGGGCATCCTGTTTAAATTGCTTTTTACGTGCTTTTTGGTATTGTTCCAACCGGAACTGGCGCGCAGGTTGGATAAATGCTTGCTCAGCGCCCCTACGTTTTGAGCGATGGACATTTCATTGTCGTTCAAAATCACAATCAGGCGCGTCTTGGTATTTCCGCAATCGTTCAGCGCCTCATAGCACATGCCGCCCGTAAGCGCCCCGTCGCCTACCACCGCAACCACGTGATAATCCTCGCCCAGCGCATCCCTGGCGCGCGCCATTCCAAGCGCTGCGGAAATGGCTGTGGAAGCGTGGCCTGCCTCAAAGCAATCATACACGCTTTCACACCTGCGGGGGAAGCCGGAGATACCGCCGTAGGTACGCAGCGTATCAAAGCGGTCGTAGCGCCCTGTCAGCAGCTTATGCGCATATGCCTGATGGCCCACGTCAAAAACAATCTTATCACGCGGCGTATCCAGCCTGCGGTGCAGCGCCAAGGTAATCTCTACCACACCTAAATTAGACGAAAGATGGCCGCCGTTCTTGGCCACGGTCTGAATGATTTTCGTGCGTATATCGTCCGCCAAATCCTCGCATTCTTCCCGGCTCAGGCAGCGAATGTCCGACGGGTCTTTGATCTGCGATAACTCCACCATAGTGCTCCTTTGTAAATCAGGCGTTCTTCAGCCCTGTCTTGGCGCCTGTTTTGCCTCCAAGCGAAATGTTGTTCAAAATGTCAGAGGTGTAAGCGTAGTTGCTGTTATCCTTATCGCGCTGCGCCTCCATCGCGCACTTCACCATTTCGTCAATCAACATGCTATACGACATGGCGCAAGGTTCCCACAGGTAAAACGCCAGCGAACCCGGTATGGTGTTGATCTCCGTAATGTAGAGGCCCTCGCTGGCCGCGTCGTACATGTAATCGATGCGTACAACGCCCTTGCAGTCCATATCGTTAAAAATATCGATAGAAAGCTTTTGAATCTTCTCCCGCAGCTCCGGCTCAATGGGCGCGGGAAGCACGCGCTTGAGCGATGCCATGCCCTTGCTGGCGCTTCCTCCCATGTATTTGTCCACAAAAGAGAGCAGATCGCCGCCGGAAATGGGCATTTCAATTTCGCTGGCCTTTGCCTCGCCATTGTATCCAAGCACGGAGCAGTTCAGCTCCAGCGGATCGTTAAGCCCCTGCTCCACAAGCACCTTGCGGTCAAACTCAAAGGCCAGCTCCAGCGCCTCCTCCAGCGCCTTGCGGTCCTTGGCTTTGCTCACGCCAATGGAGGAGCCCAGCGAAGCGGGCTTTATGAATACAGGATAAGGCAGCTGCTTTTCCACTTCGTCAAGTACGGCGGACGGATTGTCTTCCCAGGCATGGCGCAGGAACCAGCAGCTTGGCAGCACGGGAAAACCTGCGCCCCGGAAATACTGCTTCATGTATACCTTATCCATCCCCATCGCGCTTGCGCCAACGCCGGAACTGGCATAGGGAATGTTGCATAGCTCCAAGAGGCCCTGAATCGAACCATCCTCGCCATGCATACCATGGAAAACAGGAATCACGCAGTCCAGCCTAGCCACGATAACCTCTTTATCCTTGGCAAGCAGGCCCTTCCCATGGTCAAGCCTGGTAAGCGCGCCGGAACCGCTGGTCAAATCCAGGCTTACGCGCATAATCCCCCTGCGGTTTTCGTCAAAGGGGATATAGGTTGCGATATCAAAAAGCGGGTCCCCTGTGAACCACTCCCCCTTTTTGCTAATGTAGACCGGGATAACGTCATAGGTTTGACGGTCGGCGGCGCGCATCAGCTGCACAGCGCTGATAATGGATACCTCATGCTCGCAGCTGCGGCTGCCAAAAAGTACGCCAAGCTGGATTTTGCTCATTTTTCCCATTCCTCCGCTTACGCTTCCTGATAATGATCCGGAAGGTCGTTTTCATAAAGCACGGTGTCCGTTGGCAAAACAAGTGTATGCAACAGCTTTGTGGATTCATCCAAGCTGTCTACACGGTGAATTGCGTTTTCGGGGAATCCCGCTTCCCTCAACCCTTCTATAATCGGCATGGCGCGTTTTTTGCCAACAATGATGGCAATGTCCACGCAGCCGGCCATTTCGCGGCCAAAATCGCGGTTGTATTCCGCCTCCCTAGCGCCAAGCTCCACCATGCCGGGGGTAATAATGATACGTCGGCTTGGAAAACCCTCCAGCACGTGCAGCGCGGCCTTCGCGCCCACAGGGTTAGCGTTGAACGCATCGTTGATAATGGTAAAACTGCCGGGATGCGTCATCAGCTCCAAACGGTTTTTAACGGGCTGCAGCTTTTCAATCCCATGGGCAATCTGCTTTAGCGAAAGGTTTAAATCGCTTGCCACGGCCGATGCCAGCAAAATATTCTGGATGCTGTGCTCTCCCAACAAGCGGGTATGGCATTTGACGCTGCCCTTTCCGCGAATATGCAGCCAAAAGCTGCTCCCCTCAGGCGATACGCGCACATCCTCGCACCAGCAGTCCGCCGTTTGGGCGTTGAGCCCGCAAAGCGTCTTCACCTTCCGGGTCTTTTCATACATTTGCGTACAAAACGCGCCGTCGTCAAAAAAATATGCGTGCGAGCCTTCTTCCGGCAGCGCCTCGATTAGCTCATACTTGGTTTGGGCCACGCGCTCTATGGTCTTAAAGGTTTCCAGATGCTGTGGGCCGACGGAGGTAACAATGCCGATGGTAGGGCGTACCAGGCGGCACATCTCCTTGATGTCTCCCACATGGCGCGCCCCCATCTCGCCCACAAACACCTGGTAGGAGGGCGTGAGCCTTTCGCGGATGGCCCTGGTAACGCCCATGGGGGTATTGAAGCTGGCAGGCGTAATCAGCGTGGGGTATTTTTCGCCTAAAATGGTTCCCAGAATATGCTTGACAGATGTTTTGCCGTAGCTGCCCGTAATGCCAATTCGGATCAGGCTCGGATTGGCAAGAAGCTTCCGGCGCGCATCACGAAAATAACATTCGCTGATGGCCTTTTCAATAGGCCAGGCTATAAGGCCGCTCAACGCGACTATCAGCGGCAAGGCAAGCGGCCACAGCGCTGGCAGCGCCGCCCAGGGCGTCTGCGCGCAAAGCCAACTCACAAGCGTCATAACCAGAAAGAAAAGAACGTATAGCCGCTTTATGCGCCCTGTATAGACAAACCTCTTTTTGGCATGCTTTTCTGAAAACACGCGCCCAATACCAAAGCCCAAAGCCCCGGCAGCAGGCAGCAGCGCGCACATGGCGGCGGTTTTGGCCCACTGCGCCGCGTCGCGCAGAACCAGCAGGTCAAACAAATAGAGCAATACAAGCGAAACCGCCGCACAGCAAAGGCCGGGCAGCAGGCTGTGGACGCGGTTTCGCTTCAATGTGCGAAAAAATCCCGGAAACTGGTAGCTTTCCAACTGAAAATAATGCAGAAGGCCTCTGGAAGCAAACAGGCAGCAAAGCACCGGCACAAACAAGGTAAGCCAACGCGCGAGCGTCATATTTGGATTCATGCTGCCTGCCCTCCCCAAAAGAAATGCTTCACAATGGTTAAAAACCGCTGCCATTCTTCAATAAAGGCAAAGTGCGTGCGCCCTTCAAAAATAACAAGCCCCGCATCGGGAATCTCCTTTTCCATCTGCTGGCCCATCCACAGGGGCGTTTCCGTATCCTCGCCGCCCCATACCAGCAGCGTGGGCGACTGAATGTCTTTAAGCATCGGCAGAAGCTCTAGGGAAATAACCTTTACAAAGGTTTTTCGCATATTTTCATTCAAGCGGTTGTAATCAGCCGAACCATAACGCTTGCGTAAAGCGGCCTGCCATTTTTCTACCAACGCGTTCAAAAAGGGAACGCGCTTGAGGGCGCTTAAAAAGCCGTTGATCCGCTTATACCTTGCCTGACGCTTGCGCTGGCTTTCGGTTATCGGCTTACGAATGCCTGCGCCGCCTGTAACAACCATTTTCTCAATCAAATCGGGATAATGGGAAGCTAGGTAAATCGCCACGCGCGCCCCAAAGGAATGGGCCACCACGCGCACCTTTTCAATGCCCAGCATATCCAGCAACGCTTTGATCTGCCCGGCGTATTCCGCAACGCCCCAGGGAACAGGCGGCTCGCCGCTTTTTCCATGGCCGGGAAAATCCACCGTGAGCACGCAAGCCCTTTCAGCCAGTCCGCTTTCAATAAAGGAAAAGATGGAACCGTCGCAGCCCCAGCCATGCAGCAGCAAAATCACGGGGCCTTCCGCCGCTTCCGTTTGCTGATAGCGGTAGAAAATGCGGCAGTCCTGAATCGTCGCTTCCAAAGAAGCACCACCTTTCCGAAAGATCCCAATGTATTTTACCCTATCTTATGCAAAAAGAAAAGTCAAAACCGCATTTTGTGCGCTTAGCCGTGAGGAATTTCAAAAAAATAGCGGCGTTTTCTGGCGCTGATTCCAAACTCGCGCTGGCACCATTTGGGCACGTCTACCGTGCTTTCCAGCACGCAGCCAAGCCTTTCACAAGTACGTATGCTTGGCAGGTTGTCCTCATCCGTGGTGATGATAAGCGTGCGCATACCCAGTTCCCAAAAAACGGGCGCGCAAAGGCGGCAGGCATGCAGGGCCGCGTGCCTGCCGCGAAACGGCGGATCAATGTGATAGCCGATATGGCCTAGGTAAAACAAGCTTTCATCCTCGCCTGCGCGCAGGGCAATCTCGCCCGCAGCCTTTCCCGTGCCGAGGTCTATGATATCAAACACAAGCGATTTAGCGCCCCCAAGCCTGGAAAGTCCGCCATAATATTCGCGCGGCCTAAGGCCAATCAGCTCATCCTTAAGCAGCAGCTCACGCTTTCGCCCACAGCGGATAAAGCTTCGTTCAATGGCTGTTTTCATACTTCCTGCACGGTTACCTTTGGCAGCAGCGCCTCAAAATCAGGCTTGTAGAGCAGCTGTGTGCCATCCGTCATTACGCTCGCAGCGCCCGCCGCCACGCCAAAACGGAAGGCCTCCGCAAGCGTAGCCCCCTTATGCAGGCCCGCTAAAATGCCGCCGATCATAGCATCGCCAGCCCCTACGGTGGAGCGGGCCTCTACCACAAGCGCGGGCGCGAACAGCGTGGTGTCCTGGTTTACAAAGACCGCGCCATATTTTCCCATAGAAATAACAACATTTTGCGCGCCATATTCAATCAGGAACAGCGCCGCGTCACGGATGCTGCGCAACGTGCGCAATTCGCCTTTCATAATTGCTTCAATTTCCGGCAGGTTGGGCTTGATTAGGAAGGGGCGCTCCTTCACGCCGTGCAGCAGCGCCTCGCCCGCGCAATCCAATATGCATCTTTTTCCTGAAAGCGCCTGCATGCATTGCTGATAGGTATTCTTATCGCAACCGGTAGGCAGCCTGCCGCTTAACACCACATATTCGCTTTCGCTACATATATCGCACAGCAGCTGCAAAAACGCCTGAAACTGCTCCGCATTCATGCTGAGCCCAGGTTCGTTAAACTCGGTAACCGTCCTGGTTTCTTCATCCACAAGTTTTAAATTCGTGCGGATATCCCCTGGCAGCGTATAATGCTTAAAAGGCACTTCTTCCTCTGCGATCCTATGCAGGAAAGCGGCCTCGTCCTTCTCACCCACGCAGCCCACACAGCTTACGGGAACGCCCAGCCGCTTAAGTACAACCGCAACATTGATGCCCTTTCCGCCAACGTCCACACGCACATCGCGCAGGCGGTTAAGCCCGCCCGTCACAAGCCGTTCCACGGAAGCGGTTTTATCAAAAGACGGGTTCATGCACACGGTGGTGATCATGCTGTTCTCTCCCTTCTGAATCGCCGCAAATCACAACGGGACCGATGCGGCCTGCGCATCGGTCCCGTGGACGCTAAAGCTGTAATTATTCTTCTTCTTCGTCGTCCAGCTTTGCGCTTTCGATGATCTTCTGCGCAACATTGGCGGGTACTTCCTCATAGCGCTCAAACGTCATGCTAAACGATCCGCGCGCCTGCGTCATGGAACGCAAATCCGTAGCATACTTGAACATTTCGGCCTGAGGCGCTTCCGCCACCAGCTGTTGCATGCCGTCCACCTGGTTCATGCCCATGATACGGCCACGGCGCTTGTTCATGTCGCCCATCACATCGCCCATGTACTCGTCAGGCACAAGCACCTCAACATGCATGATGGGCTCAAGCAGCACGGGGCCAGCGTCCATGCAGCCCTTCTTATAAGCGATGCGGGCAGCCGTCTTGAACGCCATTTCGGAGGAATCGACCGGGTGATAGCTGCCGTCGTACAGCTTGGCATGCAGGCCTACCATGGGATAGCCCGCCAGCACGCCGCGGCGGATGTTCTCGCGCAGGCCCTTTTCAACCGAGGGGATAAAGTTGCGGGGCACAACGCCGCCAACCACGGCGTCCTCAAACTCAAAGTCGATGCCAGTGTCGCCGATGGGAGAGAACTCAATCCACACGTCGCCAAATTGGCCGTGCCCGCCGGACTGCTTCTTATGGCGGCCCTGCACCTTAACGGTCTTTTTAATGGTTTCACGATACGGGATGCGGGGATCCTGCAAATTGGCCTGGGCGCCAAACTTGCTGGCCAGCTTGTTGCGAATTACGTCCAAATGCAGCTCGCCCTGTCCGGAAAGCAGGGTTTCCGTCGTTTCCACGTTCTTTTCCAGTTTGATGGAGGGATCCTCTTCCATCAAACGGGCAAGGCCGCTAAAGACCTTATCCTCCTCGCCCTGCTTGGCGGCGAATACGGCCTTGCTGATGCAGGGAGCCGGGTATTCGATGCGCGGGTACTTAATGGGCTTGGAAGGATCGCAGAGCGTATCGCCCGTATTGGTGAACTGCAACTTGGAAAGCGCGCCCATATCGCCCGCGTTCAGCAGTTGGGTATTAATCTGCTTTTTGCCGCGCAGCACATAAATACCGGCGATCTTCTCGGTCTTATCCGCGGAGGCGTTATACAGGTTTCCGCTGCCATTGAGGACGCCGCTCATCACCTTAAACAGGCTCAGCTTGCCTACGAACGGATCGGCGATGGTTTTATATACCAAAGCGCTGAAAGGCTCCTCGCTCTTGCAGGCGCGGGTTTCTTCCTCGCCGGTCTTGGGGTTTACGCCGGTAAATACCGCGCGCTTGGGAGAGGGCAGGAAGTCCGCCATCACATCCAAAAGCTTGGCAACGCCTACGCCGGTAAGCGCGGAGCAGGGAACCACCGGGCAAATCTGGCCGGAGAACATACCCAGCTTAAAGCCTTCAAGGATTTCCTCGTGCGTGAGCGTACCCTCGTCAAGATACTTCATGGTCAGCTCATCATCGGTCATCGCGGCAGCTTCGGTAATCTCTTCAAGGGCAAGGGCAATGTCGTCCGCCATATCGGCAGGCACGGGAACTTCCTTGGGCAGGCCCTTGTTTAAACGCTCATACGCTTTGTTTTCAAGCACGTTAACGATGCCGCGGAAGTTGGCGCCGCTGCCGATAGGCAGCATTACGGGCACAACGCTGCTGCCAAAGCGCTCGCGAAGCTGGGCCTGTACCTGCATAAAGTCCGCATGATCGCGATCCATCTGGTTTACGATGAACATTTTGCCCACCTTATTTTTGGTGGCATAGTCCCACGCCTTTTCCGTGCCTACGGCAATGCCGCTCACGGCGTTTACCAAAATAGCGGCGGTTTCCACCACGCGCAGGGGGCCCATCATCTCCCCAACGAAATCAAAATACCCCGGAACGTCAATCACGTTGAGCATCTTCTGGTTCCAGTCAATCGGCGCAACGGCCGCGCTGATGGAGATTTTTCTCTTGATTTCTTCCGCGTCAAAGTCGGTTACGGTGTTTCCGTCCTCTACCCGGCCCTGGCGGTCAATCGCTCCGGCAGCGAACAGCAGTGCCTCCATCAGCGTCGTTTTGCCTTCGCTGCCATGTCCCATGAGGGCGATATTCCTGATGTCCTTGGTTTGATAGCTTGCCATTATGGATCCCCCTTATGCTATTTGATTTTCGCATCCCGGCGCGCTGCCTCTCGAGCAGTTTTGATGGAAGAATACGCAACGTCCAAGTCAAAGATTACGCCAGATTGCATATGAACCGCTTGTAATTCGGTTTTGATTATACCAGAAAACATGCAAAAAGAAAAGTATAAACCAAAGAAAATACGCAAAATGACGCAAAACAATTATAACAGCAAATACTTCTGCTTTAGATATCCCTCTAGATTTCCGCATTCGCTTACCGAAATGCCGGAAATTTGAAGCTGCAACATGCAAGCAAGCAGGATCGCAAACCCATGCGCCGCGATATCGGCCCTTTGCGGCTGAAGATACGCAAGCTTCATGCGCTCCTCCACAGGCATGGGGGCAAGGGTTTCAAGAGCCTTTGTGACCGCCTCCCGCGTAATGAGGAAGCCGTGAATGTTTTCTCGCTGCTGCCAGGGCTGCTGTTTCACAAAGGCTGCGCCGGTTGTAAAAGTACCGCCTACGCCCACCCAGCCCTCTGTGTTCAGCGCAAGGAAGCGCGCTTTTTGGGGCTCTATGATGCGTTCCGCCAATTCTACCACAATGCGCGCGTCCGCAACGCTACAAATAGGATGGATGCGGTACAGCCGCACCGCGCCCATTTGTAGGCTTACCGCGCTCGCTATTTCCCTGCCGCGCCCCACCGCAATCTCCGTGGACCCGCCGCCAATATCAATTAGCCCCGTGCGTTCTCCCTCAGTTGCGCCCAGGAAGGAGAGGCGGGCTTCCTCCTCCCCACTAAGAATATCCATAGGAAGCCCTGTCGTGTTACGCAGCGCTTGCAAAAACACAGCCTGGTTTGCCGCGTCCCGTACGGCGCTGGTAGCGAACAGATGCACCTTTTCAGCGCCCTGGGAAAGCGCTTCCTTGCGGAAGGCTTCAACGCTTTCGCATGCCTTTGCGATCATCTCTTCACTGATATTGCGCTGCTCATCCAGGGCGGCAAATATGCGCAACCCCTCACGATAGCGGCGCAGCCTGTGCAGCCTGCCCTCATAAGCATCCGCAACGAGCATTCTCAGGGAATTGGAGCCAATGCCAATGGCAGCCGTTCGCATCGCAAGCACCTCATTTGTAATGATAGGGAAGCCCTTTATATATAGAAATACCCTCGCCGTTACCGGGAAGGTATTTCTTCATTTCCATATAACGCTTCAGGATTGGTGATCACAAAGCGGATTTCATCGGGCATCATATAGCCGTACATGGTTCGGGCCTGATTTTCAATAAAGGCGTCGGTGCCTGCGGCCTCCAGCGTCGCTTTAAGCGTCGCCTGCTCGTTTTGCAGCTCGGCCAACCGCACCTTGCTTTGATCGTAGGCATTGTTCAATTCTACAATGCTCGCGTTCAGCGTGCCGCTATACCAGAAAAAACCGCCCATGATGCATGCTGCCAGTACAATCAGCGCCCATACATTAATCGTTTTGCGCATGGCGGTTCTCCCCTCATTTGAATAGTTATGTAATATTTCTCTGCCTAGTGCAAATCTCCTGCCGCTTTGTCTTTAAAATCTTTCACTTTTTTCCCAAGCCGCTTCCGCGCCGCCTTGATCAAGCGGCCTATGCCGCCCGTATATAAAAGCGCGCCTATGGCGACCGCCAGCACATGGTACAGCCTAAGCGCCGCGTCCCGCAAGGCCAAGGTAAGTATAATCAGCGAAAGGCCGCATAGCAGCAGCGTCATTACGTCCGCCAACGGCTTCAGCCTACCTGCATACCGGCTTATATCCAAGGCGGCGGCCAAAATCATGCCCAGCGGCACAGCCGCCAGAAAGGCCTGCGCCTGGCCGCTTGTTTCAAAGAAAAGCTTCATTTTTTGTGTCCCATCCAAGCGAATAAACGTTTGGAGGCCGCTTTGGGCGTTTCGTAAATCACGCCGTCTATGTGCCCGTCCACATCCAGCCTGCCTTCTTCCAGCAAAAGCTTGGCGATATGCAGGCTTTGCCCTGTCAAAATCATCACGCCGCAATCCAGCTTCAGCACTACCTCGGTTTCGTGAAAGCTGGATACGTCCGTTACGCCTGTGACCATTGCGTGACGGCGCTTGTCAATGCTCAAGGTGTGGCTGGTTCGAATGGATTGCGCGCCGCTTTCAGCCGCGCTGTTATTCCCGTTTGTCAAAGCGCTTCCCTCCCCTCGCCCAAAGGTATGTTCATGCACTTTAAAAAAGAAGGGTTGACAGGGAGAGAAAAGTGATATATCATGCGTATACCAAAATTGATTTTTGGTATACGCAATTATCGTTTAAGGAAGGGATAGTATGACCAAGCAGGTACGGTTGCTCACCTATTCAGCCCTCATGTGCGCGCTCATCATTGTTTCCACGTTATGGCTCAAATTCAGCATTCCCGGAACGGATACCATGGTCACAACGCAGGTGTTTTTTGTATTGCTCTGCGGCTTTCTGCTGCCGCCCAAGTATTGCCTGTATACGCTTGGCGCGTATCTTTTGCTGGGCCTCATCGGGTTGCCCGTGTTTTCCGCGACGGTTGGCCCGGCGGTGATCGCCACGCCGTCCTTTGGTTATTTGATCAGCTTCCCCTTCTCCGCCATGGGCGTTTCTGTGCTTTCCAAAAAGCTATCGGCGCACAAATGGGGCCGCTATGTTTCGGCGCTTGTAGGCGTTGTGATCAGCTATGTGATTGCGCTGCCCTATATTGCTGTGCTTAAAGCCGTTTACCTCAACGCTCCCCTGTCGCTTGGCGTGCTGCTAAGCGCGTACTGCTTTGCCTTTCTTCCGCTGGATATTGTCAAGGCGGTTTTGGCGGCAGCGCTCGCCGGGCGTTTGGAAAAGCCCCTGCGCCTTAGCGAAGTGAAGGCCGCATAAGTTCAATTTGCATCAATGATAACCAACGTAGCAGCGCTCCTTGCGGCAAAAGCCGCAGGGAGCGCTGCTGGCGTTAGGGCAGTTTCGGTTCAATATCCGCATGGGTGAGTATCATTTCTCCGCTGTTGAGTTCACGCAAGGTTTGGCCGCTGCCGTATAGCCGGTATTTGTACGTGCATAGCCCCTCCAGCCCCATGGGGCCGCGCGCATGCAACTTCCCGGTGGCAATTCCCACCTCCGCGCCAAAGCCGAACAGAAAACCGTCCGCAAAGCGCGTGGAGCAATTATGAAAAACGTCCGCGCTGTCTACAAGGTTTAGGAATTTGTCCGCATGGGCCATATCGGAGGATATGATACAATCCGTATGATGGGAACCGTACCGATTGATATGCATGATCGCTTCATCCAGCGAGTTCACAACGCGGATGGACAGGATGGCGTCCAAATACTCGGTTTCCCAATCCTCCTGTGAGGCAGGCAGGCAATCAATCCGTTTGGCGCATTCGCTATCGCCGCGCAGCTCCACTCCCTTTGCGCGAAGGGCCTTCGCTGCGGCGGGCAGGAACTTATCGGCAATATCCTTGTGCACCAGCAGTGTTTCTGCCGCATTGCACACGGACAGGTTCTGCGTTTTGCTGTCAACCGTCACTTTTACAGCCATATCCAGCTCGCAGGGGTTGTCCACGTATACATGGCAAAGCCCCTCGGCATGCCCAAGGACCGGAATTTCGCTGTTTTGCATGATATAGCGCACAAAGGCGTTGCTTCCGCGCGGGATGATCAAATCGATACTTTCATGCTGCTTGAGCATTTCCTGCACATCCTCGCGGGAATGCAAAAGGCCGCACCAATGCTCCGGCAGCCCGCATTCGCGTGTTACGCCCTCAATCAGCCCGGCAAGAAGCTCGTTGGTACGCGCCGCCTCCCGGCCACCCTTCAAAAGCACGGCGTTGCCGCTTTTTAGGCAAAGCGAAGCAATTTGAACCAGCGCGTCGGGGCGGCTTTCAAAAATAACGCCAATCACGCCTATGGGGCATGCCACGCGGTAAAGCCTTAGCCCCGGTGAAAGCTCCTTGGCATAGTTCACTCGCCCCAAGGGATCCGGCAAAGCCGCAAGAGCGCGAAGCCCATCCGCCATGCGCTGGCATTTCTGCTCCGTCACCCGTAAACGGCTTACCAACGGAGCGCTTACATCTGCGGCGATTGCGTCCTCAACATCCAGCGCATTGACCGCTATAATCTCAGGTCTTTTTTCCTCAATCAGGCTTGCAATGGCATAAAGCGCCTTATTGCGCTTTTCAAGCGATGCCGCCGCCAATGCAAACGACGCTGCCCGAGCGTTTTGAGCCATAATTTGTATGCTTTGCGCCATGGGCCGTCCCCCCTTCCATGCGTTAGCTGCATTATATGCCAACGCAAACCCTTTGGCAAGTACTTGCGTTTTAATGAACCGGCATGCTATAATAAACCGTTGTGTAATGCAGATAGATTGGAAAGGAGGTTTCCAAAATGCCGCACCAAAAAGGGATTAAGCCAGTTGCGCAAAACAAAAAGGCATACCATGAGTATTTCGTGGAGGAAACCTACGAATGCGGTCTATCTTTAAAAGGCACCGAGGTAAAAAGCATGCGCCAAGGCCGCGTAAACCTCAAAGAAAGCTTTGCCATCATCCGCTCCAACGAGGTATTTGCCGAAGGGATGCATATCAGCCCCTACGAGCAGGGAAGCGTATTTAACAGCGATCCCTTGCGCCCCAAAAAGCTTCTTTTGCACAAAAGCGAGATTCGGAAGCTGGCGGGGCTTGTAAGCAGGCAGGGGTATACGCTCATTCCTTTGAAGGTATACCTCAAGGATGGGCGCATGAAGCTGGAGCTAGGCCTTTGCAAGGGCAAGCATTTGCACGACAAGCGCGACACCGCCGCGGCGCGCGATGCGCAGCGCGAAATTGAGCGCGCGTTCCGCCAGCGGCAGGCCGATTGACAAGGAGGGTTTCCTTCTTGCCCGCAGCATGGGGGTGTTTTGGTTTCGACGGAAGTTGATGAAGGTTTGGTAAGCGAGCCGCGGCCCCTGAACCGCGTAACAACGGGGAAAAACAATAACTGACAATAGCGATTTCGCTTTCGCGGCCTAATGGCCGCGCGCCGTCCCTAACCGCCCACAGGTTAGGCAAACGGTGTCATTGAAGTGGGGAACGAGCGCGCCAAAGCTTTGAGGCGTTGCCCGTAATCATGAAGCTACCGTAGCCGCAAGCCCGCCATGGGGCGTGCGGCGAGGGGAATCTTAAAACCATGGATGCGCTCGGAGAAGGCCAGGCCGGCATGCTTTCGGACGGGGGTTCGATTCCCCTCACCTCCACCATACGGTGCAAATCCGAACACTTTCTTCTTCGTGAAGAACGTCTTCGG
>OLGB01000287.1_pt1 | contig 75575 bp, 70 predicted proteins | sample 1605691 | NCBI WGS metagenome assembly OLGB01 (sample SAMEA3888925, study PRJEB22519) | human gut metagenome | biome: human gut; feature: human-associated habitat; material: faeces | place: Denmark | collected 2010
ATGTAGAAAACTTAAAAAAAGAATATTATAAAAAATTAAGTCAAATGACTAAAAAGGAAAGATTGCAATATTTTAGAGATAACTATTGTAATGAGCAAAAATTGAACTTTGAAAAAGAAATAAACGGCACAATATACAAAGTAAATACTCACTTTGATGAAAATGCTGAAGAAAGTATTTTAAATAAATTTTTTAGACTAACAAAAAAATCTTGAGAATCACTTAAAGTATTAAAACGAATATGGTATTATGTGAACACTACAAATAAAACTTTGTAACACTTTATATCTTATTCGGCTGTCTAAATGAAAGGAGTTGTTATGGGACAGTCAAATAATGAAAAAATAACTGCTTTGTACTGCCGTTTATCAAGAGATGATGAACAGCTAGGAGAAAGCAATAGTATTAAAAATCAAAAATCAATTTTAAGTAAATATGCTAAAGATAACCATTTTATAGATACTAAATTCTTTGTAGATGATGGTTATTCTGGAACAAGTTTTACAAGACCTGCATTTATGGAAATGATGGAACTTGCAGAAAGTGGAAAGGTTGGAACAATTATCGTAAAAGACCATTCAAGACTTGGTAGAAATAGACTAATAATTGGTCAATTATTAGAAGAAGATTTTGTTAGGCTAAATATTAGATATATTGCTATAATGGATAATATTGACACTGATAAAGGACTAAATGATTTTCTTCCTATACAAGATTGGTTTAATGAAATGCATGCAAAAAACACAAGTCAAAAGGTTAGAGCAGTATTTAAAAATAAAGGTAATTCAGGTATTCCTTTGACTATTAATGTGCCGTATGGTTATAAAAAAGATCCTTTAGATAAAAATAAATGGATTATAGATGAACCAGCTGCAGAAATAGTAAGAAAAATATATGATTTATGTATTCAAGGATATGGAACTCATCAAATATGCAATATATTAAAACAAGAAAAAGTTCCGACTCCAAAAGAATATAAAGCAATGAATGGCTTATGCAATTATCATATATCTGAAATCAAATATTGTTGGCAGGATAGGTCTATATATGACATCTTATTCAGACAAGAATATATTGGAGATACAGTAAATTTTAAAGGCACAACTAAATCTTTTAAAGATAAAAGTAAAATTTATTTTCCAAAAGAACAATGGAAGATATTTAAAAATACACATGAGCCTATCATTGATAAAGAAACTTGGGATACTGTACAACGCATTCGAGAAAATAGACAACGCCCTACTAAGATTGGTAAAATAAATATATTTTCAGGACATTTATTTTGTAAAGATTGTGGCTCAAAATTATATTATTGTACTTCGAGAAGTTATAAAGAAAACAGGCACTTTTATAGATGCTCAAAATATAAAAATACTTCTTCTAAATCATGTACAAGTCATACTATTAGAGAACATATCTTAAAAGAATTAGTTTTAGAGAATATTAAACAAGTCCTATCTTATATCCGTTCTTATGAAGACTTGTTCATAAAACAGAAACTTGAAACTTCACTTGAAGAGCAGAAAAAGATAAATAGCACAAACCAAAAATTATTATCGCAATATGAAAAACGAATAAAAGATATTGATAACTTGATACAGCATATTTACGAAGATAATATTTCTGGCAAAATTACAGATGAAAGATTTACTACTCTATCATTAAATTATGAAAAAGAGCAAAAAGAACTTAAAAGTAAAGTTAAAGAATTAGCTAGTATGCTTGATACAACTAAACAACAAGAATTAGATTTAACCTCTTTTGTTAGTAAAGTAAAACAATATACTGAAATTTCAGAACTTACACCAGAAATTATAAATGAATTGATTTCTAAAATATATGTATATCAATCAGAAAAAGTAAATGGTAAACCAACTCAGCAAATAGACATTTACTATAACGGAGTTGGAATTATAAATATTCCACTAAATGAATATGAGCTAGAAAATGCTTTTCAAGAAAGTATTAAAAAAATAAAAAGTGCTTAATCTGTACTATTTAAAAGTAATGGAGCACATACCAATAATTGTCCTTGTTGGTAGTGCTCCTTATATAATCCTTTATAACCTGCATTATGGAATTTATCGAAATTTTTAACTCCAGATTTTTTGGCTGTTTGATTTAGTGAATAATTACCTTTTCTTGTTAGATCTCTTTGATAAAATCTTTTTTCATCTTCTGTAAGAAAACTATATTCTTTTTCGCTAATTTCTTGTTTTCTGGTTTGAACTGCGAAATATGTTTGTGCCAGAGCGATTACTTTTTTTCTGCTATCACCATTTTGTGCTATTATATAGCATGCATATCGAGTTAATTTGTAATCATTAATTGTAACCTCTGCATTGTTAGCACGTTTTGACAACTTATTGACGTCAGTAAAATGTTCAAACACATTGATATCGCTATTTTTACAAGATATTTTTGCCTTTTCAATTATCTTTTCAAAGTTTTGCCAATTTGCATATTGCAAAATAGTCATCAGCTCTCTAGCATACCAGAATTCAATACCATTTTCATCAATATGCTTAATATCCTCAAAGGTTTTGTTGTTGTTTTTTTCTAATTTATTCATATTCCATCGTCTCCCTTCTAAGTATGTAATGATATTATTATACTATAATTTGAAGTGATTTTCAATATTTTTGCAAACATTTGTTTAAGTATTTTTATTTTTTCTTTACGCAGTAAAAAAAATCAACCATGTTACTGATTGATTTTTGTTTTATCTATTCCATTAGTTCGAATAAATTCGTTATTGGTTGGGCTGGCTAGATTCGAACTAGCGCATGCCAGAGTCAAAGTCTGGTGCCTTACCGCTTGGCTACAGCCCATTATACTGGGGTGGAAGATGGGACTCGAACCCACGGCCTCTAGTGCCACAAACTAGCGCTCTAACCAACTGAGCTACATCCACCATCAAATAGCACCCTTATCAAATGCATTTATAATTTTAACCCATTTATTTACTTTTGTCAACTACTTTTCTTCAAAAAATTTTGTAACTCATTGTAAAGTTTACCATCTATCCTTCTCTTGCCCATATTACTAAACGATATCTATTATCAGTATGACAGGTTACAAGAGTTACTTCCCTTTTTCCATTCGTATCTCTTTGAGCATATGAATAATCCTCTTGAGGTGTTAAGTATTTTTTATAAATCGTATATTCTACTCTAAGTCCAGCATTATCTGTAATGTATACTTTATCTCCTTCATTTAATCTTTTATTACTTCCAAAAAATGCTCCATTTCTATAATTATGCCCTATAATAACAGTGTTACCTATTTTATTTAGTCCGTACTCCATATTGAACCGCAACAGAAACATCTATTGCATTTGCGTTTGTCATTGTTTCTAAAACAGGATACTTAAGACCCACTCTTGGAAGTTCAATCTTTCCAAGTACTCCATATCCCTTATATGTTAATCCATATCCAGTCGCACTACTTCTTGATTTATTATAGTTAGTTTTACTGCCTGTTTGTACCTGTTTTTCTTGGTTTTCTCCGATTCGTCTGTTCTTCTTGATTTTCTGATTTTTCATCAGATTTATTTTCATTATTTATTGTATTCATATATTTATCAAATTCACCTAGAATTTCATTGGCATTTGAATCTATCTTATTTCTTAAATAAACATACTCATAAATTATATATGCAACTACAGCAATAATTGCAACAATTACAATTCCTAATATTACATTTAAAAATTTTTTATATTCTTTACTTGCCATATTTATTCCTCCAAAAATACACCTCTTTTTATTATAACACAAGTATATTTTTATTGTACATATTATCCTACAATTTTATCTCCCATTTTCTTTCCTGCAAGCATATGGAAATGTAAATGCATTACTTCTTGCCCAGCATCTTTTCCGCAATTCACAATTACTCTAAATCCGTCTTTGTCTATTTTCTTTTCTTTCGCAATTTTATTAATTACTTCATAAACTTTTGAAATTAATATTCCATCATCTGAATTTACCTCTAATAAATTACTAATATGTTTTTTAGGAATAACTAAAATATGAACTGGTGCTGCTGGGTTAATATCGTTAAAAGCTAATATATCATCATCTTCATATACTTTTTCAGAAGGAATTTCACCTTTTACAATTTTACAAAATAAACAATCTTCCATATTTTTATCTCCTCTTTCCTTTATTTTAAACTCTTTGAAGTATGTTTTTTAGATTTTTACATCAAGATATTAAAGCTAAATTTTTAAATAATTAACATTAAACAGTAATATTTTTTATATTAATTTTCTAAAACAGCTTTTATCCTTCTTACACCTGCCGAACTTGATTCTTCTTTTTTTATTTTAAATTTACCAAGTTCAGATGTGTTTTTTACATGTGGTCCACCACAAACTTCTAATGAAACATCTCCTATTTTATATACTGTAACAATATCTGCATATCTATCCATAAACATTGCTTCTGCTCCCATTTTTACAGCATCTTCCTTTTTCATTTCTAATTTTTCAACTGGAATTGCCATACTAATATATTTATTAACTAAATCTTCAACTTCTTGTTTTTGTTCAGGCGTCATTTTTTCATCATGTGAAAAATCAAATCTCATTCTTTCAGCTGTTATGTTGCTACCCTTTTGATGAACATGTTCGCCTAATACCTTTTTTAAAGCTGCATTTAATAAATGTGTAGCTGTGTGATATTTTATTTCTATATCACCAGTTGAAGCAAGTCCCCCCTTAAATTTTTGGTTTGATCCAGCTCTTGATTTTTCTTGGTGTTCTTTAAATTTCTCATTAAATCCCTGAACATCTACTTCTAATCCAGATTCTTTAGCAAGTTCTTGTGTAAGCTCTATTGGGAATCCATATGTATCATATAATTTAAAAGCTATATCTTTATCAATTTTATTGTCTTTTATATTTTGAATAGCCTTTTCAAACTCTCTTAATCCCTTTTCTAATGTTTTATTAAATTTAATCTTTTCATTTTTTAAAACATCTAAAATATTTTGTCTATTTCTTTCTAATTCATGATAATATTTTGAATATTGATTAATAATCAATTCTGCTAAAACTTGTTCCCAATCACTATTTATTTCAATATCTAATTTCTTAGCATAACGAATCATTCTACGTATTAATCTTCTTAAAATATATCCTTGATCTGTATTTGATGGCTTAATTTGTGCATCATCGCCACTAATTATAACAATAGCCCTTATATGATCTGCAATTATTCTCATACTTCTAGTATATTTTTCATCATGGTATGAATGGTTTGAAATTTCTTCTATTTTCTTTATTATATCTTTCCAAATTGATGATTTATAGTTATCTGTAACCCCTTCTAAAACTGCTGTTACTCTTTCAACTCCAAGACCTGTATCTACATTTTTATTTTTAAGTGGTTTAAATGTTCCATCTGCTTCATGGTTATATTGCATAAAAACATTGTTCCAAATTTCTACCCAATTATCATTTTCAGGGTCAAATTTTTCAGGAACTGGTTCCTCACTTCTCCAATAAAAAATTTCTGTATCTGGTCCACATGGTCCTGTTAGTTCCATATTTGGCCACCAGTTATCATCTTCACCAAGATACTTAATTTTTTCTTCTTTTATTCCAGCACTTTTCCAAATTTCTACAGATTCAGTATCCGCTTCAACCATGTCATTTCCTTTAAATACTGTAACAGCCAATTTTTCTACTGGAATCTCTAAACATTTAGTTAAAAACTCAAAACTCCAAGAAATTGCCTCTTTTTTGAAATAATCTCCCAAAGACCAATTTCCTAACATTTCAAAGAAAGTATGATGTGTCTTATCTCCCACTTCATCTAGATCATTAGTTCTAAAACACTTTTGAACATCTGTTAATCTTTTTCCTTCTGGATGTGGTTCTCCTTTTAAATAAGGAACAAGTGGTTGCATTCCAGCAGTATTAAATAAACATGTTGGATCGTTTTCTGGAATAACTGGAGCACTTGGAATTATTTTATGTGATTTACTTTCAAAAAATTTTAAATATTCCTCTTTTAAATTTATATCTTTCATATATATTTTCCCTTCTCTTTCTAAAAATTCATCTAAAATTATATTATAAATTTATCTAAATTACAATATACAATATTAAAGCTTTGATCTAGAAACTATTCTCCTATTAGTTCTAGATTATCCATTTTAGTTATTTTAACACTATTAATAGTATTTTCTAAAATGTTATTTTGGGTTTTTACCATAATATAATTAGTTGTATGACCTTTTATATATTCTCCATCTGGTTCTTCAAAAAGCACTTCAACTTTTTTACCAATATAGCTTTGATTATATTTTTTCTCATTATTATCAGAAAGTTCAATTAAAATTCTGCTTCTTTTTTCTTTTATATTTCCATCAATCTGATTTTCCATTTTAGCTGCTTTTGTTCCTTTTCTTGGCGAATATTTAAATATATGCATTTTATAAAACGCTACTTTTTTTAGAAACTCATATGTTTTATTAAATTCCTCATCTGTTTCTCCTGGAAACCCTACTATAATATCTGTTGTTAAAGCTACATTTGGATATGCTCTTCTTAGAATATTAACTACTTTTAAAAAGTCACCGAGTACTATACTTTCTATTCATTCTCTTAAGTGTTTCATCACAACCACTTTGTAATGATAAATGAAAATGATCACAAATTTTATCTATCTTTGTTAATCTACCTATAAATTCTTCTGTAATTAATGTTGGTTCAAGCGAACCTAGTCTAATTCTTTTTATTCCATCAATTTTGTTAATATCTTCTAATAAATCAATTAGTCTATATTCTGTTTTAAAATCTTTACCATAAGATGCAATATGAATTCCTGTAATAACTACCTCTTTTATTCCCTGATTACTTATTTTTTCTATCTCTTGTAAAATGCTTTTAGGCTGTCTACTTCTTACCCTTCCTCTTGCATATGGAATGATACAATACGAACAAAAACGGTCACATCCATCTTGTACTTTTATAACAGCTCTCGTTTTTTCAGTATATGTAATACTTCCAAAATCTAAGAATTCGCTTTGATGCATAACATCTGATGCTTCATACTGTTTTTTGTTGTTAGAAATATATTCTTCTACATATTTAACAATATCTAATTTTTCATTGTTTCCTAAAATTAAATCAATTTCATCTATTTTTTCTAAGTCTTCTTCAGCAACTTGTACATAACATCCTACTGCAACTACAACAGCATTATTATTTATTTCTTTTACTCTTCTTAACATTTGTCTCGATTTTTTGTCTGCCATATTTGTAACTGTGCATGTATTAATAATATAAACATCTGCAAACTCATGAAATCCAACAATTTCATAACCTGAATTTACAAACTTTTGCATCATCGCATTTGTTTCGTATTGATTTACTTTGCACCCTAATGTGCAAAATGCTATTTTCTTCATCATTTTCCTCTTTTCAATTATAAATTATTGCACCTATTTTATCATCTTTTAACGCTTTTTTCAACATTAGACAAAAAAACAATCATCAAAACTGATGATTGTTTTTTTTTTTTATTTTAATACATTCCACCCATAGCCGCTGCTGGATCTTCGTGTCCTCCGCATCCACACTCTTTTGGTTCTTTTTTATCTGTTACAATACTTTCTGTTGTAAGTACCATTGATGCAATAGATGCTGCATTTTGAAGAGCACTACGAGATACTTTAGTAGGATCTACAATTCCTGCTTTTTTCATATCTACATAAACTTCATCTTGTGCATTAAATCCTGTTCCAATAGGGCTTTGTTTTACTTTTTCTACAATTACAGCTGGTTCTAATCCTGCATTAATTGCAATTTGTTTTACTGGTTCTTCTAATGCTTTTAAAACAATTTTTGCTCCTAATTTTTCGTCTTCTGCTAATGTATTCATTAATTTTTCAACTCTAGGAATTATATTTATATATGCTGTTCCACCACCTGCAACAATTCCTTCTTCAACTGCTGCTCTTGTAGCAGATAAAGCATCTTCTATTCTTAGCTTTCTATCTTTCATTTCAACTTCTGTTGCTGCTCCAACACCAATTACTGCAACTCCTCCAGCAATTTTTGCTAAACGTTCTTGTAGTTTTTCTGTTTCGTATTCGCTCTTTTCCTCTGCAAGTTGAGCTTTGATTTGGTTTACTCTTTCAGCAATTTTTTCTTTATCTCCAAGACCATCTACAATAATTGTATTTTCTTTTTGTACTTTTATTTGTTTTGCTCTACCTAATTGTTCAATTTGTGTATCTTTTAATTCTAGTCCTAAATCTGATGTAATAACTTCTCCACCTGTTAAGATTGCAATATCTTGTAGCATTTCTTTTCTCTTATCTCCATATCCAGGTGCTTTAACTGCAACAACATTTAAAACTCCTCTTAATTTATTTAAAATTAATGTAGATAGGGCTTCGCTTTCAATATCATCACAAATAATTACTAATTTTCCTGATGATTGCATTAAATTTTCTAATAATGGTAGTATTTCTTGAATATTACTGATTTTTTTGTCTGTAATTAATATATATGGGTTATCAATAATAGCTTCCATTTTTTCTGTATCTGTTACCATGTATGGTGATACATATCCTTTATCGAATTGCATTCCCTCTACAACGTTTAGTTCTGTATTAGAAGTTTTTGATTCTTCAATTGTAATAACTCCATCTTTTGAAACTTTTTCCATAGCTTCTGAAATTAACTTTCCTACTTCTTCATTGTTAGCCGAAATACTTGCAACTCTTGCAATATCTTCTTTTCCATTAACTTGACTACTTATTTCTTTCAATCCTTCTACTGCTTCTGAAACTGCTTTATCGATTCCTCTTTTTATTGCCATTGGATCTCCACCAGCTGCAACATTTTTTACACCTTCTTTTATCATACTTTGTGCAAGAACAGTAGCTGTTGTTGTTCCATCTCCAGCAACATCATTGGTTTTTGTAGATACTTCTTTTACAAGTCTTGCTCCCATATTTTCAAATGGATCATCAAGTTCTATATCTTTTGCAATTGTTACACCATCGTTTGTAATTAAAGGTGCACCAAAGCTTTTATCTAAAACAACATTTCTGCCTTTTGGTCCTAATGTAACCTTTACAGTATCAGCTAGTTTATTTACACCATCTAGTAATTTTTTTCTAGCATCTTCTCCATACTTAATTTCTTTTGCCATTTTCTCTCAAATCCTTTCTTAATTAATATTTTATAATTATAGTTTTACTCTGCTATTGCTAATATATCGCTTTGTCTTACGATAATTAATTCTTCACCTTCATATTTTACTTCAGTTCCAGCATATTTATTAACAACAACTTTATCTCCTTTTTTTACATACATTTTTACTTCTTTTCCATCAACCTCTCCTCCAGGTCCTACTTCTAGAACTTCTGCAATTTGTGGTTTTTCTTTGCTACTTCCTGCTAATATAATTCCGCTTTTAGTTGTTTCTTCACTTTCTATCATTTTTATGATAACTCTGTCTGCTAATGGTTTTAACATTTACATTACCTCCCTTTTCTCTTTACGAACATTATATTATATTCTATTTTTTTTATAATATTCGTTAAAATTAGCAGTCTTTTACTTAGACTGCTAATAATTTATACCCTTTTATTTAAAAAGTCAATAGTTTACCAAAATTTTCACATAATTTTCACAAATTATATTATTGTTTAAAATATATAATTTAAATATTATTAATATTCTCTATTTTTTCATAGCTTCTACAAATTTTACAAATAAAGGAGCTGGTCTATCTGGTCTTGATTGAAATTCTGGATGAAATTGACCTGCTATGAAATATGGATGATCTTTTAATTCAACAATTTCAACTAGTTTACCATCTGGTGATGTTCCTGAACAAATTAATCCTTTTTCCTCTAACATCTTTTTGTACTCATTGTTATACTCATATCTATGTCTATGCCTCTCAGAAATTTCTTTAGTACTATATACCTTTTCAGCTAGTGTATTTTCTTTTATAACACATGGATATGCTCCAAGTCTCATTGTTCCACCTTTTTTAGTTACACTTTTTTGCTCTTCCATTATATGTATTACTGGATTTTTTGTTCTATTGTTAAATTCTGCTGAATCTGCATCTTTTAATCCTAGTACATTTCTTGCAAATTCAACTACTGCCATTTGCATTCCTAAACAGATTCCTAAGAATGGAACTTTATTTTCTCTTGCATATTTTATTGCAGCAATTTTTCCTTCTATTCCTCTATTTCCAAATCCTCCTGGAACTAATATTCCGTCATAGTCTTTTAAAATTTCTTCAGCATTTTCTTCTGTTACATTTTCGGAATCTATAAATCCTATCTCCACATTAACTTTGTTTGCATATCCACCATGTCTTAAACTTTCTACGACTGAAATATATGAATCCTCTAATTTCATATATTTACCTACTAATGCAATTTTCACAGTTTCTGTACATTCTGATATTTTTTTATTAAGCTCTATCCAATTTTCATTATTACATTCTTTTTCTAGTCCAAGCTTTTTGCAAACCGCTTCTGCTAATCCTTGTTTTTCTAGTAATAAAGGAACTTCATATAAACTATTTGCAGTTATATTTTCTATAACATTTTCTTTGCGCACATTACAAAATAGTGCTATTTTATCTCTCATTTTTTCCTCAATATGTCCATCTGCTCTAGCTACTAAAATATCAGGTTTTATTCCAAATGATTGTAGTTCTTTTACAGAATGCTGTGTTGGTTTAGATTTAATTTCTTTTGAACCTGAAATATATGGTAGCAACGTTACATGTATGTAGCACACATCATTAATATCTTTTTCTAATCCAACTTGTCTTATTGCTTCTATTAAGGCAAGCCCTTCCATATCTCCTACTGTGCCTCCTAGCTCAGTAATTACAACGTCTATTCCTTTATTCTCAAATGAATATATTTTATCTTTTATCTCATTTGTAATATGCGGGATTACTTGAATTGTTTTTCCTAAATATGCACCTTTTCTTTCTTTTTCAATTACATTTGAATAAATTTGCCCCATTGAAACACTAGAATCTTTTGTTAGTGCTTCATCTATAAATCTTTCATAATGTCCTAAATCAAGATCTGTTTCTGCTCCATCATCTGTTACAAATACTTCTCCATGTTCATACGGGCTCATTGTTCCAGGATCTACATTTATATAAGGATCAAACTTTTGAATTGTTACTTTGTATCCTCTGTTTTTTAGTAATCTTCCCAATGATGCTGCTGTTATTCCTTTTCCTAGTCCAGAAACTACTCCGCCTGTTATAAATACATATTTAGTTTTCATTTTTCCCTCCTTAAAACGAAAAAAACAGATTAAAAAAAGGGTTTTTTTTTAATCTGTTTTTCGTCTCTTCAAATTTATGAAATAATTTTATCATTATCTTTTATTTTATGCAAGTATTATTTGTTTCTTTGTTTAACAGCTTCGTACATTACTATACCAGCTGATACAGAAGCGTTTAAAGAAGTAACTTTACCTTTCATAGGAATTTTTACAAGCATATCCGTATTTTCTTTTACAAGTCTGCTCATTCCAAATCCTTCACTTCCTATTACAATTGCAATATCTCCTTTTAAATCTTGATTATAGTATAATGTTGTTGCAGAACCATCTGTTCCTATTATCCATAATCCGTTTTCTTTTAATTTTCTTATTGTATCTGTTATATTATTTACTCTAGCTATTTTCATATGTTCTACAGCTCCTGCTGAAACCTTTGCAACTGTGCTATTTACTGTTACAGTTCTTCTTTTAGGAATTATTATTCCATGAACTCCAGCTGTTTCAGCTGTTCTTATTATTGAACCTAAATTGTGTGGATCTTCTATTCCATCCAAAATTAAAATAAATACATCTTCATTTTTGCTTTTAGCATATTCTAATATATCTTCAACTTCACAATAATTAAATGGTGGAACTACTGCGATTACTCCTTGGTGATTTTTAGTTTTTGACATAAAATCAAGTTTTGACTTTTCAACTTCTGTAACAACTACTTTATTTTCCTTTGCAATTGCAATTATCTTGTTTATTGATCCGTGTCTTTCCCCACTTTGAACAAATATTTTATTTATATCTCTGTCAGAATCTAATAACTCAAGTACAGCATTTCTTCCTTCGACTATATCGTCATATTCGTTTTCTTCTAATTGTTTTTCATTTTTAAAATTTTTATTTGGGTTCTTTTTAAAATTTTTCCTATTTTCATTTTTCTAAATTCTTGTTTCATTTTTATTTCCTTTCATGCTTTTCTTTAACTGGTCTTAGCATCTCTATTTCTTCAGCTTTACTAGTTACTCTTCCTAAAACATACAATATTATTGGCAAGGCAATCAATACTATTTTTAAAATAATATTTCCTGATATCATTGGTATATTTTTTATTATATACCACATTCCACATAAACATATTGGTGCATATATTAGTATATTTTGATTTTTGTAGATATAAATGCAGGATAATATTACTAGCACCGTTCCTAGTATTTGAAGTAAAATATCTAACATAAATATTATATTTCCTATAACACTATATCTTAGTACATATGCCAAGATTCCTAATATTGCTATTAATAATCCTGATTTTGTTGAAGTGTCTATTGCTGTTGTTTTTACTGTCATGAAGATTGCAATAAAGAATAATATTCCTTCTAATATACAGAATTTTTCATATCCTTCTTTGATTTCTACAAACTGTTTAAATCTCATTTTTCCCTCTACTGAAATCATATTATAATTTGTTTCATCATCTTCTACAGCATTTTCTGTTGCCATTACATTTGGCAAAGTTATTAATGTTATTAAACTTAATATTAATACTATTTTCTTTAATATTTTCATCTTTTGCTCCTATTCTTCATCATCTAATTTTAGTACTGCTAAAAATGCTTCTTGAGGTACTTCAACATTTCCTATTTGTCTCATTTTCTTTTTACCTTTTTTCTGTTTCTCTAAAAGCTTTTTCTTTCTTGTAATATCTCCTCCATAGCATTTAGCCAATACATCTTTTCTCATTGCTGATAATGTTTCTCTTGCAATTATTTTTCCGCTTACTACAGCTTGAATTGGAATTTCGAATAATTGTCTTGGAATAACTGTTTTTAATTTTTCTGCCATCTTTCTTCCTCTAGTATAAGCACTATCTTTATGTACAATAAATGATAATGCATCAACAGCTTCATTATTTATATAAATATCTAATTTCACAAGTTCTGATTGTCTATATTCCTTAAATTCGTAGTCTACAGAAGCATAACCTTTTGTTTTTGATTTTAGTGTGTCGAAGAAATCATATATAATTTCGTTTAGAGGCAAATCATATTCTAATGTAACTCTGTTACTATCTAGATATCTCATGTCTATATATGTTCCTCTTCTTTTTTGACATATATCCATTACGTTTCCAACAAACTCTTTTGGAGTCATTATTTCGGCTTTCATGATTGGTTCTTCTATATATTTTATTTCTTGTGTTTTTGGTAAATCTGTTGGATTATATAGTTCTATTGTTTCTCCGTTTGTTTTATGAACCTTGTATATAACTGATGGAGCTGTTGTAATTAAACCTAAATCAAATTCTCTTTCTAATCTTTCTATTACAATTTCCAAATGTAATAATCCAAGGAAACCACATCTAAATCCAAATCCTAATGCTATTGATGTTTCTGGCTCGTATTCTAATGCAGCATCATTTAATTTTAGTTTTTCTAATGCGTCTTTTAAATTTTCATATTCGCTTCCATCTAGTGGATACATTCCGCAATATACCATTGAATTAGCCTTTTTATATCCTGGTAATGGCTCGTCTGCTGGATTTTCAAAATGAGTTATTGTATCACCAACATGTAAATCAGAAACATTTTTTATACTTGCTGATATATATCCAACTTCTCCTGCTTTTAACTCATCTGCTGGAATATATTGTCCTGCTCCAAAATATCCCACTTCAGTAACTGTAAAATGTTTTCCTGTTGCCATGAATAATATTTCATCTCCAATTTTTACAGTTCCTTCTTTTACTCTTACATAACTAATTGCGCCTTTATAATTATCATAGAATGAGTCAAATATTAAACATTTTAATTTTCCCTCTCTATCCCCTTGTGGCGCTGGAATATCTGAAACAATTCTTTCTAAAACTTGATCAACATTTAATCCAGATTTAGCTGAAATACATGGTGCATCCATTGCAGGAATTCCTATGATATCTTCAATTTCAGCTTTAACTTCATCAGGTCTTGCATTTGGTAAATCAACTTTATTTATTACAGGTAAAATTTCCAAATTGTTATCTAATGCTAAATACACATTTGCTAAAGTTTGAGCTTCTACACCTTGACTACTATCTACAACTAAAATTGCACCTTCGCATGCAGCTAAACTTCTTGAAACTTCATAGTTAAAATCTACGTGTCCTGGGGTATCGATTAAGTTTAGTTCATATGTTTGTCCATCTTTAGCTTTGTAATTCATTCTTACTGCTTGAGATTTTATTGTTATTCCTCTTTCTTTTTCAATATCCATGTTGTCTAATACTTGACTTTCCATCTCTCTTTTTGTAAGAACACCTGTCATTTCTATAAGTCTATCTGCAAGTGTAGATTTTCCATGATCTATGTGAGCTATTATGCTAAAATTTCTTATTCTTTTTTGATTGTCGTTCACTCTTAAATCTCCTTAAATAAATTTATATTATTTTATCAAATTAATCCTTTTATTTCAATATATTAGCATATAAAAAGGCATCCGCTTTTACGAATGCCTTTGACTTAATTTTTAATCTTATATTATAAACCATATTGCTCCTGAAGGTATTGCTGCCCATACTAACATTACTGCTACAAATAGTTCCCAATCTTCTCCTTCAACATGTACTGGTTTAAATCCTTCTTTTAGTTTAGTTGCTATTCCGCTTGCTCCATTTTTTACCCCTTCTGCTGTTCCATCTAAACTTACTCCATCGAATTTTGATACGAAAGCTTTAGCATTATTAAATACCTCTACGGCTTTGTCTATCGCTTTATCAACAATTGTTCTATTTGATGGAATTTCATCAACATAAGAAACTCTAAATTCATCAATTTGACCTAATGAATAAAGCAACTTAAATTTTCTTTCTTCTCCAGGTTGCATATTCTCAAAAGCTAAATACTTTTCTTGCATTAGTTTGCCCTTAAAATATGAATCAACTTTTACATATTGTTTTTCAATTACTTTATCTGAATTATTTTTTACTGTTCCAGTAAAATATGCTTGTCTTCTATTTGAATTTGCCTTATCAACTTCTATTTCAAATCCATTATTAGATTGCTCTATTTTTATCTTGTCTTGTTCTACATCTTTATATGAACTGCTTATTCCAAAATCTATTAAAAAATTTGAAAAAAAGTAAAATCCTATAATTATTAAAGCATATGTAAGAAACGTTTGCATTCTTTTCATAGCTTCCTCCTATTATTTCCTTATTTTCTCAATCAATACTATTATACTACACTTTACATAACTTGTAAATACTGAGGTTGCTACCTTTTTTCCAAATTTATAGCTTTATTTGCATAAATCGAATAAATATATGTTTCTTTTACAGGTATTTTTAGTGCTTCTTCTAATGCCTTTTTGTAAATTTCTAATTGAACTTTATATTTATTTATCAAATCTTCTCCCTCATCTTGAGTATAATCTGTTTTGTAATCTACTAATATTAATTCGTCATTTTGATTTATGTAATACAAGTCTATAATACCTTGTACAAGTATATTTTCTGAGTTTTCTGTATTATAAATTTCTTTTGCATTTATATATGTATAAAATGGCGTTTCTTTATGAATTTCTTTAGCTGATTTCAAATTCTTTATAAAATCAGATTCAATAATCTTATATATTTTATCAATATCTATAGCATCTTTTTGATTTTCAGTTATCAAATTTTTTTCACACATATTTTCTATAAATTTTGATAAATCTTTTTTAGTATAATCTTTTTTGAAATCTAACTTTTGCAAAATTAAATGTATTATTGTTCCCTTTTCAGCTGCTGAAACTGTTGTACTTTCAATTGTGAACTTTGGCTTTATTTCAACTTTTCTTTTCTTGATATTCTCTTTTAATTCTTTAATTTTAGTTACACTCATTTTGCTTTGAATATTTGTCATTTCTTCATATTCATATTTCCAATTTAATATTTCATTTATTTTTTTGTAATCAATATCTTCGCTAAATTGTAACTTGTTATCAGCCTTTTCTTCAAGCTCTTCATCTTGTTTTATTATATCTTTTTTATTTATCCTTTTAAGTTCTATATAATCTTCAATATTCTCATGATTCATATATGTAAGCTCTATCCAACCTAAATAACTCAAATATTTTTTTAGTAATAAGTGATTTATTTTTCCATTTTCTCTTTCATATATTTGAACTAGTTCTTTTTTCTGCTCTAGAGATTTTTCTAAATCGCTTTCAACACCTGTTATTATTAGCTTTTCTTTTGCTCTAGTTAGTGCAACATATAATATTCTCATCTCTTCGGAAATTGATTCTTCTTTTGTTTTTATCTTTATCGCTTCTTTGCTTGCTGTCGTATATTCAATCTTTCTTTCATAGTCTATATATTGCATTCCAAATCCCAAGTCTTGATGTAACAATATTGGTTCATTCAGTTCTTTTTGATTAAACTTTTTATCTGTTCTTGAAATTATTGCTACTGGAAATTCTAGTCCTTTACTTTTGTGAATACTCATTATTCTTACAACATTTTCGTTCTCACCAATTAGCTTTGCAGATGATAAATCGCTATTACTATTTTTTACTCTTTCTAAATATCTAATAAAATTGAATAATCCTTTAAAACTAATTTTCTCATAGTCTTTTGCTCTGTCTAAAAGCATTTTTAAATTAGCTTTTCTAACTTGACCATTTGGCATTAAATTTACATAGTTATAGTAATCTGTTTCATTATATATTTTTAGTATAAATTCATTTAAAGGTAAGTATTTTTCTTCTTCTCTCCACTTTTCAATCTTTTGAATAAACGCTAATATCTTATTTTGTAATTCATTTTTTATGTTTGGCGATTTGCTTGCTTCTTTAAGTGAATCATAAAAATAGCCATCTTTTTTTACTAATCTAATTTCTATTAATTCATTATCTGTAAAATCTCCAATAGTAGATCTCATAACTGTTACAAGTGGAATATCTCTATATGGATTATCTATTATTTTTAGTAAAGCTGTTATTGTTCTAATTTCTATAGACTCTAGATAATTTTCCGCTTGGTCGCTAAATACTGGTATATCTATATTTAGAAGCTCTTTTTCAAAGATGTTTGCAACATTTGAAGTGGCTCTTAGCAAAATTACTATATCTCTATATTGAATATCTCTGTAACCAAGATTTCTATCGTATACTTGATATTTTGAATCGATTAATTCTTTAACTTTAGTTGCAACAAACTTTGCTTCAATCTCTGTCTTTTCAAGTAACTCTGCTGAGTTGTCAGTTTCTTCTTCATCATCTGTTTCTTCTTGTTTTAAATCAATTATATCTAACTCTGCTTTTCCGGCAAATTGTACATTGCTATCTGCTGGTGGTTCATAATTTGCTCCTAAATTCAAATATTCGCTTTCATCATATTCTATTTCACCAAAATCTTTTCTCATTATATCTTCAAAAATCAAATTGGTTGTATCTAGAATATTTTCTCTACTTCTAAAGTTTTTGAACAATTTTATTTTTTGACCAAATTCATTTGGAGTCATTCCATATTTCTCGTATTTTTCTAAAAATAATTCTGGTTTTGCCTGTCTAAAACGGTATATACTCTGTTTGACGTCACCAACCATAAAGATATTTTGATTATTTGAGATTGATGTCAAAATATATTCCTGAACTAAATTACTATCTTGATATTCGTCTATTGCTATTTCTTTGAATTTTTCTTTATATTTTTTAGCAACTTCTGTTTTTTGATATATTCCATTCTCATCTTTTTTTAATAATATTTTCAATGCATTATGTTCTATGTCACTAAAATCCATTATGTTTTTGTTTGCTTTTTTCTCTGCAAATTTTTCAATATATTTTAGTGTAACTTCTTTAAGTTTTTTTAGTGTTGGATAAATATTATTAATATCATCAATTGCTTCTTGTGTAGTATATACAAAGGTTTGATCAATTGCTTTACTAACTCTTTTTTTTGCATTATCCCTTACTTTTTTCGTTTCTTCTTTCAAATTACTTACAACTTTTTTATCTGTTGGCCAAGTTTTGAACTTTAAATTTTGAGTTATTTCATATGCTTTATCCCAATTATCTAAATTTTTCTCTAAAAATTCTAATTGGTTTACATCGTCTTCTATAACTAGTGAAAATTTTGATAATTCTGAAATCATGTCTAGCTTGCTTTTACTACTTTTTAAGATTTGAATTGAATTTAAAATTTCATCTCTAAAATTTCTTAAAATTATTTCTCCCCATTCTGTTTTCGCAAAATCTTCTATTTGAGGATTATTAAATTTTTCTATTTTTTCTTCAAGCCAATCTTCTGGAAATGGCGCACTTTGAATATAATTATGTATTTTCAAAATTATATTTTTAAGATTGTCATCGTCTTTATAACCAGCATATAGTTCTACTAATTTATTAAAATCTTCATCATTTTTTATATATAATTCTTCAAAAGTTTCTTCTATTGCTTCTTGTTTTAATAATTCTAGCTCTGTGTTATCTGCAATTCTAAAATTTGATGATGCTTCAATTTCAAAGAAATTATTTCTTATTATATCCAAACAAAATGCATCTATTGTACAAATACTAGCTTTATTTAATAAAACAATTTGCTTCCTTAATTGCTGATTTAGTGGATCTTTATCGATTTCTTTATATAATGCGTTTAGTATTCTTTCTCTCATTTCTGAAGCTGCTGCATTTGTAAATGTCACGACTAATATTTTATCTATATCAACATGATCTTCTATTATTTTTCTAATAATTCTTTCAACTAATACTGTTGTTTTTCCACTACCTGCAGCTGCTGCAACTAGTATATTATTTCCTTTTTGAGTTATGGCACTTAACTGTTCTGGTGTCCATTTATTTCCCATTATTTAATTCCTCTCTTTATTTCATTAGTTTCTTCATCAAATTTTCTATATATTCTTTTCTATTTTCAGTCTCTTCTTCGTCGATTCTAAATGTATCATTTTCTCTAATTACAACATCGCCATCTTTTATTTGTTCTGGGAACATGCTTTTATCAAAATTCTCCATCTTTTTTGTTTCTTGATTTTCACATATTACCATATTGTTTTCGATTCTATCTATTATATATTTCATAATATAATTCTCCTTTTCTCTGCAGAAATTATACCAATTTTTTTCGTATGTTACAAGAACATTAATTTTATATTATTCAATACAAACTTGCATTATTAAAGCCCCAACAGTTGTTGGAGCTCTTCGCTTTGTATTTTTATTTTATAAAAGCGAGTACGTTTTCCAGTACTACTACTGGAACCATTTCTAATCCAAGTTCTTCAGCTATTTCATATGCTATTCTTCCATCTAAGAGCACACCATTTTTGGAAATCACTAATACTATCGGCAATTTTCTGTATTTTTTAACAAAATCATATATTTTCATATATGTTTTTCCTGATTTTGTTCTTGTCCCCTCAAAGTTTTTAATAGTCTCCAACCGTTGGTATCTAATCCATTCTTGTGGAATATCGTAAGTTTCTTTAATGGCAATACTATATTTTTTGTTGTTTTTTCTCAGCGAATTTTTTTCATAAAAAACTTTTCTTTGAACTTTGTCATCCATGCTTAACCATTCTCTGTACTCTTGTTCATTCATGTCCGCTTTTGTGTTGTTGCACATTTTACATGCTGGTACTAAGTTATTTGTAACTGAAATTCCTCCATAAGCTTCTGGATAAAGGTGATCAATTGTTACTTCTGAATCGCGTAGTGGCTTTTTACAATAGTAACACTGGTGTTTTCCTTTTAACTCGTATGCAATTTCAACCATTAACCTTTTGAAACTCCAAAAGCCATGAATTTCGAGAATCCCATTCTTAACCTCGGCATATTTGTTCCGTGCCTTTCTTTTATAAAATTTTTCAGGTATTTCTATAATCATATAAAACACCTCCTGTAGCAACTGCATCTACGAGTTGGTTTTATACTATCATCTTTTTGTTCCAAAATCAATATTTTTAAATATAAACATGAAAAAGGCCACCCTATTGTGGGTGGTCTTTTTGGAGAATAATAACAACTGTTACTAATAATAACGTGATACTCGGAACTTATCTAGCCAGCAGATCTTCCAGGTACTCAATGCAGGCATACATAAACTCTGAGTTGGTAAGCTTGCCCTTTGTGGCGCTAACTTTGGTACCAAACACTTCGTTTATCACATCATAGTTGCCTCTCTCAAATGTTCTTTCCACTGCATGTCTGATCGCTCTTTCAACTCTTGAGCTTGTTGTGGCGAACTCTCTAGCAACCTTTGGGTATAATCCCAGTGAGATCTTCATCCCCTTTTCCTTTGACAGGACTACAATTGCTTTGCTAAGATACTGATATCCCTTGATATTCATTGGAACAGCCATCTCTTTTAGAAGCTTCTTGACCATTCTTTCGTCAATCTCTCTCGGGGTTGAGTTGCTTTCAGTCTTAGAAGCTGTTACAGTTACATCTGCAGTAGATACACTCGACTCTTCATCCTTTTCGATTACTGTCCGCAATGTACTCATTGCTGTCTGAATTGTGTCAATAAGTTCCAAAACCATCATTTTGTCTTCCTTTGTCATAGTAATTTCTCCTTTTTCTTTATGAAACTTTTAACGGTTTACATAACAATATTACCATCTTTTACGCTCTTTGTCAAGAAATCTACCTTTATGGTTTGTTGATTTTTATTTTTTACTATATTATAATATAAATACTTTGTGCAAAATTTTCGCACATAAATAAAGCTCGGAACATTAAATGTTATAATAGATTTGTATTATGTTCGCTTATTTTTAAATTATATGGAGATTTTATTATGATTTTATTTGATTTACCTGTATACCAATTTATAATGTCCATTTTTGGACTTACATCTACAATGATGCTAATTATGAAATTTATAACAACACTTGGCTCAACTCTTGTTATTGTAACAAGTATTTTATGTATAGCTATTTTAGTAAAAAACAAAAAATTTTTTTTAATTTTTACTTTTGCTAATTTAATTGGTGTAATTTTAAACAACATTTTAAAAATAATAATTAGAAGACCTCGTCCTACTGAAACTCTTGTACTAACCGCTGAGTCATCTTATTCCTGCCCTAGTGGGCACTCAATGATGTCTATGATTTTTTATGGATTACTTATTTACTATGTTACTAAATTTGTTAAGAAAAAATGGCTTAAAAACACATTAGTTGGTATACTTTCAGCTATTATATTATTTGTTGGAATTAGCAGAATTTATTTAGGCATTCACTATGTTACAGATGTTTTAGCTGGCTATATCATTGGAATTATTTATTTAATATTTTTTATAAAGTTCCTTAAAAAGAAAAAATTAGATTAAAAAACTATGAACAAAATATTTTTATATACTTTGTCAGCAATATAATAAGACGTATAACTAAAAATTATACGTCTTATTTTTCCCAATATGCTGTTGGGTTTACATTCATATCATCTTTTGTCATTTCAAAATGCAAATGCGGTTCATCAGCAATTTCAAAAGCTGCGTTATCTCCTACAGAACCAATAATTTTTCCTTTCTCAACAGTTTGTCCCTCTGAAACAAATTCAGCTGTTTGAAGATTAGAATATATTGATTTAAATCCATTTGCATGTGCAATTGTTACTGTTAATCCATATCTCGGATCATTTTTTATAGATTCTACAGTTCCCGCTTCTGAAGCAACAACAGAACTTCCTTTATCAGCCTTTATATCTATTCCTAAATGAACTGTCCATTCCTGAAGTGTTTCAGAATATGTTAAATTTGAATCTGAAAAATCTTTTGCAATTTCGCCTTGAACAGGTACAGAAAAATGTAGCTCTACTACTTTAGGCTCTTCAACCTTTTTCTCTTCAACTACTGGCTGACTTTCTGTTTTTGCTGTATTTGTTGGTTGAGTGGTGTTAAGGATAGATGTATTTATAGCCACTTTTTCTGTTTGAGTTGTATTAGATTCATTTTTTACTTCATTTATTGTTTTATCTTCTGTTGAACTTACCATTGTAGCATCACTTCCGCCAGATTCCTCCATTTGTGCAATTCTTGCATCTGCATCTTTTTTGCTCTTATAACCTGATAACGCAAATATAAAAATTAGTAAAACTGTTAATGCGCATACTCCAAGTATATAATAAATTTTTTCTCTACTTAAAGAGTTGCTTGTGTATCTTTTTCCTCTACTCATATGTTCCTCCTATATATCTTTATTTATTACAAGTATTTCCATGTTTTAATTATTTATACAGAAGTGCATGCAGAATCTAATTATTTTTTATATTTTCTATTTGTATATTCTTAAAAAAATGTTCAATTATTTCTTTATAATTTTTTCCTTCTTTAGCTAAAGTATTGCTTCCTGTTTGACTTAATCCAACCCCATGTCCATATCCTATTACTTTAAATTTAACCTTATCTTCTGTAACTTCAAAAGTAAAATTTGATGATTTTAATTCAAAAATTTTTCGTGCCTCTACACCTGATATATTCTTATTACCAATTTTAATTGTTTTTATTCTCGAACTTTCGGTATATTCTAATATTTGTATACAATCTGCTTGACTCCAATCTATTTGAAAATCGTCATAACTCGATTTCATTTTTCCCTCTAATTCACTTTTAGTGTATTCTTTTTCTGAATAATATTGATTGTATTCGTCCTCTCCACTTGTTTCTACAACTTGCAAATATGGGAAATCACTTCCACCCCAAACATTAACCGGAATCTCAGTAGTTCCTCCACTATTAGAATGAAAAAAAGCATCTATTGGTTTTCCTCCATATGTTATAATTTCACCTGCTGTTGAATAGACTGCTTCTTTTAATTTATTCCATTTTTCTTCTTTATTTCCATCCCATTTTTCAAATCTATTTTCCTTAGAAATCCATGCTTGACAACATGTACTACTATCACAAATATCTGCATTAGCATGCTTGTGTCCATTTTCTATTTGATATAAAGTATATGTTCTTGCAACTGTAGCTTGTGCTTTCAGCGCTTCCTCTTCATAATCTACAGGCATTTCAGCTGCTACAACATTAACTAAATAATCTTCTATATTTAATGTTTCTACCACATTATCATTATTATGTAATAAATTAATATCTTTATATCTAACACTAAAATCCAACGTCGGTTTTTCAACATTAATTTCTATTTTTTTAGTATCATCATTTATTTGAAATTCTTGTGTAAACCACATTGGAAGTAAGACAAAAGCTCCGCACGGTAGATAAGAAAAAAAATAATGTATAATGTTTTTTTATTTTCTCAGTTATACTTTTCACATTTTCTCCTTTATGTTTTCTCTCATTTTTAATAAAACTCTCTTTTCAATTCTCGACACTTGCACTTGACTTATTCCGTATTGACTTGCGATTTGACTCTGTGTTTTATTGTAAAAATACCTTAAGATTATAATATTTCTCTCCTTTTCATCTAGTTTCTCAAGTTCCTGTTTTAATATTATTTTCTTAATCGTATCTTCCTCATAACTTTCTACTTTTACTTTATTAAATAATATATTCTCATTACTATCCTCAAATTCCTCATCAATTGATTTAATTTCCTTATTTGCCTCCAATGCCAATAAAATATTTTCTTTACTTTCCTTTAATTCTTTTTCAATTTCATTAATACTCAATTCTTTTCCTAACTTCTCATACTGTTTTCTTAGCATTTCAATTTTAATATTCAATTCTTTTAAACTTCTACTAACCTTTACCATTCCATCATCTCGGAGATATCTTTTTATTTCTCCTATAATGTATGGAACTGCAAAAGTCGAAAGCTTAACATTATATTGATTATCAAATCTTTTTATTGATTTAACTAATCCCATTGCACCTATTTGAAACAAATCATCTGTTTCATACTTATTATTTTTAAATCTTTTTACAATACTCCATATTAATCTTGAATTATTTTCTACAATATCATTTAACTTTTCCTGGTTTCCGCTCTGTGCTTCTAGGATTTCTTCTATTGTAGTTTCATGCAAAATTAATTCTCCTAACCCTCTAATAAATTTTGATCTCTTCTTATGATTTTTTTCATAGTAACTTTTGTTCCTAAACCTAAAATTGACTCAACTTTTAAATCATCCATAAAAGTTTCAACTATTGTAAATCCCATTCCAGACCTTTCTAACTCTGCTTTTGATGTATATAAAGGCTTTCTCGCCATTTCAACATCTTCAATACCTTTTCCTGTATCAGAAATCTCTATTGTTATACAACCTTCTTGAATATAACTATGTATCTTTATAATTTCTTCTGTCGATTCATATGCATGTATTATTGCATTTGTAACAATTTCGGAAACTGCCGTTTTTATGTCTGAAATTTCTTCAATTGTAGGATCCAATTGTGATGCAAATGCAGCGACTGTAACCCTTGCAAATGACTCATTACAAGACTTACTTAAAAATTCAAGACTCATCTCATTTTCATATTGTTTTTTCACTTTTTTCTTCCTCCTCTATTATTGGAATTATTTTTAATACCCCTGTCATCTCAAATATTTTTCGTATGTTTTTTCTTACATTTTTCATTTCAAGTTTAGCCCCAACCATTGATGCAGTTTTATATCTTCCTATAACCATTCCGATTCCGGCACTATCCATAAAATAAACGTTATTAAAATCAAGAATAACTCTTTTAGGATTACGTCTTTGAATTTCATAATCTGCATTCCTCCTTAAAATTTCAGCCTTATGATGATCTATCTCTTCATCAATTTCCAAGTTTAAGAGCTTGTCCTTTTCATTAAAATTAATTTTCATACGATACTCCTTTAACCTATTCTACTTCTTATATTCTTCTTTTTCCTAAATTTTCCTTTGGCGAAAAATGAGATGTTTTCGACACACTTCGACACATATTTTTTAGGAATCTCTTTCCATTAAATATTGCTTAATTTATTAATTTTTTATTGAATTTTGAGCATAAAAAACCATGCTATCTCTAGCATGGTTTTTATTCTTAATTATATACTTTCATTATATTTTATAAGTTTTATTGCTCCCTCTAAACTCTCCGTACAGCACAGTTTACCACGATTATCTACATATATTAAATCATTAACACCTGTCAACTCTTTTATTCTATTAGTATCGCCCTCTTTAACAATCTCATTTTTAAATTGACTTTTATTATCTACAATTCGTACATCATATCCTTCCCTTCTTGATTTTAATATTATGTATTTCAATTTATTATTATAACTATTTACAGCCTTTTTATAAGGCATTTCTTTTTCAAGTATTAAGTAACATTCTTTGCAATTTTTCATCTTTTCTAAAATTATTTCTGTTGCCTCAACTTCAGCTATTGCATGTTTTATATAAACATTCCAAAATTCGTCAGTCATTCTTATTGCATTTATAAAAGCTTCATTTTCAGATATATCTTCATTCCAATTTGGATTATATAATTTCACAAAATCTGGTGATGTTTTACTTTTCAAATATTCAAATTGCATATTATCTGTTGCGTCTATATATTGAATTAGTTCATTATCCATATATTCAAAAGTTTTCTCTATATTTTTCGCTTTTATCTTCTCTAAATATTCCTTTCCAAACTTCTTCCACAAAAGGCCAATTGATGAATAGTAAATACCATTTTCTCTCTTGCCATTTCTATTTTTCTGATGATGATCAAACTCACCTAATCCTATATCATATACCAATTTATTTGTTAAATTTTTATCATTTATATTTGGAATTCTTATTAGTATGACCTCATCAATAATCTTGCTAATAAATACTGTTGATATAACATCATCTACATGAAATTTTCCTGAATGAGTTACACAATTAGCTTCTTCTATATTATCAGTTAATCTTATATTTTTATACTTATACATAACCATTATCCTCCGAACTAATTATACAATCAATTCTAAGCAAATGCAAAAGAGCCATGTTTCCATAGCTCTTTTTATGCTGTAAATGTCAATATTTACGCCTTGCTCAATACAAAGAATATTTAGAAAATGAATTAAATAAAAAAACATAACATTAATCTTTTTCTTTATTATACTTACATTTCTCACAAATTTTTTCGCAATTTGGATATAAATTATATATTTTCTTCTTAACTTCTATTGAATACATACCTAAAATAGCCATTACTGTTTCAAAGCATTCTCCATCATCGATATTTTTCTTTCTTAAAGGACAATTATGTATATTTTCATTACTCTTCAAAATTTAACACCTCTGAGCATTATTATATCATATATATCGATTCTAATAAAAAGTATCATTATAGTTTTTAATTGCGTTTTGATGTGATATAATAAAAAAGTAAGAACGCATTTTTGAGTATTTGTTATAGTTTCCTATTATATTTTGATATGATATAATGAAAAGTTCTAGCTGACTGCGAATCTAGACGTTATAGTTCTCTATTATATTTTGATATGATATAATTAATTTTTCTAATAAATCGTTTATACAATCTGTTATAGTTCCCTATTATATTTTGATATGATATAATGTCAGATATTTAATCATTACTGAAAAACATGTTATAGTTCCCTATTATATTTTGATATGATATAATCAGTTGAGAAATGCGCCTTTAGCTCAGTTGGTTATAGTTCCCTATTATATTTTGATATGATATAATTTAGAACGATTGTCTCCATCACTATCCGTGTGTTATAGTTCCCTATTATATTTTGATATGATATAATAAGTGCTTATTACCTCCCGCGCTAACGCTTGGTTATAGTTCCCTATTATATTTTGATATGATATAATTTATTCCCTACAAAAAGCTAGTAATACCAATGATTACTAGCTTTTTTCTTTTAAAAAAATATATTACATTAATCAAATGTTTTACTATTTTATCTCTTTTTTTAGAAAAGAGATAATGTTTCAAATTCAATTGGTTTCTCATATTTTGATTTTCTCCCTAATAAAATTTCAACATTCTCATATTGTTTTTCTGTTATAACTAAAACTCTAATAGATCCATCATCAGGTACATTTGCTTTTAATCTTTTCTTATGTAATTCTACCATATCATTTCCATTACAAACTCTTGCATATACTGAAAATTGAACCATATAATATCCATCTTTAATTAAGAAGTTTCTAAATTGTGTCGCTTTTCTTCTTTGTGGTTTAGTTTTAACTGGTAAATCAAAGAAAACTAGTATTCTCATAAACTTATGCATACCTATACTCTTCTAATTTAATTAAATATGGTAATTTAATCAAATTTTCTTTTTTATTCATACTTGTTGAATAACTTTTTATCATATATTCAATTGCACCTTGAATATTAAATTTTTTACCATCTATTAAAACTAAACAGTTCATTACATTATATATTTTTTGTTTTTCTTCGGGTGTTAGTCTTTTCATTCTAAAGTCTACAGTATTTATAACATATAAGTCTACAACTGGTCTAAAACATTCTATAAAATCATCTGCTAAGTTAAAATTATTCAATTGGTTGTGATGGAATATTCCTAATGATGGCTCAAATCCATACATTATAAGAGTTCTTGCTATCATACCTCTGACTATTGAATAGCCATAATTTAGTGCAGCATTTTCTATACATTCTTTATTTCTATTAAAATCGTTTCCGAAAATAGACTTAAAATAATATGCTGCTGCTTTTGCTTCCACATTTTTTGAATCACCTGATGTTATTCCTTTTGTCATTTCGAGTAATTTTGTAAATTTTTCATTTTTTAATTCTTCCATGCATTTTGCTTGATTAATTACTTTTACTGTTATGATTTCTTGCCATATTCTTTTTAGTAATGGTTTTGAAATATTAAATTGCATTTGTAAATTTTTTAGTTGTCTTGAATAATTATTTGTTCCAATTAATATTCCGGATGGTAGATGTTTTGAGTCACATACATATAAAATAATATCATGTTCTATTATTTTATATAATGTATATGTTGTAATGCTCGTTCTTAATGACTCAATACAAATACTATTAATATCTTCTAATGGAATAGTATGTTCACCGTTTTCGTTTTGTATTAATAGTTGCTCATTTTTTACTTTTATGTGTGCATCTGTTTGTACGTAGATATTTCTGAAAGCCATAGTATTCGCTTAAAACATTTATCTTGCATAATGCTAGACAAATGGTGCTTTAAGATAAATATTAAAGCTTCCCTCCCTTCTATTTTTTATTTATATTAAAAGGTAATCTTTTTTCAGGCAATTTTACTTTATGATAATTACCTAAAATATCTACTTCATATTTTTCTAATTTTTTTAAACTTTTTATTCCTAAGCTTGGTTGAACATATTTACCCTCATTTGTTTGTATTGTTATTACTGCAGATGATATTCCAGCCTTTATATAATAAGCAAAAATATCTTCTACTTCAATTGAATCCTTATCTTTTATAACTGGATTTAATTTAATTTTATTTTTTCCTTGAATGTATATTAAATCTTTTGGATATATTGAAAAGATAAAATTTTCATCTTTCATTTCTTTCCAATCAGCATATTTCTTTCCAGATACACATGCTTTATTAGGCAATTCTTTTTTTACAGTATCGCTAACATATATTGGGATGAAATAATATCCCTCATTTTCTACATAAAATATATCTAATCTAACGCAGTCACCATTTGCTGCAAATGCTTTTTTGTCATTCAATGTTACTCCCATTGTTGTATTTGCTTCAATTTTTACTTTATTTACTATTGGTCCTCGTGTACCATCTGATTTGGGTTTATAAAATGGTTCGCTAAATGCCTTGACTGCATCTCCATTAAATTCTATTAATCTGTTTTTCAAAGCTTCATACAATAATCTATCATCACGTCTGCAGTTTTCTGGATAACCTTCTATTTCTCCATCTTTTAGTTTTAATTTGGTTAATTCAGTTTTTGTTATTGTTTTTAATTCTCCGTCTTTTTCTTTTATTCCTCTGATTGTAGCTACATGTGCTGGTCCTGTAACTTTTCTTCTAGGCATTCTTGAAACAAATATTGGTTCTACATCATCATAATCTTCATATGTATAAATTTTTTCTGATTCTAAGCACTCAATCATTCTTTCTCTTGTCTTGCAATTTGTTCTAATATCTAATTCTTTTCTAAACTTTGGCCATGGTTCTGGGAAATATATACCATACTTTTCTTCATATTCTTTTGCATTTATTATCTCTCCTGTATATGTGTCTATATACTCTCCTTTATTGTTCATATATCTTCCATCTACATATTGATAATATTTTGTTAATTTATTAACCATTCCTTGTGTTGTAATTGCTATTACAGTTGCGTCTACTGCATGATGTGTATCTCCGTCTCTTACTTTTTCTATTCCAAGTCTTTTTCTTATATGTGCTGTTAATGCTCCATTTACAGTCCACACTTTTCGCACGAAGTTTGCATTGTCTGAAAATTCTAAATGATTTCTGATTAAATTGTACATGTACTTACATATATATTTTGTATCGTTTAAGTTTCTCTCTTTCCAATCTTCTGCATCTTCTCTTGTAAAATCTTGTCTTAATAAGTTTTGTTTCTTTTTATTATTTCTAATAAGTGTATTTACTCTTATTTCGTATTCTTCTACGTTCTTTCCACTTTCTTTTAAATACTTATATGGAACTCTGTTTCCTTTTTGTCTATTTTCACTTGCAAGTACTAATACTTTATTATTGTAACTATCGTCGAAACATTGACTGTACGGAATTATATGATCAACATCTACTAAATCTGTAAATAATTCTTCAACGGGTATTGTTTTTCCTGAATATATACATTTACAATCTTGGTCTTGCCATAGTTTGAATTTCACTATATCTTTTCCTGTTGGATTATTTTTTCCTAATGCTATAATTGATTCTTTTGCTTTTTCATTTGTTTGCATATTATCACTTTGTCTTTTTTCTATTGTTCTTCTATCTGCAAAATTTTTCCCTAGTTCTCTTGCTAGTTCAACTACAACTACATCTGGTTTTCCAAACTTTTCATTATATCTCAATGTTATTGCATTTAATACTTTTATAGCTTGTGATAGACCTCTTCTAACCACAGGATTTGATATTTCTTGTTCAAAATCTTTCAGTCTTAGTTTTCTTTTCTTTTGTGTATTTACTGTTCCTCTGAAATCTTCATACACCTTATCCACTGCTTTATCATATGTTACTCCTTTTTCTAATTCTGGAATAATTTTTTTCATTGCTTTTAATGATAAATTTCCAACTTTAGAAAAACTAAGTTTCAATAATTCTTCTATTGCTTCTTTTGATAAATTTGTTGTATGATTTTCTAAGTATTCTTTTCTTTTATCATCATTTTTATATACAGTTAGTGCATAACCTATCTCATCTAGTTCATCTGTTGTCAATTTAGTTATATAATTTTTTTCAATATGATTTAATGTTGTTTTTATTTTTTTATAAGACTCAAATTCTTTTAATTTTTTCTCTTTTTCAATTTCTTTATTGGTTTCTTCTGTATAATTTAATAAATCTTTATATGTAAACATATTAAATCTTTGATTAGGTTCAAGTTGTAATGTTTTTCTTACGTCACTATATGTAACTGTTACTTTTGAGAATACTAATTCTTTTAATTTTTCTTTTTCTTCTGACGTTAATTCTCTTTTTTCCTTGTTTATTGTTCCATCATCTTTTATATTTATTGTTTCTATTTTAATATGATTTAATGTTTGTAAAAATTTAAAATATTCAAATGTGTATGTTGCTTTTGGCGCTCTTTTTTCTTCTTTTTCAAATGTACAGTTTCCAAGCATGTTTTCTATTAAATTACCGCCATAAGGGCTTGGAAATCCTGGACCGTCATCAAAGTTTCTTTGACTTTCAAATATTTTTAAATATTCAGTTATAAAATCATCTGTGATTTTTGAATTTAATTCTTTTTGCTTGTTTAAAATTAGTTTTATTTCTTCTATTAATAATTTTCTTAATGTTGTATTTTTATAATCTCCTGTTGAATTTTTTATTTTTAATAATGGCGTTCCATCTTTATCTACAAGTATTTCTCCCTTTTTGTTTTTTGCTTTAAATTTATCATCTTTTAAATACATTTCCGCAACTGTTCTATATCCTTTAGTTTGCATTAACATTTCGTTCTCTCTCGTAGCTGTTAATAATTTTCCTGCTTCCCCGTTACTTTCTTCTGCTTTACTATTTGATTTATATCCTCTTTTCTTTACCAAACTTATTAATACACGTGCTAATTCTTTATTAGTTAATCTTTGCTCTATTCCTAAAACTCTTAACTCATATACATTATATAAATGTTTAACATGAGCTTGGTTTGCATACATTTCATCTATTTCTTTTTTAGTAATTATGTCATACCTTTCTAGGAGTCTTTTTGTTCTTTCTATTCTATGTTTTTTTCTTCTTAATCTACGTCTTAATCCACGTGCATCTCTTCTTTCTTTCGCAAGTGGTGATCCATCTTTTGGTTTTTCTGCAGCGTCAAAAATTCTTGATCCTAAATCTATGATTCGTATTGGGTTCCCATTTGAATCATCTTCTATTACTGACCATCCAACAGATGTTATTCCAATATCTAATCCTATTCTATACCCCATATTTTTTCCTCCTATAAAATGAAGATAGCTGCCCATTTCTGGACAGCTAGAGCTTTACGACTCATAAGTTTCATAATAAAACTTAGGTCTTATTATAGAAACCTATTCTACTTTGATATGATATAAAAAGTGCCATTCCCTTAGCACGTAATTATATTATAATATCTCTCATATTTTGTCAATAGCTAATTCCAGTAAATTAGATTTATTATAACATATTATTACATTATATGCCAATATTTTCGACTTATTTTTCCATTTATATTTTTACTTTTTTTATTTTTACATTTACACTTTTTGGTATATTTTTCATAAATAATATTAAAAAGAAATAGTATTTTAAGTTTATTTGTGCTATACTAATATTGATTTCTTAAGAAAGGATGTGAAATTTATGATTAATGAAAAGCAAGAAATACTTGCAACAGTCAATACTTTACCAGAAGATACTACTTGGGATGATGCGATTTATACTTTATATCTACATTCCAAATTGCAAAAAAGCCAAGATGATATTAAAAATGGTAATGTTTTGACTATTGAAGAATCTAAAGAAAGGATGAGAAAAAAATTTGCAAATTTTGATATCAAATGAGGCACATGAAGATATAGCTTCTATTTTTGAATATATCTCACGTGACTCTATTAAGTATGCAAACAAGACTTTAGAAAATATTTATTCTCGTATATACGAACTTTCAAATTCTCCTTATTTAGGAAGATTAGTTCCCGAACTCTCGGGCAATTATTTTAGAGAACTTATTTATAAAAGTTATCGAATAATTTATGATGTTTCTAAAGATTTAAGTACTGTTTATATCCATTTTGTTGTTCATGACAATAGAGATTTTGAATCTTTTTACAAATCTTATATTAAAAATAATTTTTAATTCTTATTTTATTAATTCTTTTTACTTATTTTCCATATAAAATATTTTTATACTATATAATAAGCAATTTATACCTTTACAATTTTATCATCGTAGGGGACAATTTTTCTCTTTATAATTCATTATAATTTTTATTTTACTTACTATGTTATTAACTGTCAACAGTTGACATATCCTATATTTTCTATATAATTGTAATGGTAGTATTAATACTATTATAGAGATTATTTGCCCTGCCTTAGTGGGACAGATAATCTCTATTTTTATTAAGATAGGCTTTTCTTATAATATTAAAAAATTAAAGAAACATTAAGTTATGTTTCTTTAATTTTTTAAATTTTTATAAATTTTGAGCCTATTTCATCTTCTCTAACTTTTGAATTACGTTTTCTAGTAGTTCTTTGTAGTTTGCTAATTTTTCTTTTTCTTCATTTATTTTTGCTTCTGGAGCTTTGTTGATGAAACCTGGATTTGAAAGCATTTTCTCTCCTCTTTGTACTTCTGATTCTAGTCTTTTCTTTTCGCCTTCTAATCTCTTTTTCTCTTCTTCAATGTCTACTAATTCTTCAAATGGAATGTGTACTTCCATATTTTTAGATAGGATTGCTACTGCGTTTTCTGGTATGTTTTCTGTTGTTTTTTGTATTTCTATTTTGTTTGCAAATCCTAGTTTTTCTAAGAATGCTTCTGATTTTTCTATTTCATCTTTGGCTGTTTTAGTTACAAATATTAATTTTGTTTTCTTGCTTGGATGTACATTCATTTTACTTCTAATATTTCTTATTTCTGTTATGATGTTCATTATTTCTGCTGCTAATTCTTCATCATTTTTGAAATCTAATTTCTCCTCATATTTAGGAAATTCAGTCATCATTATGCTTTCTGGTTTGTGATATAGTTTTGAATATATTTCTTCTGTTATGAATGGCATAAATGGATGTAATAGTTTTAAACTTGTGCATAATACGTAATTTAATATAAATTGTACTGTATATCTTGATTCATCTTCTTTGTTAAATAAACGTGGTTTTACTATTTCTATATACCAATCGCAGAAGTCGTTTCTTATGAAATCATATATTTTTTGTGCTGCAACTCCTAAATCGTAGTTTTCTAAGTTTTCTGTTACTTCTTTTACTAATGTATTTAGTTTTGAAATTATCCATTTGTCAACGTATATCATTTTTGATAAGTCTAGTTCTGTAATGTCGTTTTCTTTGAATTCTTCAATGTCTTCTAATTGCATTAATACAAATTTTGAAGCGTTCCATAGTTTGTTTGCAAAGTTGCTTGATGCTTCTACTTTATCACTACTGTATCTTATGTCATTTCCTGGTGTTGTTCCTAAAATTAATGACATTCTTAAGCTGTCTGTACCATATTCGTCTATTACATCTAATGGGTCTACTCCATTTCCTAATGTTTTTGACATTTTTCTTCCTTGGTTGTCTCTTACAATTCCATGTACTAATACGTCTTTAAATGGTACTTGATCTGTTAGTTCAAGTCCTTGTGTCATCATTCTTGAAATCCAGAATGTTATAATATCAAATCCAGTTACTAATGTTTGTGTTGGATAAAAATCTTTATAATCTTCTGATTCTGTATTTGGCCAACCAAGTGTTGAGAATGGCCATAATGCTGAACTGAACCATGTGTCTAGTGTATCTTCGTCTTGTACTAAATTTGTGCTTCCGCATTTTTCACATTTTTCTGGTTCATGTTTTGCTACATTTATGTGTCCACATTCTTGACAGTAGTATGCTGGTATTCTATGTCCCCACCATAATTGTCTTGATATACACCAATCTTGGATATTATCTAGCCAATGGAAATATTGTTTTTCGTATCTTTGTGGTACAAATCTTGTTTCTCCATTTCTTACGCTGTCTGCTGCTCTTTTAGCCATTTCTTTCATGTTTACAAACCATTGCTCTGAAATTTTAGGTTCGATTGTATTTTTACATCTTTCGCATTTTGCTACGTTGTGTGTGTAGTCTTCTGTTCTTACTAATGCTCCAATTTCTTCTAGTTTTTCAACTATTTTCTTTCTTGCTTCTAATAAGTCCATTCCTTTATATTCAGGAACTAGGTTACCCATTTTGAAGTTTTCGTCAAATACTTCTATTATTTCTAGGTTGTGTCTTAATCCTGCTTGATAATCGTTCATATCGTGTGCTGGTGTTATTTTAACACATCCTGTTCCAAATTCTTTTTCAACGAATTCGTCTGCTATGATTGGTATTTCTTTATTCATGATTGGTAATATACACTTTTTACCTACTAAGTGTGTATATCTTTCATCGTCTGGATGTACTGCTACTGCTGTATCTCCAAGCATTGTTTCTGGTCTTGTTGTTGCAACTTCAATATATTCGTCTTCTGTTCCAACAATTTTATATCTAATATGCCATAGGTGTGATGGTTCTTCTTTGTATTCAACTTCTGCATCTGAAATTGATGTATTACAGCTTGTGCACCAGTTTACCATTCTTTTTCCTTTGTAGATTAATCCTTTATTGTATAATCTTACAAATTGTTCTAAAACCGCTTCTGACATTCCTTCATCTAATGTAAATCTGTTTCTTCCCCAGTCACAAGAACATCCTAATTTACGTTGTTGTTTTTGAATTATTCCGCCATATTCTTTTGTCCATGCCCATGCTTCTTCTAGGAATTTTTCTCTTCCTAGATCTGATTTATTTATTCCTTGTGCTTTTAATTTTTGAACAACTTTCATTTCTGTTGATATAGCTGCATGGTCTGTTCCTGGTAGCCATAATGTTCTATAACCTTGCATTCTTTTGAATCTTATTAATATATCTTGTATTGTGCCATCTAATGCGTGTCCCATATGTAGCTTTCCTGTTACGTTTGGTGGCGGCATCATTATACAGTATGTTTCTTTACTTTTATCATTTGATGGTTTAAAGTTTCCACTTTCTTCCCAATTTTTGTAGATTTCTTCTTCGAAATCTTTTGGATTTAATTTGTCTTTTAATTTATGATCCATTTTTCCTCTCTCCTTTATTGTTTTATTTTTTCTATTAAATAAATATTATATTCTGTCTCTTTGTTTTCGGCTTTTTCTTTATTATATTTTGTAAAATATTGCTTTTGTGCTAGTAACCTATAGTTTTCATTATTAAATTTTTCATTATAATAATCCACTTTGTAGAAGTCTAAAATAAGCCATATTCTTCCTTGACATTCTTCATCGTTTAAGAAGTCATCTGTTATATATGTTTGCATTCCCGGTCCAAATGCTTTATATGCCTCTTCAACTCCCCAATTTTCTGCATTATAAAAATATTGTTTATATTGAGGGAACTTGGCTGCAATTATTGCTCCTGTTCCTATTCCTGGATACACTATTACATCATTTTCTTGAATGTTTTCTTTTATAAAATCTATTGGTTCACTATTTGATTTGTCATAGTTGTGGCTTATCATAATTATATTGCTTGGTATTGTTGTTAAAATTGTTAGTGCTATAAATCCATATACTATGTATTTTTTTGCTGATTTAACAAACATAAATGATATTGCAAACATCATAAGTCCTGCAACTACTGTCATATATCTATAATATAGAATTGGTGATTTTAGTATTGCTGACATTATTAGTGCAGCTACTATTATTAAAACAATCACCAATAATGCATATCTTGCAGGTTTTGTGTTTTCTTTTCCTTCAGTTCTAATTAAATATATTAAGTATCCATATACAAAAAGTGAAATTACAAATCCTATCCATGGATATAAACTTCCTGAAAATAGTAAGCTTCCCATTTGTACTATTGTTTTTGGGCCTAAGCTAATCCAGAATCCATTATCGTGCATTGATTTTAGCTGTGATGAAAAATAAATTAACCATGGTAAATATAATAGTCCTTGTATTACTCCTAAAATTATTTGCTTAATATATACTTCTTTTTTCTTATTTTTTACTAGATAAACTAATAAAATTATATTTATTAATCCTGCTGCCATAAGTCCATAGTAATGTATGTAAATGCTTCCGCAAACTGCTTAAAAAGAAAATTATATAGTAATGTGGTTTTCCTTCGTGTGCTAATCGCCATGCATATATTGCTAAAACTGTGACTAATAATAATGCCCAGCTGTACATTCTAATTTCATTTGCAAATGTTGCTGACATTGGTGAAAAATATGCTAAAAATGAAAATAGTAGACCTGTCTTTTCTCCAAAATCTTTTCTAATGTGTGTATATCCTAATATTCCTAGTATAACTATTGGTATGGCTGAGAATATTCTGTATGCCATGATTGATCCATTTGTTAATAGGTAAATAATGTGTAATGCCCAGTAATATAAAACTGGATGAACGTCATGCCCGCCGATATTCCAAATTTCAACAAATGTTTTGTTTGCCATTCCTACTGAATAACATTCATCAAACCAGACATTTGTATGAAATATTCCTATGTTTACAAATATAATTCCAGCAATGATTGTTAGTATGTGTAATTTTTTTGTTTTCATTTTGAATCTCTCATAATCAAATATATAGAACTATTAATCTATTTAATTGATTAATCCCTTTCTTTTAAATTTTGAAATATTATACTTTGCTATGTATAATATACTCTTTTTTAGAAAAATTTGATTTTATATTTACATTTAAACTTCTCTTTGGGATTTAATCCAATTATTTTTTGTTTTTCTTCAAATATTCCTGTTGATTCTTTATAATCTGCTGTATTATACCATGGTTCAATGCAGACGAATGGTGCTCCTTTTTTAGACCAAATTGCTAAGTATGGGAATCCTGTAAAGTCAAATTCTAAAATTGGTTCTTCTTTATCAACTTCTTTTAAATATATTTTATTAGACTGTATATTTTGCATTATTATTGCATCTTCTTCAAATATATTTTTAGTTAGATATATTCTATTTTTATCTAATATTTCTTCTTTTAATCTTGCTTTACTAATTAGACCTTCTTCTAGTTGTAGAATTCCAATTTCATTTTCTTCTTTTTCAAATTCTAAATAATATTTTTCTGTTGAGTAATCACATTTAAATGCTGGGTGTGCTCCAATTCCGAAAAATATATTTTTAGTATCTGTATTTTCTACTTCATATGAAACTGTTAATATATCTTCTTTTACATGATATTTAACTGTTAATTTGAATAGATATGGATATTTTTTTAAAGTTTCTTCATTTGCTTTTAATACATATTCTTTCTCATTTGGCTCGTCTTTTACTACCTCAAATTTCATATCTCTAGCAAATCCATGTTGTCCCATTTCGCACACTTTATCATCAATTATTGCCTTATTATCTTTTAGTTTTCCTACTATTGGGAACAAAATTGGACTTTGTCTGTTCCAAAATTCTTTTCCATCATGGAGCTTTTCTATTCCATCTTTTTTTATGCTTGTTAATTCCGCTCCTTCTGGTTTTGCTTCAATTTCTAACATTTTTTCCTCCTTTGCAAAGCATTTATATTATATTTTGTCCATATAATATCAAAAATCGCCCTTGCTAAATTGCAAGGGCGACATATCTTCGCGGTACCACCTTTATTCAAAATAAATTTCTTTATTTTCTCATTAGATTTTAACGTATCTTACACGGATATGACTATTTTTAATTTCTCATCATATCGGCTCAGAAACTACCTTCCATTTATTTTTTATAAGAAGTCTCAGCTATTTCTTCTTTTCTCTGTAATAAATATAATAAATGTACTCCTTTTCTTCATTGCTTTTAATTGACATTTATAATTATATCATATTTTTTCATTTTGTCAAAATTATCTATATATTCTATAAATTATTTGGTTTACTTCTTGGTCTCCTTCATATATTAGTTCGTAGTTTGTAAAGCCTGTATTTGCTAATACTTGGCTTAAAACTTTTTCTGGTTCCATATTTCTATGTACGCTTAATATGAATTCGCTTTTATCTGATAATTCTTCATTATTTATCAATTCATCTGTTTGATCATTGTAAATCATAAATGTTTTTTTGTAATTTATAAATTCAGGTAAACTTTGTATATGGTTGAAGAATGTATATCCAACGTATACTAAATCATCTTCGCTATATTGTTTTGATATATCTATGTATTTTGTATAGTCTTTATATAAATATAACGGCTCTTCTGTTAAAAATCCATAACCTATTAATAGAACTAAGGCTACAGTTGCAATCATTATATTATATTTTTTATTTTCAAATATTGATCCAATTGCTATCATTATCATTATTGATACAATTGGTAAAATGTTCATTACATATCTTAACTCTAAAAATTCTGCTAATTTTGCGACTAACATTATATATATAATTGTTGGAAAAATTATTAAAGCAGTTACTCCTCTTTCTGGCTTTCTTCTTATAAGTATTGCAAGTAACGCAATTGCAAACAATGCTAGCATTATTTCCCACTTGCTTCCGAAATATCTTAATATCATATTGAAATATGTTAGTACTCTATCTAAATAATTTGTTGCTTGGAAACTTCCTACTTTTCTATCAGAATATAACATATGATTTATTGAAAATGGGAATATTACTAATCCTATAATTGCTGATATTACTAAGCTTCTAATGTATCTAAACATCTCTTTATATTCTTTATTTTTGATAAACAATATTACCATTACGACTGCCACTAAAGTTGCATATATTGCGAAAAAATATTGTGTCAAGAATCCTAATACTGATGTAAGTATTAGGATTATTCTTGTTTTTTTATTTACCTTATACTCGCTTTTTACTATAAATAAATTTAAGTATAAAAATGCTGTTGTGAAAAATGTAAGCATCATATACATTCTTTGGAACATCATTGTCGAAATTCCACCAATGCTTAATCCATAAAGCAAAACTGCTAATAATGAAATTGATTTTCTTCCGTATTAAATTTAAAATTTTCCAAATTAAAATACACGTTCCAATGAAAAATGGTAAATTTATAAAGAAAATTATGTATTTTGAAAATGTATTATTAAATATTGATGATATGGTATGTACTAGCATATAAAACAATGGTGGATGCACATCTTGAACTTGATTATAGTAAACAGAAGCATAATTGAATCTATTATCTTTTGCTTCTAAATAATCTATTGCTTCTTCACGTGTTCTCCATATCATCTTTTCTTCTGCCATTTTTTCAGAAATAAATGCATCTTTTTCATCTACATGATCAACAAAATAATATTTAACTCTTTTTACCCAGTCAAAAACATTTCCATCTTGAAATATTTTTGCTTCTAAAAATTTATGCATTGGTGTTTTATCTCTATATGACCAAAAAACATTTTCATAAGCGCTATTTGATGAACCATATGAAAAGATTTCATCACAGTGGAATCCTTGTTTCTGATTAACAAAGAATAACATCACGAAACACATTGCTATAATTGCTATTGCTAATTTAATTTTATCTTTTTTAGTTTCGTTCATTGTAACTATTTCATTGTCTTCCAAGTTTGTAGTTACTTTTTCAGTTTTCATTGCTTCTTTTTTATATTCTGATATTGGTTTTTTTGATATTTCTTGAATCATTTCATCAAGCTTTTCTCTATCTAGAATTTGAAGTTCTCCTGTTTTAAATTGGACAACATTTTTAATATCATCTGGTATTTCTATTTTATATTTTTCAATTAATTCTTTATTTAAGATATCATAATCATTGTATTGTTTAATTTCATCGATTGCATTTTGAAAATACTTATTATAAAGCAAGTAATCAACTACTAAATGCAAAAAATATCCTTGCATGTATGCTGTGCTTATTGAATTATGTTTTAGAAATTCTTTTAAATTAACTCCTGCTCCGCCATCTTCACTATAATGCGTTGCTTTTTTATCTCCATGTGAAAGCAAGTCTGGTGCTATTGTTCCTCTTAAAAATTCTTTTTCATCTTTAATTCTGAAATTTCTTAAATATTCTTTAGCTACTGCTAAATGGATTACGTATCCTGCCATTTCTTTTTCTCCTCCACCGGCTCTTCTTTAACTGGTTATTAAAATCTTTATAATTTTATCATCTTTTGTAGTATAATTCAATATTTGGATAAAAATGTTATTTCAACATAACATTTTCTTCTCCAACGATTTCTTTGAATTGATTTAATATTTCTTCTGTTAAATAAATTGCCCCACATGGCTTTTCTTGTGCTTTATCTAACACACTAATTTTCATGTTCACTCTGTCTCCGGAAAAGAATCTTATTGCTCCTTTTAATCTTTCTTTTTGTATTTCATTTAACTCAGTAATGTCAATGACTACAGTGTTTTTTTTGATATTATCTCTAGTGTTATTTTCTTCAGAAAATTCTTTTATGTTTTGAACAATAATTCTTGCATCTTCATCTTCTTTTATACTTAATCGTCCTTCAACTATTACTATATTTTCTTCAACTAAGATATTGTCACATCTTGAAAATACGCTATCAAATACAACTATTTCAGCACTTCCATATAAATCTTCTACTGTTACAAATGCCATTATTGTATTTCTTTTTGTGTATTTTTTCTTAACACTTGTTATTGTTCCTGCATATTTTACATTTTGCCCATCTTTAAAATTTCCTGCATTTTCTCCGTTTAAATCTTTTATTTGAATTGAATTTATATTTGTCTGTCTTTGTATTGCCTCTTTAATTTTTTCTAGTGGATGACCTGAAATATAAATTCCTATCATTTCTTTTTCCTGAGCCAATAATTCTCTTTCATCAAGTTCTTTTAATACTGTATATTGGTATTTTACTGTTTCTTCAGGTTGTACTAAATCAAACATTGTAACTTGATTAGCCATTGAATTTCTTCCTTGGTTGTTTATTGTATCTAGTATTCTTTCATATGATGCAAGTAATGTTGCTCTAGTTTGATTCATCTCATCGAAACATCCTGCCTTAATCAAACATTCAATGCACTTTCTGTTAACAGTACCACTTTGAATTCTTTCGCAAAAGTCTGTAAATGATTCAAATTCTCCGTTTCTTTCTCTTTCTGAAATTACAGTTTCTATTGCTGATATTCCAACATTTTTTATGCTTCCCAATCCAAATCTTATTTTCTTGTCTTGTACTGTAAACTTTGTAAAACTCTTGTTTATGTCAGGTTTTAAAATTCCAATATTTAATCTTTTACATTCGTAAATATAAATTGGAACTTTATCTAAGTTTCCTAAAAAGCTGTTTAATGTTGCTGCCATAAATTCTTCTGGATAATAAGTTTTTAAATATGCTGTTCTATAAGATACAACTGAATATGCTGCTGCATGTGATTTGTTAAATGCATATTTTGCAAACTCAGCCATTTCATCAAATATTTTATTTGCTGACTCTTTATCTATTCCATTTCTTACACATCCTGGTACAAGTACATTTCCGTTTTCATCTACTTGCCCATTTATAAAATATTCTCTTTCTTTTGCCATTACGTCTAGTTTCTTTTTTCCCATGGCTCTTCTTACTAAGTCAGCTCTTCCAAGAGAATATCCAGCTAATTCTCTAACTATCTGCATTACTTGTTCTTGATATACCATACAGCCATAAGTAACATTTAGAATTGGCTCCAAAGCAGGGTGAGTATATTCATTATGCCCTGGATTTTGTTTTCCCTTGATATATCTTGGAATTTGATCCATTGGTCCAGGTCTATATAATGAAACTCCGGCAATTATATCTTCTAAGCAGTCTGGTTTTAGTTCTTTCATAAAGTTTGTCATTCCTTGACTTTCAAACTGAAATATTCCAATACTTTCTCCATTTGCCCATAGTTTATACACTTTTGGATCATTCATTTCTTTGTCATATTCCACATCTATTCCACGATTTTGTTTGACTAATTTTTCCGTATCTGAAATTACTGTTAGTGTTCTTAAACCTAAAAAGTCCATTTTTAGTAGACCTAGTTCTTCAAGCAAGTTCATTGTATATTGTGTTGATATATTTCCATCATTTACATATAGTGGCACATACGTATCTACTGGATCTTTTGTAATTACTATTCCACAAGCGTGTGTTGATGCCTGACGTGGTAGTCCTTCTAATTTAATTGCTATATCTATTAATTGCTTTACACTTGGATTAGATTCATATAATTCCTTAAATTCTCTATTTTGTTCTAGTGCTTTTGGAATTGTTATATGAACTTCCATTGGTATCATTTTTGCTAGTTTATCTGTTTCAGAATATGGATAATCTAAAACTCTTCCAACGTCTCTTATTACCATTCTGGCAGCCATTGTTCCAAATGTTATAATCTGTGAAACATGGTCTTTTCCATATTTTCTTTCAACGTATTCTATTACTTCTCCACGTCTTTCATAACAGAAGTCAACGTCAAAATCTGGCATACTTACTCTTTCTGGATTTAAAAATCTTTCAAAAAGTAATCCATATTTTAATGGGTCAATATCTGTTATACCTATCGCATATGCTGCAATTGAACCTGCTCCTGAACCACGGCCAGGTCCAACTGGGATTCCTACTGATTTTGCATAATTTATATAATCCCATACAATTAAGAAGTAGTCTACATATCCCATTTTATCGATTACTGAGATTTCATATTCTAATCGTGACATTACTTCTTCTGCTGGGTTTTCTCCATATCTATTTTTTATCCCTTTGTAACAAAGGTCCTTGAAATAATCTAAATGTGTTGCATATTCTTCTGGTACATCGTAATTCGGTAACTTTGTTACTCCAAATTCAAAATTATAATTACATTTTTCTGCAATTTTCACTGTATTTTCTATTGCATCTGGAAATTCAGAAAAATAATCTGCCATTTCTTCAGGTGATTTTATATAAAATTCTTGTGTTTCAAACCTCATTCTATCTTCATCTGACATTCTTTTTCCAGTTTGAATACACAATAACACTTCATGAAAATAGCTATCTTCTTTTTTTAGATAATGTGCATCATTTGTTGCAACTAATGGAATATCAAGTTTTCTAGCTAATTGAATTAGTTTTTGATTTATCATAATTTGCTGTCTTAATCCATTATGTTGAATTTCTATATAATAATCATCTTTAAATACTCTTTTATGCCATAACGCAATTTCTTCTGCCTTTTCCATATTGCCTTGTATAATTGCTTGGCTTAGACTTCCTGCTAAGCAAGCACTTAAGCAAATTAAGCCTTCACTATATTTCTCTAAAATTTCTAAATCAATACGTGGTTTATAATAAAAACCTTCAACAAATGATAATGAAACTAATTTTGACAAATTTTGATATCCCGTTTTATTTTTTGCTAATAAAATTAAATGGTTATATCCATTATCTCTTCCTGCTTCTTTATCAAATCTGCTATGTGGTGCTACATATACTTCACATCCAATGATTGGTTTGATATCATTCTTCTTACATTCTTTATAAAAATCAACTGCACCGTACATAACGCCATGATCTGTAAGTGCTATTGCTTTCATTCCTAATTCTTTCGCTCTTACTGGTAAGTCTTTAATTCTACTCATTCCATCTAGTAAACTGTATTCACTGTGGACGTGTAAATGTACAAAATCAGCCATTTTTCTCTCCTTTTCTCTACTGCTTTTTATATCACATTCTTAGCCATTTTTCAATACACATAGAATCTCTTGTTGTTTATTGTGTTAGTAAAATTAAATTATTATAAAATTTCAATTTGATATTGTTATGCATTTTGATTATTTTAATGTTTTAATTTAATACGAAAAGAAATAGAGGGATGCTTTTGGCATCCCCCTACCCTTGTACTGTTTTTTATTCTTGGTAGCTAATGTTTAGAAATTAAAATCGAACTGAGCTTTTTCAAACTCTTCCGGATTTCTGCTTCTCATCACAGCATATGTACCTTTGTTCACAACTTTCTGGTTGTCTTTATAAGGAATGTTTGGATTTCCGCTACAATTCCAACCTCCGTGGTACATATACAAATAGTTGCCTTCCAAACTATATTGGGTTGTTTTTGGATCCAGAAAATACATCCAGTTTTTCCAGATGTCCTGGGTTTTTGGACTGGTAGTCACAGTCTGAATTCCCATTACACTAGCCAACTTGTGGAAGTACTCTGAGTATGCTTCTGCAAAACCCAGTACAATCGTGTGGACTCTGGGAAAGAATTCCTTAAATCGATCTTCGATAAAGTACATATTGTACCCGTATCCACAAATCATTTCTGACAATCTACGGTACTTAGCCATATAAGACGTCTCAGATGTCATCTCCATTGGGCGGTTCTTTTTCCGCTGTTCAGTAACAATCTGATCAATCTTGACTTTAATCAGCATATCAAGCGGTACATTATTAATTCGCTGCATTGCAGCGATCTCCTCCGGTAATGTATCATTGAATGCTTTCAAAGTACCCAAAATTGCACCCATATTGTACTTACAAGTACCATCCTGCTGTGCCTTCATAGCTTCAATTGACTCACTTGGAATCGTGATATTTTCTAAGGCATTCTTTACCTTAACGCTATCCTGATATTTTTCAATCCGGCTTCTCAGTTCACTTGTTTCATTTTTTGATACCATTAATTCACACATAGTGATCCTCCTTTGTTGTTTTTCTCTTAATGGTTAACAGTTCCAGAATAATTAGTACATAAAGTCATCTTCAGTATGAATTATTGACTTTCTGCAAATATTATTCACATTTTATATTTTATCACGTTTACATAAAAAAGTCAAAGATGGCTTTATTTTTATGTGCTTTTTCAATGTTTTATTTGCAAAAAATACACCTCAAAAAAATAGACTTTCTTCTATCTTTTGAGGCGTTTAAGGTATTTAATTTTCTATTTTTATAATAATTTTATAGTTTCTTCTAATTTTTTCCCTTGTACTTTAGGAATATTTACAATTTCAAATTTTGATGCCTTATCTCCAAATTGTATCTCGATAATATCCCCTACCTTAACATCATAACTTGGCTTTACAATCTTCCCATTTACACTTACTCTACCACAATCTGCAACTTCATTTGCAACTGTTCTTCTTTTTATTACTCTACTCATTTTCAAAAATTTATCTAATCTCATTTCTTTCTCCTATTTATGTATTAAAATATTCTTCTCCTATTACTGCATCCGCAACTATTATTGTTAGAATTTGCTTCTTGAATTAAATCCTCTAACGACGTTCCTGAACACTGATTTTGTGTCCATTGTTTTGTAATCCATGCAACAACATATGATAATATCGTATATAAAATTGTGAATATCAAAAATGTTTCATCTGCTACTGCAAATGTAAAAATCAGTAATATAGAAAATGTTATTCCTGCTATTTTTATTGGGCAATTTATTAATGTCTCAAATATAATAGATAATATTGTTATTGCAACAGGAAGTGCAAAATATAATAATAAAAAATTGTTCATGTCATTCTCCTTTTTGCTATATTGTATTCTTTTTTATTATTATTTGTTCCTGTTTTAATAATTCACTTGCAATAAATACAGCCCATGTGCTGGTAATGTTTTTCCAGCTTTAGTTCTATCTTTAGATTCTATAATTGAAGGAATGTTTTCTGGTTTTATTTTGCCTAATCCAACATCTAATAACGTACCAGAAATTATTCTAACCATATTATATAAGAATCCTGTTCCTGTTACTTCTATTATTACCCTTTCTCCTTCTTTTCTTACGCTTCCATCAAGAATTTTTCTCACACTGCTTTTACTACTTGTCCCACTTGCTTTGAATGCTTTAAAATCATGTTCTCCAATAAAATATTTTATTGCTTCATTCATTTTTTCATAATCTAATTTCATTGGTACATGATATTCTAAACCTCTGTAGATAGCTGTTCCATTTTCTGAATTATTTATTATATATCTATATGTTTTTGATTTTACTGAATATCTGCTATGGAATTTTTCATCAACTTCTTCGGCTGATTTAATAACTATGCTTTTTTTCAATCTTGAGTTTATCGCTTTAGCAAATTTTTCTATTGGAATTTTTGAGTCTGTTTTAAAATTTGCTGTTTGCCCTAAACTGTGTACTCCAGCATCCGTTCTACCTGAAGCTGTTAGGTCAACTTTCTCTCCTGTTATTTCTTCAATTGCTTTTTCAATTTCTCCTTGAATATTTAGTTTGTCGGGTTGTTTTTGCCAGCCATTAAAGCCTTTTCCATCATATTCTATTATTAATTTTATATTTCTCACTTTATTAAATTCTCCTCACTTTCGATATTATACCATACTAAGCCGTCTATAACAAGCAATTCAGCCATTTTAAGTTTCATTTTTAAAAAGGAAAAATTAAGTATTTACTAACATTTTCTTCTATCTTATAATTATATTAAATAGATCGCATTTATTATCCTGAAAAGGAGAAAAAATAGACTAATTTTTAAAGAATGGTCTATTTTTATTTTTTAATTGATTTAATCTTTTTACTATTGTATAATTAGAAAAAAATTAGGAGACTATTTCTATGTCTATAAAATTAGTGGCAAGTGACCTTGATGGTACTATTGTTAGTGAAAATAATTATATTAATAAATCAAATTTTGAAGCCATTGATATGATGAATAATCGTAATATTGATTTTGCTATTTGTACTGGAAAATCTTATTCTGTGAGTCAAGATTTGTGCAGAAAATGTCATGCTACTTATGGTATTTTTAATAACGGTTCTCAAATTTATAATTTAAAAACAGGAGTGCCTATTTTTAAAAATTTTCTTTCTACTAATGAGATAAAAAAATGTTATGAAATTGCTAAAAAATTTAAATTACATGTTCATGCATATAGTGATAATCAACTAATAACTGAAAAGCTTGAATTTCTGGACTTTAGGAATTTTAAACTTCAAAAATTACCTGGATTTAAATTTATTATTGTCTCTGATGTTTTAGATTATATTGAAAAAAATAATTTACCTATCTATCAATTTATTATTTCTAGTTATTCTTCTTTGGATAATGTAAAAGAAGAAATTTTGTCATCTTCAAATGTTTCTATTTTAAAAATTTCTAAATTTGGTCAATATATGGATAAGATTCTTGGAAAAGAGTATGAGTATTTGTCTGTTGTTCCTTCTAATACAAGTAAAAGTAATGCTTTAAATATTCTTAGTAAACATCTTTCTATTAGTAATGATGAAATTATGGCTATTGGAGATAATTTGAATGATATAGATATGGTTAAAAACTCTGGTGTTGGTGTTGCTGTTGCAAATGCATATTCTGAATTAAAAAATGTTGCAAAATATACAACTGAAAATGATGTTTCATCTGGTGGATTTGCAGAAGCTGTTTATAAATTTATTGAAAGTCCAAAACGGAAATTAATTTATAACACTAGCTGACTTAGCATTTACATTTATTATAGCATTTTTATGGCTGTTTCTTTGTTCGTGTGAAAAATTTGCATATCAAATTTTGGGGCATTGTTATTTTTATATAAAAAATGGAACATGACAATAAAAGTTTTTTCAATCTTTTCTTTATAAAAATATAGCAACCTTTTTTATTTTAAGGTTGCTATTTATTCTTCATCTTTTTTATAAAACTTTTTGAATCTCTTTATTTTTTCTTTTTTCTCTTGTTCAATATCTTTTATAGTAATCAAATATTTTATCAAGATTTTCTTTAAAGTTTCTTCCTTAACATCTGCTATAAGTATACCTTCTTTTGCAATTGAGATTTTTCCTGTTTCTTCTGAAACGACTACTGCAACGCAGTCTGTTTCTTTTGAAATTCCAATTGCTGCTCTATGTCTTGTACCTAATTCTCTTGCAATATCTTTATCATCAGCTAAAGGTAGCATACATGATGCTGCTGCAATTTTATTATCAGTAATTACAACTGCTCCATCATGAAGTGGTGTTCTTGGAGTAAATATATTTACAAGTAATTGTGGTGAAATCTCTGAGTCCATTAAAATTCCTGTATCTATTATATCATTTAATTTTATGTCTCTTTCAATTACTATTAAAGCTCCCGTTCTTGTTTTTGAAAGCTCAGTTGCTGCAATTACTATTCTATATATATTTTCTTTTGTTTTAACTTCTATACTCTTATCTATTCCAAAGAATTTTCCAAATTGGTTTGTACCTAATTGTTCAAGACCTCTTCTCAATTCTGGTTGGAATATTATCATTAATGCTAAAACTCCCCAATTCATTATTGCTGTTAAAATTGCATTGAATATATATAAATGTAGTAATTTAGTTAGACCTGTTATTACAATCAAAATTAAAATACCTTTTGCTAACTGACTGGCTCTTGTGTGTCTAATTGATTTAAATAACTTTACAACTAAGAATCCCACTATTATTAAATCTAATATTAGCATAAACAAATCAAGTGGATGATCTTGTAAATTTTCTATATAACTTACAATATTGTTTTCATAGAAGTTTGTAATATCTAATTTGAATCCTTCAAAACCTTCCATATTCTACCTTTCTATTTCATAAGTAAATAATATATTAATGTACTTGCTGTTGCTAAAAGCATTGCAGCTATCATTACTATTGCTACTATTTTTGTTATTATTTTATGTTTATCCATTTTAATTCCCTCTTTCTTTAACAATACTGCTAATATTTTATATCATATGAAAAATTTTTTCAATAGCATTTTTTACTATTTTGTAAGGTAAAACTCTCTTCAATAAATTAAAAGCATACATTCTCTAATTTTAAAATAGAAATATCATTTTGCTTAGCCCCAAATTTCTAAATATTTGAAACTAGAATTAGTATATTACAAGACAATGCACTCTTCAATAATTCGAATGCGTACAAAGGTACGTTGAGGTTTTTGAAGAGTGCTTTAACATATTAATATACTGATTATCGTTTCAAATTAGATACGTTCGTGAATTGTACGATTAATAACATCCAATTGTTGTTCTCTAGTTAACTTAGTAAACTTAACAGCATAACCAGAAACACGAATAGTTAATTGAGGATATTTTTCTGGATGATCCATTGCATCTAATAGCAATTCTCTATTAAACACATTAACATTAATATGATGACTCAACTGAACAAAATATCCATCAAGTAATGCAATTAAATTCTTAACTTTTTCGTCCATATCTTTTCCTAATGTATTAGGAGTAATAGCGAATGTATAAGAAATACCATCTTCTGAATATTTATATGGTAATTTAGCAATTGTATTTAGTACAGCTAAAGCACCGTTTTGATCTCTACCATGTAGTGGGTTTGCACCTGGTCCAAATGGAGCTCCTGCTTTTCTGCCATCTGGTGTATTTCCTGTATATTTACCATAAACTACGTTAGATGTGATAGTTAAAATTGACATTGTTGGTACTGAATTTCTGTATGTTGGTTGTTTCTTTAATTTTGTCATAAATGATTTTATAACTTCTACTGCTAATGAATCAACTCTGTCATCGTCATTACCATACTTAGGAAAATCTCCTTCTATTTCGTAATCTGTAACTAATCCATCTTCATTTCTAATAGGTTTTACTTTTGCATATTTAATTGCTGATAATGAATCTGCAACAACTGATAATCCAGCAATTCCACATGCCATTGTTCTTAAAATATCTTTATCATGTAAAGCCATTTCTATTGCTTCATATGAATATTTATCATGCATGTAATGAATTATATTTAGTGCATCTATATATGTTTTGGCAACCCAATCCATCATTACATCAAATTTTTGCATTACTTCATCATAATCTAGATATTCTGATGTTATTGGTTGGAATTTAGGAGCAACTTGTTTTCCTGACATTTCGTCTCTACCTCCATTGATTGCATACAATAATGCTTTTGCAAGGTTTGCACGAGCTCCAAAGAATTGCATTTGCTTTCCTATTCTCATTGCAGATACGCAACATGCTATTCCATAATCATCTCCCCAATAGTTTCTCATTAGGTCATCATTTTCATATTGGATAGAGCTTGTATTTATTGATAATTCTGTTGTAAATTTCTTAAATCCTTCTGGTAATCTAGTTGACCAAAGTACTGTTAAGTTAGGTTCTGGTGATGAACCTAATGTGTTTAATGTATGCAATACTCTGAAAGAATTCTTTGTTACTAATGTTCTTCCGTCTATTCCCATTCCACCAATTGATTCAGTTACCCAAACAGGGTCTCCACTAAATAATTCATTATATTCTGGTGTTCTTAAAAAACGAACTAGACGTAATTTCATAACAAAATGATCCATTAATTCTTGCGCTTCTGATTCTGTTATTTTTTCTTCTTTTAAATCTCTTTCTATATATATATCTAAGAAAGTAGAAGTTCTTCCTATACTCATTGCAGCACCATTTTGATCTTTTATAGCTCCTAAATATCCAAAGTATAACCATTGAATTGCTTCTTGCGCATTTTTAGCTGGTTTTGAAATATCGAATCCATATTTTTCAGCCATGATTTTTAAATCATTTAATGCTTTTATTTGATCGCTTATTTCTTCTCTTTCACGAATAATTTCTTCTGTAAAAGATGTTGATACACAATTTGCAAAATCTTTTTTCTTTTCTTCTATTAAGAAATCAACACCATAAAGTGCAACTCTTCTGTAATCACCTATTATTCTTCCACGTCCATATCCATCAGGAAGTCCTGTAATTATATGTGAACTTCTTGCTGCTCTAATCTCTGGAGTGTATACTGAGAATACTCCATCATTATGTGTTTTTCTATAGTGATGATATATGTCTTCTAATTTATCAGAAACTTTTGTATTGTATGCTTCACATGATTTCTCTACAATACGTATTCCTCCATTTGGCATTAATGCTCTTTTTAATGGAGCATCTGTTTGAAGTCCTACGATTTTTTCATATTCTTTATCTATATATCCTGCTTCATGGCTAGTAATTGTAGATGCAATATCATTTGAAATTGCTAAAACTCCACCATTTTCTGTTTCTTTTTTATATAACTCTAAAACCTCATCCCAAAGTTTTTTTGTATTTTCTGTTGCTGGTGCAAGAAAGGAATCGTCACCTGTATATGGTGTGTAATTTTTTTGAATAAAATCACGTACATCTATTTCTTTTGACCATGTTCCTTCTACAAATCCATTCCATTCATCAAATTTCATAAATTTATCCTCCATTCTTGAATTCTATATCTATATTTTGACCATAAAAGATAGTCTTTTATACATCATTGAAAGTATAGCATAAAAATTTTTTTCATACAACATTAATATGACAAAATCAAACAATTTTCATGCAGTATTTAACATTGTTTTTTTCTTTTATTATGCTATAATATTTTTGGTTAAAATCAATTTGAAAGGGTTATAATTTATATATGATGGAAAATAATTTAGGTAAAGTTCATTCAATTGAAACTTTTGGAACTGTTGATGGTCCAGGTATAAGATTTGTAATTTTTATGCAAGGTTGTCCTTTACAATGTTTATATTGTCACAATAGAGATACTTGGGAGGTCAATGCGGGAAATTTAACTAAAGTTGAAGATTTAGTTTCTGAAATTAAGAGATATCTTCCTTATATTAATTCATCTGGCGGTGGTGTTACTGTTTCTGGAGGCGAACCGCTTCTTCAAGCTAATTTTGTAACTTCTTTATTTAAAGAATTGCATAAAATTAATATTCATACATGTCTTGATACTGCTGGCAGTTTACCTATCAATGATTCTATTGAAGAACTTTTGAAATATACTGATTTAGTTTTACTTGATATTAAACATATAGATGATGAAAAAGCTAAAGTTTTAACTGGTTTATCTAATAAAAATAACTTGGCTTTTGCTAGATATTTATCTGATCATTCTATTCCAGTTTGGATTAGACAAGTTTTAGTTCCTGGATATACAGATGCTGAAAATGATTTATTACGTTTAAAAGATTTTATTTCAACTCTTTCTAACGTGGAAAAAGTTGAACTTCTTCCATATCATGACTTAGGTAAATTCAAATGGAAAGAGCTTGGTCTAGTATATCCTCTTGAAAATGTTAGACTAGCAAATAATGATGATATTTTAAGAGCAAAGAAAATTCTTAATATTAATTAATGTTTCACCATTATTTATATAAAAAATTTTAATACAATTAAAAATACATCGATATTAATGTTCACATCCTAATTTTTTCAATACAAGTAGATGAGCTATGATAAACTTCAGTATTGATATCAACATCTACTTTCTAAATTTACATAATGTTGACGTATTTTTTTATTTGTGCTATAATAATAGTGTACTATAAATTTATCATTCATAAGGAGGTTGACGCTATGTCAAGAACAAGTTTAAGCTATTCAATGGAGAAACATTACAAAGAGTTGGCCGAAAGCAACCTTATCCGGCAGCAGAGATGTGCAAGACAGAAAACAACCGAGTTTTCGCATATCTGCTATGGCGCAGATTTAAATCTTCTGGATGAATCTCGCCGTTGGCTTTACGAAGAAGGGTTAGCACACAATATGGGAGTTGAAGAAGCTCGCATTTTTGCAAATAAGCTCGTGCTGTATGTCAACGAGGCAGAGCTTCAGGCAGAGTATGAACGTCTTCTTCATTCCGAGGTTGCTACCGCTTAAGTTCAGTTAAGTTTTCCGATTGTTGTCACAGCAGTTTTAGGACTCTCATCGGTAGATAATTTTACCGTATGAGGGTCCTCCTCATTTTTATATTACAGAAAGTTCTTTGAACTTCTCATAATATAAAATTAATAATGTACAGAATTTTACCTTTCAAATTTATGCACGCTCAAATATGTGAACTTTAAAATTTGTAATAAGTTCAATTTGGCCTTTTTCTACATTCCTGTTACAGGCAATTTATATTTTTTTTCTGTATACGTTTTTTCTTTTTTAGGTTCTTCTTTTTCTTTTTCGTTTGTAATTGTTACTTCAACTTCTTCATTTAAATCTATATCAAATTCTACTTTGTTATTTAATTTTATATATCCTTGTTTTGTTGATACTTCTTCTATAAAATATTTTCCTGGTAAAATTCCATCTATTATTATTTCACCTTTTTCATTTGTTTTTACTTTACTATATTTTATTTCTCCATTTGCATCTATGATGTTGAACTCCACACCTTCTAATGCTTTTCCATCATTGTCATCTTTTTTTATAATTTTTAATCTGTTTGTATTTTTATTATAATTCACTTTTATCTCTCCTTCTCCGCCTTCATATATTTCGCCTGCTAATGCATAATTTTGATATTTACTATTATTTGAGTTTCCATATAATACTGGCTTTGTTTCTAAATTAGCTTGTACTTTAATTCCTATTGTTCCATCTTTTTCTAATAAATTTATTGGCATTTTAATTTTAAATTTATTCTCTTTTGTTTCTTGGATTTCATTATCGTTCATATCCGTAATTTTTATTTGATTTTCTTTTGTATCTTCTAAAGATATAATATATTTTTGTACTGAACATTCTGTTTTGATTTCTAGTGTTTTTGTTATATATGTTTTATTTTTTTCATCTATCTTCCAATCTTCATTTTCTATAATTTTTATCTGATTACTTGGCTTTGTATCTCTTGTGTTTCTTGCAATGTCTACAATTTTTTTAATTGCATTTAGAGTTCTTTCGCCTGCTTCTCCTATTGGTGAATATCTAGATAAATCATATCCATAAAGTACGCAGTATACCGCTTGTTTTGTTGCTGCATAAGCTTCATCTTCATCTAAAACTCCCAAGCTTTTTAATGATTTATATGGATATCCATTTGTTATTGCTCTCCATACTTGTGGATTACTAACTGCTTCATTTATTGTTACTGAATAACTTCCATATTCACCTACTCCACCTAATTCTTTATTTACGCAATATGCTGGATATTCTTTTCCGTTGTTTTTATAAAATACTTTTGTTACTGTTATTTCTCCTCCATTACTTGCTACTTTTAGCAATGGTTTGCATTTTCCTTTAGAATATAATTGTGTTTCACTAATAGTGAATGTAGCATTTGCTATGCTTGTTGCTAATACTAAAATTATTGTTAATATTCCTACTATCTTTATTAATTTCATTTTCTTTTCTCGTATATTTCAAAATTATACGAATTTCTCCTTTCATATTTTTAATATTCCTTGTATACATCTTCTTAATTCTGGTTTATTTTCAACGCAGGTTATTAATGTTATTTTATTTTCTTTAGTTGGTTTGATTACATCTATATCTGTGTCCTGGATTATTTTTATTACTTTTACTATATATACTAATTTCATATTTTTATATTGATATATAATTTTATCTCCTATTTCTAAGTTTTTTAAATTCTGAAAATAATTTACTTTATATCCTCTGTTATGGGCTGCTAAGCATATATTTCCACTAATATATCCACTTTCTTCGAAATGACCTACATATTTATTTAAATTTTCTTGGTCTACACCATCTTTTATTTCTGCATTTAAATTTATTTTTGGTATTTCAATTTTCCAAATCACTTCTTCTTTTTTATTCAATTTTGTTTTATATATTTGAAAGTTATTTTGACTTAAATTAAACGCTAGTGGACAAAATATTTGTGTGATTGCCATTAAAATGATAGTAAATCCTAAAATTGCTTGATTTTTCAACATTTTTCTCCTCTTTTTCATTTATTTTTAATGATTTTTCTGTTATACTATATTTGATGGATTTATTATTAGAGTAGCAAATAAGAAAAGGAGGTAATTGCTTTCATGCGGGATTTCTTGAAAATTATCAGCTTAATTATTATTTTTTTAGTTGCTGGCGTTTATGTTGTCAACTATGAAGCAACTGGTGATTTAGAATTCACTACTCAAAGCACCAAGTTGTATTCTACTCCAGAAAAAAATGAAGTCATTTGTACTTTAAAAACTGGCTCAAAAGTTTATAGTCTAACCTACTATACTGATGATGGTATGGATAAGGTGAGATATACAGATCCAAAGACCAATAAGAAAATCGTTGGATTTGTTTAGGAAAAATATGTGGCTTGGTATAGCTTTCCAGATCAGTCTGTAGACACCCTTAGCAAGCCCATTGTTTTGTCTACTTATAAGGATGCTTCTTTAAGCACTTTTATAGACAGACTTGTTTCATTATTAGATGATAATTCCTTAATTGGAGTATATGTGGAAACAGATTCTGATAAACTGTCAGAAATTATTAATTTCTGTGATGAACAGCACATTCCATATGGGTATATCACAACATTTGATGATACTGCTTATGAAATATATACATCAAATGAAATGTACTCAACTGCCACTTACAACATCCTGCCACAGGTTTTCAGAATAACATCTAACAACATTAATCTAAATCTAAAAAAATATGATTTACAAAATTGTATTTTGTCCGTAACTGATTCATCCACTCCCGATGATTCTTATAATTATTGGGTAACAATTAATTCATCTTCACGTAATGCAAGCGTGTTTGATGAGAACTCATCCATCATGGCGTATAAATATAATTTTGATTCAAATTTTGGGTATTCTTATATATCTGACGAATTTGAAGCACAAATTGAACGTGCGTATGATTAAAAAAAATGCTACTCGGAATAGGGGCTTTGCCCCTTTTTCTTTTTGGAATTTTTTGAATTAAAATTTTAAATTGCAATTTATGTTTTTATATTAATACGTTTTCATCGTTTTGTAAAGCTTTTTTCATCGTGCCATTTCGACATTTTTTTCTTTAAATTAAGTTTTCTTTATTTTTTTCTATTCTTTTGTAAATTTCTGTGTTATAATTACGATAATTGTTATGCTAATTATGAAAGGATTGTGATTTACTTTATGAAACTTACTGAGGATAGTTCAAGCTTGGCTGAACATAAATTACTTGTTTTATATATTTTAAATAAAATTGGAAAGCCTATTAATCAAAAAGCTCTTTTAGAACTAGTTACTTCTATTACTGAACTAAATTATTTTTATTTTCAACAATTTTTACTTGATTTGATTGAAAATAAATATGTAATTTCTTATAAAAAAGATGATGAAATTTTATATAATATTACTCCTGAAGGAAAACGTGCAATAGAACTTACTGCTGATATGATTCCTGGAATTTTAACTTTGCAAGTTGATAATAATTTGAAAGAAAGTCTTGATGATATTGAAGATAAATTTTCAATTTCTTCTGATTATACTCCAATTGATGAAAATCATTTTACGGTAAAATGCAAGATTGTTGAAAATAATAATATTGTTTTTGAGATTCAAACTTTTGCTGGTTCAAAAGAACAAGCTAAAGCAATTGTAGATAATTGGAATAATAAAGCTGAAGATATTTATCCTAAGATATTGGAATTACTTACTGAATAAGAATATTATTAAATAAAAAAATTGAGCATAACTTTAATTTTTTATGTTGAATTTATTTTAAACTATAATTATTAATTTTAAGAACAAAATAAGAAAATATTAAATTGATTTTTGAGTGACGCGCAGTTTGAAAGTTTTTCTCTAACCTTCTAAACGAAGTTTAGTGGGTGGGAAAATATTTTAGCAAGGAATGAAAAAATCAATTTAATATTTTCTTTTTCTATAATTAGTATAAGCGAACTATTATAACATTTGCACTTTTTATTTTAATTTATTTCTCATTGCTTCATATAATATTACAGCTGTTGCCACAGAAGCATTTAGGCTTTCTGTTTTCCCTGGCATAGGTATTTTTATTTTTTCATCTGCTAATTCTAAAATTTCTTTTTCTACTCCATTTGCTTCATTTCCTATTACAATTGCTGTTTTTTCATAACTTACATCATACATTGATTTGCTTGTTTCTAAGCTTGTTGCCATTACTTTTATTTTATGTTTTTTCATTTCTTTGATTGTTTTTACTAGATTATCACTTTCTATTATGTTTATTCTAAAAATTGCTCCCATTGTTGATCTTACGACTTTAGGATTATATGCATCTGCGCAATCTTTTGAAACTATTATTTGTTTCATATTTAAGCTATCTGCAGTTCTTAATATTGTTCCCATATTTCCTGGGTCTTGTATATCATCTAAAATCAAATATAAATCTTCATTATAATCTATTTTTTCAGCTTGCTTTTCTCTTTCTATTACGGCTAAAATTCCTTGAGGATTTACTACATTTGTTAGGCTTAAAAATATTTTTTCACTTACAGATATACATTCATATTTGGCTATTTCATACTTTATTTCGCTTTCTAAATCGTTTTCTTGCTTACAGTCATCACATATAATTATTAATTTTATTTTAGCATTTTCTTGAATAGCTTCTTTAATTAATTTCACGCCTTCAATTATATAACAATTTTCTTGATCTCTGTATTTTTTCTCTTTTAGCTTTTTTAATTTTTTTATTGTTTCATTATCTTTACTTGTTATCACCATAGCAATTTCCTTTCACATTTTATGTATTAAACTTCTTGTAAAAATTCTTTTATTTCTTTAAGTATATCATTAATATTTTTTAATTTATATGTTACATATGGATTTTTTGCTGGTGAGAATTTTATTCTCATTCCATATTTCTTCAATAGTTTATCTACAACTGAGAAGTCAAATGTTTTTTCATCAAAATAGAATATTACCTTATCTGATTTTTGTGCTACCTTTATTATATTCTTTGCTCTACATGCGTTTCTTATTCTTGCAATATCTAATAATTTCTCAATTTCTTTTGGCATATTTCCGTATCTATCTATTATTGAATCTGTTATGTCTTTTATTTCATCTTCGTTTTTACATAGCGCTATTTCTTGATAAATTTCTATTTTTTGATTTGAATCTTCTATGAATTCATCTGGTATATAGCTTGATACGTCTAAATCGAGTTGAACATCTATCTCTTCTTCTACTTGGATACCTTTCATTTCTTTTACAACTTGGTCTAGTAATTTACAATACATATCATATCCAACTTGTTCCATATGTCCATGTTGCATTTCTCCTAATATGCTTCCTGCTCCTCTTATCTCTAAATCTCTCATTGCTATTTTAAATCCTGAACCGAATTCTGTAAATTCTTTTATTGCTTTTAGTCTTTTGTCCGCTACTTCTGATAATAGTTTGTCTTTTTTATACATAATATATGCATAACCTTGTTTTTCACTTCTTCCAACTCTTCCTCTTATTTGGTATAACTGAGCTAATCCTAGTCTATCAGCATTTTCAACTATTATAGAGTTTGCATTTGGAATATCGATTCCTGATTCTAGAATTGTTGTACATACAAGTACATTTATTTTTTTATCAATAAAATCTTGCATTATTTCTTCTAGTTCTCTACCAGACATTTGCCCATGTGCCACTCCTATTTTGGCTTCTGGTACTAATGCTTGAATCTTATTTGCCTTTGCTTCTATTCCTTCTACATTGTTAAATAAGTAAAATACTTGACCATCATGCTCTAATTCTTTTGTTATTGCTTCTCTTACAATTTCATCGTCATACTCTAAAACATATGTCTGTACTGGTTTTCTGTTTTGTGGTGGTTCATATATTACTGACATATCTCTTATTCCTAAAATCGACATATGCAATGTTCTTGGAATTGGTGTAGCAGTCATTGTTAAAACATCAACATTTGTTTTTATTTCTTTTATTTTTTCTTTATCTTTTACACCAAATCTATGTTCTTCATCTATTATTAAAAATCCTAAATTTTTAAATTTTACGTCTTTACTTAAAATTCTATGTGTTCCTATTACAACATCTAATTCGCCTTTTTCAAGTTTTTCAAGAATTTGTTTTTGTTCTTTTGGTGTTCTAAATCTGTTTAAAACATCTACTCTTATTGGAAATTTTTCCATTCTTTCTTTAAAGCTTTCATATTGTTGCTGAGCTAAGACTGTTGTTGGTACTAAATATGCTACTTGCTTTTGATCCATACACGCTTTGAATGCTGCTCTTATGGCAACTTCTGTTTTACCATATCCTACGTCTCCGCAAAGTAGTCTGTCCATTGGCTTTTCCGCTTCCATATCTTTCTTTACTTCTTCAATGCATCTTAATTGGTCATCTGTTTCTACATATGGAAAACTATCTTCAAATTCTTTTTGCCATATAGTATCTTTAGAAAAACTATATCCTTTTGAATGTTGCCTTTTTGCATATAATTCTATTAATTCTCTTGCTACTTCTCTTAAATTATTTTTTACTCTTGCTTTGGTCTTTTCCCAATCTTTGCTTCCAAGTCTATTTATTTTAGGTGCACCTTTTTCTGCTCCTATATATTTTCTAATATTATCTAAAGAACTTATTGGCACATATAAAATATCATTATCTTTATATTTTACTTTTATATAATCTTTTGTTACTCCGTCTGCTTTTATAGTATTAACACCTATGTATTCTCCTATACCATGTGTTTTATGTACTACATAATCACCTATTTTCAAATCAGAAAATATTACTGTTTCGCCTTCTTTAAAACTTTGTGATAAACGTGTTCTTTTCTTTTCTCTACTTACAAATAATTCTGATGCTGAAATGACAAGTAAGTTTAAGTCATAGCTTTCAAAGCCTGTAGAAATAGTCCCAGATGTAAGAACTGTTACCCCTGGAACTATGTCTGTTTCTAAATTTTCATCTAATGTATATTTTATATTTTTTTCTTCTAGTAATTTTGATAATTTTTTAGCATTATCATAATTACCACATAGGACTACTGTTTGTTTTGATTTTTTATTTGCTTTTTGTAATTCCTCAAACAATAAATCCATTGAACTACGAAAAAAGTTGACCTCCCTATAGCTAAAGCTATATCCGTTTCTTTTTGCATGCATACTTTGGACGTCTGTAAATCCAATCTCTTTATTCTCTAAATATATTGTTTGTTTTTCTTTGGTTTTATCTATTACTTTAATGTAATCCATTGTTTGTTCTAAAATTTGGATTGGTATTTTTCTTTTTTCAACTAATCCTTTTAATATTGTTTCATTGTCTTTTATTATATTTTCTGATCTCGCTTTTATCTTAGAAATTTCATCTAAAAAGACAATACAATCTTTATCTAAGTAATCTAATATACTTTCTTGTTTATTATAAAAGAACGTAAAATACTTGTCTATTTTGCTGATATAATCGCCACTTTTTATTTGTTCAATGTCTTCTTCAGCAATATCATTTAAAACTCCTGCATATTTGCTTTCTTCTATTTTTTTACAAACTTGATCTATTGAATTTTCTAGTACATATTCAAAAGCAGGATATATTGATGTTTCTTCAAGCATGTCTGTTGAACGTTGAGTAAGAATATTAAACTTTCTTATCGAGTCTATTTCATCTCCCCATAATTCTATACGTACACCGCTTTTCGAATTGACTGCTATATCTACGATTCCACCTCTTATGCTAAATTGTCCTTTTCCTTCTATTACATCATATCTTTCATATCCTAAATTTATTAATGTTTCTTTTAATTTGTCTAAATTTAGTTCTTGACCAACTTTTAATTTTAATAAATTTTTATATAATGTTTTTTTAGCTATCATTGGTTGCATAACTGCTTCTACAGTTGTTACTATTATTCTAGCTTTTTTATTTATTATATTATTTAATACTTCTATTCTTTCAAAAAGAGAATCTTTGCTTTCAGTTAAATAGTCATATGCTAAAATTTCTTTTTTAGGAAAATATTCTATACTATCTTCAAAATATGCAAGATCTTTTATTATTTTTTTAGCTTGCAATTCGTTATATGTAACAATGCATATTGGTCTTTCTGCATAAAAACATGTTGAATAGGCTAAGTGCACTTTTCCGCTATCCGTTAATCCTGAAATCATCATCGGATTTATTTTATTTTTTACATCCTCTAAGTAGGTTTTGTACTTTTTTACATTTGGTACAACCTTAACAAGTGAATTCATTCTTTACTCCTTTATATATTTATTATTTTCATATTAATTATATTAAACTCAGTTTATTATTATATCATATGGATTGCTTTTTTTCAACATTTAGGATTTACTAGCATATTTGTTTTTCATATGAATATTTTTTACTATGAAAAAAATTAGTAACTACTTTTTAACTTTTATTATTATATTTTTTGGAGTTGGATTAATTTTCTTTTCTTCTTCGAATATTGTAGCTGTTAGAAATTCTTTGAATTTATTTTTGAATTCAGTTTTTCCGAGTTTGTTTCCTTTCCTAATTGTAACTGAATTACTTTCTTACACATCACTTGTCCCTTGGATTTCTTCTAAATTTAAACGTGTAATGCCTACTGTATTTAATGTATCCGCAATTGGAATTTACCCTTTTATTATGGGAATTATAAGTGGATATCCTGTTGGTGCTAGGATTGTAGCTAGTTTGCGAGAAGAAAACAAAATTTCAAGAATTGATGGTGAACGTCTTTTAGTTTTTACCAATAATGCTGGTCCCTTGTTTATTATAGGATGTGTTGGATGTGGTATTTATTTAAATTCTTCAATGGGATTTATTTTATATTTTGTACACTTTTTATCATCTGTAACAACCGGATTTATTTTTGGTCATTTTTATAAGAATACTTATAGAGAAGAATTTATCAATAATCAACATTTGGATTTTTCATCACTTGGAGAAATTATTAGTAAGTGTATTAAGCAAGCTTTTTATACATTAAGTACTGTTTGTGGATTTGTTATAATTTTTTCTTTGATTGTTTCAATGATTGATGCATCAAAAATTTTTAATATATTTAATAATATATGGATTAAAGATATTTTGTTTGGTGTTCTTGAAATTACTACAGGAATTCAACTCATTTCTTTAATTAAAAATAGTACTCTTTTCTATCATTTGATAGCGACTTCTTTTTTACTTGGAATTGGTGGAATATCTGTTTTACTCCAAGTTTGGAGTGTTATATCAAAAACAGATTTATCTATAAAACCTTATATTATTGGAAAAATTTTTAATGGATTTGTGTCTGCATTTATTATGATTTGCTTATTAAAATTTTTTCCTATATTCCAATTTGCATTATAAAGAAGTTTAAAAAAGTAAATCAAAAGAAAAAAACTGCTGAACAAAATATTTTTATACTTTGTCAACAGTTTGAGCGATTGAATATTCAATCGCTCTTTCATTTTATTTTTTCAATGCACATTCTTCTAGCATTTTTATTTCTTCAATTTGATTTAATCTTAAATCATAATTTTCTTCGCTTACTTCTGTTATGTAATTTTTATCTCTCATTCCATGCTTACATAGCCAATCATATTCTTTTCTTAAATCTTCCTTGCTTTCGTGTTTTCTTCCATGAGTTTTTTTATCTATGTAACCATCATTTTTTATTGCTGCTGCGAAATGTACTTGTTTCACATATTTCTCGCAATCTTCTGCTTTTAACTCTTCATTGACCATTTCAATAAGAGCTTTTTTGTAGATTCTTGCTTTGCAATTAACATGTGTTGTATCTATACATGTTCTTAAATTTGGATGATCCATATATTTAACAATTTCTAATGCTGAACATTTATTTTTCTCATCCAGTATCATATAAATATTTTCTATAAGCATTGTTACTTGTGTATTTTCAATTATTTTTAAAAGCTTTGCTAGTTCATCAGCTAAATGTGTTGATATATATTGTTCTTTTGTCCAATATGTATGATATAATAATGTAGTTTTCATATTTAGTTTTTTTGACAATTCAACCATTTTCTTTAATTGTTTTTCTACTATTGTTTTATCTTTCATAACAATCATTTCTAGATTATAATTTGATAATGGTGGGTGTACTACAATTTCTTTTAAATTAGGGTACTCTTTTTTTCTTCTTAGTATTTCATCTTCAAAATTAAACTCTGATGTAATTCCATTTTCATCAAAAAATTGAATTTCAATTCCTTCACTATTTTTTATAATTTTATCCATTTCTTCTCCCACTATTCCTGGACTAATCTTTGGATATATCTTCATTTTCTACTCCTTCTTTCTTCTTATTAATTTTTTGATTTATACATTTTGAAAATATTTTTTAAACTCATTTTAGTTCCATAATTTAATATTGCGTCAGAATAAATTTTTATTGATACTTTAGCTATTATTAAAATACTTATACATAATATTACAACTGAAGAGATTATTTCTGGCAATTTAGCACTTCCTACTAATATCCTAAGTGGCATACAGAAAGGCGCTGAAATTGGGAATATTGAAGCAAATAAATTAATCTTGCTTGCTGGATTCATCATTGAAAAATAAGCTAAGTAAAATCCTATTACTGCCAATATTGCTACTGGTGTATTTGCAGATTGTATATCTTCTGGTTTACTTACCATTGATCCTGTTAGTGCATATAATAATGCATACATTGCATATCCTAAAATGAAGTATATTATAACTGAAACAGCAAATGTTGATGTTACTGCTGACATATCAAATACATTTTCTAATATATCAGATGGTAAAAATGATTTTGCAGAAATAAATGCTACTCCTGCTATTACTATTATTTGAAGTAATCCAACTAATCCTATACCAATAGTTTTTCCTAATACTATTTGTTTTGGTGATGTTGATGTTACTAAGGTTTCTATTATTTTAGATGTTTTTTCTGTTGTTATTGATGTTGACACTTGATATGCACAGAAATAAATTGCATAAAATAATACTATACTAAGCATCATTGCTATAAAAGTATTTCCTGAAGCTGCATTTTCATCTGTTTGAATTACATTTACATCAAACTGTGTGAACATTTGTTGTAATTGTTCTTGTGTTAATCCAGCTTTTTGAATTTGTATTGCTGTATATTGTGTTGAAAAATTTTTGATTAAATCTTCTGGAACTGATTGTCCCATCATTAAGCTTTCAACTATATAATCTATTTTTATTTTTTCATTTTCTTTACTGAATTTTAAGCATGAATCAAATTCTTCATTTTTAAGTTTTTCTTTTATTTCATCTTCTGATAAATTTTCTTTTATGATTGTGTATTCATAATCTGAATCTTCATTGTCTATTTTTATTAATGATTCTCCAAATATGTTATCGTTGTCCATTATTAATATTTTTTCTTTGTTGTCATTGGGACTTGAAAAATAATTTATCATATTAGGCACATTAAATCCTATTATTATTATGCCAATTATTATTAACATTGATATTCTAAATGATTTTCTTTTAATTGCTTCTTTTATCGTAAATTCTGCAACTGTTAATATATCTCTCATTCTTGTTCACCTACCTTTTCTATGAAAATTTCATGAAGTGTAGGCCTTATAAGCTCGAATTTATTAATTGGTATTTTTCTATTTACTATCTCTTCTAGTAATTCATTAGCTTGTTCTTCATTTTTTATTGCAACTATGTATTTTCTATCTGTTTGTTCTTTTATTTCTAGTCCTTTATCTTTAATTAATTGACTAATATCTAATTTAGTATCTATTTCAATTTTGTTTACTTTATATGAATCTTTTATTTCATTCAAGTTTCCTTTTAATACTGTCTTTCCTTTATTTAATATAACTACGTCTTGGCAAAACTCTTCTACTGAATTCATTTGGTGACTTGACATTACGATGTATTTGCCTTCATCTACTAGTTCTAATATTATATTTTTTAATAGGTCTGTATTTACAGGATCTAAACCACTGAATGGCTCATCTAGAACAACTAATTCTGGATTGTGCATAACTGCAGTTATGAATTGGATTTTTTGTTGATTTCCTTTTGATAATTTTTCGGCTGTTTGAAATTTGTATTCTGTCATTTTCATTTTTTCTAGCCAATAATCTATACTTTTACTTGCTTCCGCTTTTGACATTCCTTTAAGTTTTGCTAAATATTCTAGCTGATCAACTATTTTTGTTTTTGGATATATTCCTCTTTCTTCTGGTAAATATCCAAATCTAACATTTTTTCTGTCTACAGCTTTTCCATTCCAAGTTATTGTTCCTGTGTCTTTTTTTATTATCCCCAGCATCATTCTTATAGTTGTTGTTTTGCCAGCACCATTTGTTCCAAGTAGTGCAAATACTCCTGGCTTGTCAATTTTAAACGAAATGTTATCAACTGCTTTTTTATCTATAAATGTTTTACTAACATCTTTTAGTTCTAATCCCATAACTATCCCCTTTTTATTAACATTAGTTGTCTATTTTCTCTATAAATTCTGACATAAATTCTATAATTCTATAATATTTATACATATATTCTTTTGTTTTTTTATCATTTGTAATTGGTTTAGTCAAAATTTCATTATCAAAAAATCTAAAGAATACTAATTCTTTGTTTATCATATATTCAAATTTTACTTTAGTTTCTTTGGAAAAGTCTTCTACAAATTTAAGAACATCATCTGTTAAAATCTTTCTTGCATTATCTATTTTTTCTGCATACATGTATAAGTCTTGATTTGGAATTTCATATTTTTCCTTTTTGTTATTTTTACTATTAACTCTCATAACGTCAATTTCATCTACAAGCTTATTTAATGTTCCATATACGAATATTCCTCTAAATAATTCTTTACTGTTAGATTTTACAACTATATTAGATAATGAAATTGAGTGTCCATTTCTTGTTCCTGAAATTACGCCTTGTGATTCTAGTTCTTTATATATTCTATTAAATCCAGATTTTCTATAATAGCTTCCTGATAATTCTTCGTCTTTTTCATATATAAATCCATCTTTAATATGAACTGCTAATTCAGATAAAGCAACTTCACTAAATTGATTTTGCTTTTCTATTATTCTTCTTTCGTGTTTAAAAGAATAAAATGTACAATATAAAAACATCATTGCTGCTACTGTGATAAAAACACATTTTGCATTTGATGATGGAGCAAAAAAAGCAATTATTAAACTTACTATAATAATTCCAATTATAAGAGCTTCTGATTGTCTTATATCGTTTTTATATTCTCTTAATTTTTCCTTTTCCTTTGCAATTTTTTCATTTGTCCATTCATAAATTTTCTCGAATTCTTCTCCCATAACATACCTACCATCTTTCGTAATATTTTGATGAAATTATATCACACAAAAATTTTTTTTACTATAGTTTGTTTAATAAAATAGAAAAAGGTAGTTTTAAAAACTACCTTCTTTATAACTTTATAATATTAAAATTCATTTTCTATTATTGATTGTAATGCTTCAATTGATTGTAAGTCTTTTAATATTTTTTCTGCTTTTGTTTGTGCTTCTTCTTGATATTGTTGTAATCCTTCTTCGTCTTTTATATCAATTGATTCGCTTGATGAAACTTTTGGTATTGATACTCCACCAATTTTTATATTGCTTGTCATATTCATTGACATTTTAGCTGTTAAATAATCTGGTGCATCAACATCTACTGAAATTGTAGTGTTGTTAGCATATTCTTTATCTTCGTTTTTCTCTATATCACTTGAGATTGATACTGTACCACTTCCATAAGATCCTGCATTTACTGCTAATGAAATTTCTGCTTTTGATTTTTCTGTTGTATATTTAATTTCTAAAGATATATCATCTGATGATTTTTGTCCTAATTGCTCTTTTATAAATTTAGATACTTCGATTTTTAAGCTTGCTCCATTTTTTTCTTCTTTTAATTTTATAGTTGCAATTTCAGCTGAAATTCCTTGAGCATTAACTGATATTGTTGTTGTAGTATCTTCTTTATTAAATGTTGTTTCTAAGTTTACTTCTGTATCTTCAACATCTAAAATTATGTCTGTTCTATATACATTTGTATTAGATGAATATACAACTAATTTGATATTTGCAGAAAATTCTGCATTATCTATTTCTTCTTTTATTTTATCTATATTGTTGTATAGTTCGTCAACAGCATTAGTTATTTCTTTTGCTGTGCTTGTTTCTCCTGATGATTTCATTACATCTGCATATGATTGTGCTGCACTTGTTAATATTTCTTTTAATTGATCATCTTTCGCAAAAGCATCTAGATAATTTTTTGCTAATTTCTTTATGTCTTTTTCATTTAGTTTTAATGTTAATTTTGTACATTTTTTCTCTTTTCCGTCAACTTCAACTGTACCTTTTTCAGATTTTATATCTTTGCTCTTTTCGTTTATGTAGTCTTTTAAGATTTTTGAATATTTTTCATTAATTTCTTTTTGTGTTTTTTCATCTATTTGTACAGATTTTGATATTTCACTAAATTGATTAATGCTTTCTGAAATTGTGTCTTTTAAATCGTCAAGATCTAATCCATTTTCATCAGCTAAATCTTTTAAATCATCTTCTGAAATAGTAATCCATTTAGAACTAATTTGTTCTGATCTTAATGCTGCTTGTGATCCATCATATAATGCTTCACCAGATACTTCTACTGAATCTAGTTTTCCGTTTAATTTAATATATGCTGATTCTTTTCCATCATATCTAATATTAGTAGCTATTTTACTTTTGTTAATTAAGTCTACTACTGATTTTACAGTTGATTTTTCTGATGATGTTAATCCATCAACTTCTAATTTATCAACATTTGCTGATATTTCTGTTGAAGCTTCTATTGCAGAATCTTTTTCAAGATTGTCAAATAATTTTATATCTAAATTATTTTTTTCTGCATTTTTGCTTAATTCATCAAATGGTCTTGTATATGCTTCACTTAATTTTTCTATACCAGAAACCATTTTGCTCTTTTTACTAAAATTAAGATTAATCTTTCCAGTTGCAACTAATATTCCAATAACAATTGCTATTACTGCTATTATTGCAATTATTATGGATATAATTTTTACTACTTTTTTGGGTTGCTTAATTTTAGTTTCTTTCTTTTCCTCTTCCATGTTCCCCTCCATAAATTATATATTTTTTTATAATGCTATTTTTATGCATTACTAATATTAAAAACTTTATCTAAACGTGTAATTTTGTTTATATTCTTTCTCTCCTATTTTAACTTCTACACTTATTGAAGCTTTTTCAGTACTTAAATCTGTTGCTCTATGATATGTGACTTTAAAGTTTGACACATCATCAACTATTTTTGTTTTATTAAAATATATTCTTCCATTAATATATCCAATTACGTTACCATCACCAAATTTTATTGCATTACCAGATTCATTAACATTATCATTTTTAGAAAATACATAGTCGCTTACCACTCCTCCTGTCATTATTCCTACATCTGCTGTGGCTTTGTCTCTTTTTACTTCAGATAATATACTATAATTTAATAAACTAAAGTCGCTTGATGCTTTATTGGCTGAATCAACGCTATTTAAATTTCTATTAAATATACCTGTTATTCTTCCTATAATTATCATTACAGTTAATAATACTGCAATATATGTAAGTAAACTAATTAAAGTTACACCTTTTTCTGATTTAAGTATCATACATTCACCCCTCATAATAATATATTAAATGAACTTTTTTATCAACTCTTTTGCTAAAAAAAAAAGATAGTTAAATATTTTTTAACCATCTTTTTATACATTGCTAGCTTAAAGTATTTTAAATTATTGTAATTCAACAACTGCTCCAGCTTCAACAAATTTAGCTTTAATTTCTTCAGCTTCAGCTTTTTCAGCTCCTTCTTTAACTGTTTTTGGAGCACCTTCAACTAAATCTTTAGCTTCTTTTAAACCTAATCCTGTAACGTCTCTTACAACTTTGATTACAGCTATTTTGTTAGCTCCTGTTTCTTTTAATACAACGTCGAAGTTTGTTTTTTCTTCAGCTGCTGCAGCTGCTCCACCAGCTGCTGGTGCTGCAACTGCTGCTGCAGATACTCCGTATTTTTCTTCAATTCCTTTAACTAATTCTGATAATTCAATAACTGTTAAGCTATCGATTTCTTCTAATAATTTTTCTATTTTTTCCATTATAAAAATCCTCCTAAAATTTTATTTTTTTAATTATTTTTTCTGCGATTATTCAGCAGATTCTTTTTGTTTTGCTACTTGATCAAGTGCAACTGCAAGTTTTGAAATATTTCCAAGTAATGCACCAGCAAGTTGTGCAATAAGTACTTCTCTTGATGGAAGTTTTGCAAGTGCGATTAATTCATCGCATGGTACTACTTTACCGTCAATTACACCAGCTTTGATTTTGTAGAAATCATTATTCTTTGAATATTCATAGATTGCTTTTAATGAATCTAAATATCCGTCTTCTGACATAATTACAGCTGTAGGTCCAGCTAAAAATTCATCTAATCCTTCAATTTTGCATTCAGCTAATGCTCTTCTTGTAATGTTATTTTTTATAACACTGTAGCTTCCATTAGCTTCTCTTAATTTTTTTCTTAATTCTGTAACATCTGCTACGTTAATTCCTCTGTAGTCTGTTAAAAGAATTAAAGATGATTTTTGCATTTTTTCAGCTAATTTCTTAACTTCTTCTTCTTTTTGTTTTAAAATTACTTCGCTAGCCAAAATTACACCTCCTATTTAATTTATTAATTATTATTTATTACAAAAAAACTTCAATTCGCCAAATCTCGAGGCAAATTGAAGTCATTTATTTTATACTTCACAATTTAACCTCGGTAGGACTTATTATGCCTACTGTCTTTGGCTAATTATTTAATTATTTTTGGTTTATGTATAAACCAGGTCCCATTGTAGTAGAAATTGACACACTCTTAATATATTGTCCTTTTGCTGCTGCTGGTTTTGCTTTGATTATTGCATCTATAATACAGTTATAGTTTTCTAATAGTTTGTCAGCTCCAAATGAAACTTTACCAAATCCTAAGTGAATGATATTAGTTTTATCTAATCTATATTCAACTTTACCAGATTTAATTTCAGCGATTGCTTTTTTAACGTCCATTGTAACTGTTCCTGATTTAGGGTTAGGCATTAATCCTTTTGGTCCTAATACTTTACCTAATCTTCCGATTACACCCATCATATCTGGTGTAGCAACTATAACGTCATAGTCAAACCAGTTTTCTTTTTCTATTTTAGGTACTAATTCTTCTGCTCCAACGAAATCTGCTCCAGCTTCTTCAGCTTCTTTAGCTTTGTCACCTTTTGCAAATACTAAAACTTTTTGAGTTTTACCAGTTCCATTTGGTAATACAACTGTTCCTCTTACTTGTTGGTCTGCGTGTTTTGAATCGACACCTAATTTAACATGTAATTCAACTGTTTCGTCGAATTTTGTTTTTGGCATTTTTTCGATTACTTCTAAAGCTTCTTTAGCTTCATAAGATTTTGCTGCATCTACTAATTTAGCAGCTTCTTGATATCTTTTTCCTTTTTTCATAAAATCCTCCCGTGGTTCTAACGAATTAAATAAATTAATTCTCCCAATTTTTTTATAAAATGAATATATTAGTCAACTACAACAACACCCATAGATCTTGCTGTTCCAGCTACCATACTCATAGCTGCTTCTACTGAAGCTGCGTTTAAATCTTCCATTTTTTGTTCAGCGATTGCTCTAACTTGTTCCTTTGTTATTTTTGCAACTTTATCCATGTTTGGCTTTCCAGATCCTTTTTGGATTTTTAAAGCTTTTTTGATTAAAACTGCAACTGGTGGAACTTTTGTTACAAATGAGAATGATTTATCTTTATAAACAGAAATAACAACTGGTATGATCATACCTGGTTGGTTAGCTGTTCTATCATTGAATTCTTTAACGAATTGCATGATATTAACACCGCTAGATCCTAAAGCTGGTCCAACTGGTGGAGCTGGTGTTGCTTTTCCTGCTTCAATTTGTAATTTGATTACATTAACTACTTCTTTCTCTGCCATTTTACTGCACCTCCTTTAAAATGATTTCTAATCAATTTTTTGCACTTGTGAAAATTCAAGTTCTACTGGAGTTTCTCTTCCAAACATAGATACTAAAACTTTTACTTTATGCTTTTCTTTATTAATTTCTTGTACTACACCAATGAAGTTTTCAAGTGGTCCATTCATAACTCTTACGTTATCATTAACATCATAGTCGATATTAACTGGAACATCATCAAATCCCATATTTCTAATTTCTTCATCAGTAAGTGGAATTGGATCTGTTCCTGACCCTACGAAACCTGTAACACCTCTCGTATTTCTAACGATATACCAAGATTCTTCTGTTACAATCATTTTTACTAAAACATATCCAGGGAAAACTTTTTTCAAATTAGTTTTTCTTTTTCCGTCTTTAATTTCAACTTGTTCTTCCATAGGAACAACAATATTAAAGAAGAAATCTTCTAATTCTCTATTTTTTATTGTTTTCTCTAAATCTGTTTTAACTTTGTTTTCGTATCCAGAATACGTATGAACTACATACCACTTTGGCTCTAAGCTATTATCACTTTGAGACATTTTTGAAGCCTCCTTTATTTTAGATATTATTCAGCAGTTCCTTCTTCTGTTGTTACATTTTCCTCAGCATTTTCAACTGCGTTATCTTCAGTAGTTGTTGTTTCATCTGTTGAATTTGTATCTGTTGAATTTGTATCTGTTGTGTTATCTTTATTTATAGAGCTTGATGCTTTTGTAACTATAAATTCATAACCTTTGTCAAATGCGAAGTCTAATACAAATACAATTGCAGATATTATTAAAACTATAGCGATAACTACTGCTGTTTTAGTTGCAAGTTGTTTTGCTGTAGGCCAAGTAACTTTTTTTAATTCTGCTTTAAAATCTTTGAAGAAAGTTTTGTTATCTTTCTTTTCTTTCTTATCTTTAATCTTTTTTGTATCTTTAGCCATTCTTTTTCCTCCTTAAAGGACTATTTTGTTTCTTTGTGTGTTGTACGTTTTTTGCAAAATTTGCAATACTTAACTATTTCTAGTCTGTCTGTGTTATTTCTCTTATTTTTTTCTGTCATGTAATTTCTTCTCTTACATTCTGTGCATTCTAATGTTATAGACTCTCTAGGTCCTTTTGCTGCCATCTACTACACCTCCGTTTTATTTTTGTGAAGTTTTTTATATTTATTTCTCAACGATGTGATGCATGAATAAATCATGCTTTAATACTTTATCATAAAACATGTATATTGTCAACATTTTAGCGATTTTTTTGCTTCTTTTTTTTCTTTTTTTCAACAGAGAAACCAAATTTTCCTATTTTACGTCCTAATTCATAATATCCTCCGTTTGCATATGCTATTAAATTGCATTTACTTATGTCAAATGAACCTTTTTCATTTATGTATTTTTCATCAGCATCTATTGACATTACATCTGCTATGAACATGTGATGAGAACCAAATTCTTTTATCTCTGTAACTTTACATTCGATTGATACAGGTGATTCTTTTATTGCTGGTGCACTTACAAATTGACATTCTTCTTTTGTTAAATGCATTTCTTTGAATTTATCAACTTTTGCTCCTGTTTTTACTCCGCACCAATCTGTTGCATATGCTAAATCTTTATTAGTTAAATTTATTACAAATTCTTTTTTCTCTTTAATTATATTATATGAATATCTCTCTGGTCTAACAGATATATATACCTTAGCTGGATTTGTATTTAAAATTCCTGTCCATGCTACTGTTATTATGTTTGAATTCTCCATATCTCCACAAGATACCATTACAGCTGGTATTGGATATATAAATGTTCCTGACTTCCAAATTTTTTTAGCCATCTATCTTTCCTCCGGTTGTTTTGTTCTTTTTTTATCTAATCTTATTCTTATTGCTTTATCTTCTGGATTTTCTTTTCCTTTTTCTTTTTGGTATTTTTCGAATTCTTTTGCTAAACATAATTTATCCTGATCATGATATACTACATATTCTCTTGATTGTCTATCAACATATACTTCTCCAATATATCCACCATTATGTTCTATTGCTTCATCCATATTTAATGTTGATAATAAAACATCATTATTATATCTTATATATTCTATATCAACTTGCTTATTTGTTAATAGTTGTGTATTTATATTTCCATACACAACGAACTCTTCTCCATTTCTTTCTTCGTTCCATTTGTTCTTATTTAAATCTCTTCTTTTTTTAGCTACTTCTTCATTTTTATATGTTTTTATAACTTTATATTCTTTTAATTCATATGGGCTTCTAACAGTAACATCTCCGTCCTTTTTTCTAAATCTACCATATCCTAAGTCTCCAGTTTGAATTATAAATATTTCATCGCCATCTGAATTATGTGCTAAGTAACTTGGTGTTTGATAACTTCCATTTTTTCTTTGTACATATTTCTTTTCTGGAATATATGTTATTTCCGCAAAATTCTTTGGTATGTAACGTTGCTCTTGATTTGGATCAAAATTAAATAGTAATATTTCATCTAATTGTAATTTATAATTTTCATCTTCTAAATTTCTGTGTGCATCTCTTAGTATATCAAATAATGTTTTATTTTTTATTACATATTCTTTGGTAATTTTATTATTTTCAATTTTATTTGTTAATTCACTATTCCACCATGATAACATTTTTACATACTGGTCATTCACTTCTTGAATTGCTGATCTAGCTGGCACTTTTAAATCTTTATATTCATTATATTTTCTAGGATTTAATTCTCTTTCTTCTTTTTGTTTTACATATTCTTTTTTTGATTGTTGCTCGATATTATGAGCTAATTCAATAATCTCCTGCTTTTCGAATAATCTGTCTTCATCTGCATTTGTTTCAAAATACTTTTCCTTATATGCAATATACAGCATCATATATGCTATTTTGATTCGTAAAATTTCTTCAAGTTTTAATGTTTCTGAATCTGCTTTAAAATTATTCTTTAGAGATTTTTCCATCATATTCATTCTACTTTTTATTTCATTTAATGAGATTAAGTGTTGTCTTTCAATCCTGGCTAAATTTCTTGTTAGTTGTGTAATGTAATCTTTATTAAGCCCTATTTTTTTCATCTTATTCTCCTTTTATCTTAAATGTTTTTCGTATTCCTTACATGCGCATAATTTATCTTGATAATGATATACATCATATTTTCCGTTATCATTTTGTACTATTTCTCCAATATATCCACCATTGTGTAATTGTGCTTGTTCTAAATTTAAATCTGAAAATAATATATCTGCGTGTAGTGCTGTAAATTCTGGATCACTTGTTAAATGAGCTATATTTAAGTCTGTAAAAATGTTAAATTCTCTTTCTGGTATATCTTTATCATATTCTAAATCAATCATACTTTTATATTCTTTTTTTACTCTATAATTTTGTAATGTGTAATTATCTCTAAATGTATTTTTACCTGATCCTGTATTAAATTTTTCATAGCCCAATGTGCCTATTTTTTGAAACATTATTACATCATTAAATCTATTTTTCATTTTATATATATCGCCATTTCGCTCTGGTATATATGATAATCCGTTTATACCTACACGTGAATATAAGTTCTCTTGGTTTGGTTCGAAATTTATCATAATTTCTTCATCAATGCTTCTTTTTAACTTAGGACTAGATAATATTTCAAATGACTGTTTCTGTAATAAAAATGTAGCAAAACATTCTATTATTTGTTTTGGATCAATTTCTCTTTTATTTTGTTCTGAATCTAGCATTCTGCTTAATACATTTAATTGTCTTTCATATCCTAATATTATTTCAACATGTGTAGCTGAATTTCCTAATAATAAATTTTGATATGGATTTATATGAGAACATTTACTTTTATTTTTTTCTCTAAGAACTTCTTTATAGCTTTCTGCACTTTTAAAAACTTGTCTGGCCATATCTCTTAAATCATTTTTTTCTACTTCATAGTCTTCACTATAGTCTTCTAATATTTTCTCTAAGCATAAATATGAAAATTTCAATTTTATTTTATCTTCTAGTTTTTCATATTCTGGTCGGCTTTTTCCAAATAAAAATGCTGAATCTATTAATGCTATATATGATTCTTTTATTTGCTTTTTATTTATTGAATTAGCTTCTTCTTTTACAGCTTTTGTTGTTGTTAATTGTTTTACAAAATCTAATTCTATTGACATTTTCTTTCTCCTCGCGTTTTCCTAGTTATTATATTTTATCATATGGTGAATATTATTCAATATTGTTTTTATTACATATTTATTACATTTTTTATAAATAACTATA